>Ga0247840_10009614_pt1 | contig 12416 bp, 13 predicted proteins | sample LaCruzMarch2015__FD_192404 | JGI IMG/M metagenome (GOLD analysis project Ga0247840, IMG submission 192404) | Freshwater microbial communities from meromictic Lake La Cruz, Castile-La Mancha, Spain - LaCruzMarch2015_17m | ecosystem: Environmental > Aquatic > Freshwater > Lake | place: Spain...
ACGGCCTGAAGAACCCGATCGCGATCATTCCGAATGGGGTCGGCTTGCCGGAAATACAAAACCTGAAAGCTGAAAAGCTGAAAGCTGAAATGAGAACACTTCTCTTTCTCGGACGGCTGCATCCGAAGAAAGGGCTCGTTGAGGCGTTAAAGGCGTGGGCGAAAATCCAAAATCCAAAATCCAAAATCCAAAATCCAAAATTATCCAAGCTGGCAATTCGTGATCGCCGGGTGGGATCAGGGCGGGCATGAGGCGGAACTGAAACGCCGGTGCAGTGATCTTAACCTCCCGTTCGCCGCCATCCCAGCCTCTGATTTTCTTGCTGAAAACTGTAAACTGCCAACTGAAAACTCAAACGTTGCGTTTGTCGGCCCCGCATTCGGGGAGGAGAAGGACGCGCTGCTGCGCTCTGCGGATGCCTTTATTCTTCCGAGCCTCAGCGAGGGGCTGCCGATGTCGGTGCTGGAAGCCTGGGCTTACGGGTTGCCGGTCCTGATGACCCCAGAGTGCAATCTGCCGGAAGGGTTCGCGGCCGATGCGGCCGTGCGAATTGGCGCGGAAGACGCCAAAAAAGCTGAAAGTGGAAAGCTGAAAGCTGAAAGTTGCGGCAACATTGAGGGGGGACTTCACGCACTGTTTGAGATGAGTGATGCCGATAGGGCGGCTATGGGAGAACGGGGCAGAAAACTGGTGGAAGAGCGGTTCACCTGGCCGAAGGTCGCCGGACAGATGAAGGAGGTCTATGAGTGGGTCCTCGGCGGAGGAGCGAAACCGGAGGGTGTTTCTTTTTAGAATGCGAAATTCGAAATGGGGAATTTGGAATGTGAACACATTGCCGCCGGGAGCGGCTGAAATGCGGGCCCCAAAGGGTGCCACTCGCGGGAGCGACGCGGCAAATGGGGATTGGAGATTGGAAAAGTTACTATGAAAAAAGCATTAATCATCGGTGTCTCGGGTCAGGACGGGGCATACTTGTCGCGGCTGCTGCTCGAGAAGGGTTACGAGGTGCACGGGTCCTCGCGTGATCACGAGGTGTCATCGTTTGGCAACCTGGTGCAAATGGGCATAAAGGATAAGATCAAACTAAGTTCAATGGTAACATCGGATTTCCGGAGCGTCCTGACCATCCTGCAGCGCACTGATGCCGATGAGATCTACAACCTTGCGGGACAGACTTCCGTCGGAATGTCGTTCGAATACCCGATGGAGACTTTCGATAGCATCCTCATCGGGACGATGAACCTCCTCGAATGCATCCGACTGCTCAACAGGCCTGTCAGGTTTTACAACGCCGGGTCGAGCGAAGTCTTCGGAAACACCCGGACTCCCGCCGACGAAGAGACCCCGTTCCAGCCTCGCAGCCCCTATGCTACAGCCAAAGCCGCAGCTCACTACGCGGTGGCAAATTACCGCGAGGCCTACGGGCTGTTCGGATGCACGGGAATCCTTTTCAACCACGAGTCGCCGCTACGTCCCCTGCGCTTCGTGACCAGAAAGATCGTTGCTGCTGCCGTCCGCATAGCGGCCGGCTCGAATGACAAGCTCACCTTGGGCAACATCGATATCAGCCGAGATTGGGGGTGGGCACCCGACTACGTGGAAGCCATGTGGAAAATCCTGCAGCAACCTGATGCCGATGACTTCGTTATCGGCACTGGCGAAACTCATAGCCTGAGAGAATTTGTGGCTGAGGCTTTCCAATGCGTCGGTTTGGATTGGCAGGAGCACGTCGTGACAGAAACTGGATTGCGTCGCCCATCTGATATCGAATACAGCGCATCAAACCCTGATAAAGCCCGCAGGAAATTGGGATGGGAGGCCAGTCATGGCTTCAAGGATGTCGTCCGAATGCTGGTGCATGCTGAGAGTGAAAAGATCAAGTAGGCTGTGAAAACTGATGACTCCGGGCATGGCCCTACGTGGATTGTCTCCCAGATTGGGGCCCGCGAGCATTACGCGATCCCGCGTGCATTGCATCGGAGCGGGCGACTGGATTCGCTCTATACCGACTTCTGGGCTGGGCCACTCTGGCGTGCGGCGGGGAGGATGCTCGGTCGTTCCAGTTTGGCGGGCAGATACCATCCGGAACTGGCCGGCGCCCAAGTGAAGGGCTTCAATGTTTCGGCACTGCTGAGTTCTAGGGGAGGAAATCCGTATGACCGCTTTTTGACAATCGGCCGGGATTTTGGCAACCGGGTCCGGGCTGCGCTTGAGATAAGAAAAGAGGTCGATTGGTCAAAGACCGTTTTCTTCGGCTACGACACCGGGTTTTTCGAACCAGGCCGATGGGTCAGGGAGCGCGGCGGATCCACGATAGTTTGCCAAATGGATCCCTCGCGATTCGAGGTTGATCTCGTCCGGGAGGAGGAGAAGCGCTGGCCCGGATGGGCGAAGCATCCTCTCGAAATCCCGGAAGCCTACTTCCAGCGCCGGGAGCAGGAATGGGCGGCTGCCGACATCGTGATGGTGAACTCGGAGTGGACCAAGGCAGCGCTGATCCAGCAGGGAGTTCCAGAAAGCAAAATCGCGACCGTTCCGCTGGTCTATGAAGAGAATGTTGAAACTGGAAACCTGACCACCGGCGCAGAGGGCTGCGCGGGGAAGACTGCCAAAGGCAGCCCAAAGGGTGACATGAGCGGGAGTGAAGGAATCAAAGCCGAAGACTTTTCCACCCTTCCCAACACCCCCCTCCGCGTGTTGTTTCTCGGCCAGGTGAATTTGCGGAAAGGGATCCAATATCTGATCGAGTCGGCCGGTTTGGTTGACCCGAAGAAAGTTGTCTTTGATATCGTGGGTTCTATCCAAGTTGCGGATGACAAACTGGCTGCTGCTCCCACGAATGTCCGGTTTCACGGACCCGTAAGCCGCGCGGATGCCGTTTCGCATTATCGCAACGCGGATGTTTTTGTCCTCCCCACGATCTCTGATGGCTTTGCCATTACCCAGTTGGAAGCCATGTCCCACGGGCTTCCGGTCATTACGACACCTAACTGCGGCGAAGTCGTCACCGCTGGCTCGGATGGATTCCTTGTCCCTGCACGGGACCCCTCAACATTGGCCGGAGCGTTTCTCTCTCTCTCCGACGACCGGGATCGCCTGCGCGCCATGAGTGCGGCGGCACTGACAAAAAGCCTGCAGTTCACCGGCGACCGTCTCGCTGCCGCTCTGACGGCGCTCGTGCAGCATTAAACCACGGAATACTCCTCCCTCCACTTCTTCCTTCTCCCACATATTGACTCTCTATGAATCTTTCAAAATTTGACAATTCCAGATTCGTCCGGGGCGTCCCCGCTTGGAAGGAAGCCGCGTGGTGGGTGGCGCGCTCGTTGTTTTTCGCACCGTGGTTTCCGGTCCCTTCAGGGTTGAAATGCGTGGCGTTGCGACTCTTTGGCGCGAAAGTCGGTCGGGGCGTGGTGATCCGCTCACGCGTGAACATCACGTTTCCTTGGCGGTTCGAATGCGGAGACAATGTCTGGATCGGCGACGAGGTTTATATCCTCAGCCTCGCGATGGTGTCGCTCGGCTCCAACGTCTGCCTTTCTCAACGGGCGTTTCTCTGCACTGGTTCGCACGACTTCCGCAAAGAGACGTTCGATCTTGTCACGAAGCCGATCACGGTCGGAGATGGCTGCTGGATAGCTGCCGGGGCCTTTGTTGGACCGGGAGTCAACATCGGAGGAGGATCTGTGGTGGCTGCGGGAGCCGTGGTGATCAAAGATGTTGCTGTCGGAACCCTCGTGGGAGGAAACCCCGCGCGGGTCCTGGAAACCCAAAAGCGGTAAGCAACCTGCCGACTGACTGTTGCTGAAAAACTTTCCCCATGCTTTTAGCCGTTCAATTTGCGCGTTTCGGACCCTACCATTTCACACGCTTGGGATCGGCGGTTGAGGCACTTGGGCAGTGCGGTTGGTCGGTGAGAGGGCTCCAGACCGCCTCAAGCGATGCGACTTATGGATGGAACCAGGGAGACCAGGCTGATCTCGTGACGGTATTTCCCGGGCGCGTCTATGAGGAGATTTCTGCAACTGAGATACGGCGGGGTGTTTTCGAGACGCTCGACCGGCTTCGCCCTGATGCCATCGCAATTGCCGGATGGGGGTTCGCGGATGCCCGGGCATGCCTCGACTGGTGCCTGCGCAACAAGGCACACGCCATCCTGATGAGCGAAACCCGCGCGGCGGATGGGCGACGCGTCTGGTGGAAGGAGTGGCTCAAATCCCGGATCGTGCGTCGATTCAACTCTGCTCTCGTGGGCGGACGTTCGCACGCGGACTACCTTGTCCGCCTCGGCATGAGCCGTGAGCGGATTGCCACCGGCTACGATGTCGTGGATAACCGCTACTTTGCCAGCAAAGCGGAGGAAATTCGAAATGCGAAATGTGAAATTCGGAATTCAGCGAGCGTAGAAGAGAAAGCTGATGCTGGAAACCCGCCGACTGCCAACTGCCAACTGCCGACTGGCTTCGCTCCATATTTTCTCGCATCAAACCGGTTTGTTGAACGGAAAAATCTCGCCCGATTGATTGATGCTTATGCGGGTTATGTAAAAAGTATTCAGCATTCAGTGGTCAGTATTCAGGGAAGAGGAGATTCCGGAGGTATTTCGACTTCTGTTTGGCCGCTGGTTCTTCTCGGAGATGGGCCTTTGCGGGCCGACCTCATTGCCAGATGCAAGACCCACGGTCTGGCTATCGCCGAGTGCGCGCCGTGGCAACAACTGCCAACTGCTAACTGCCATCCGTCAACTATCAGCGGCACGCCAACCGTTTTCTTCCCCGGTTTCCGCCAAATCGAGGAACTTCCGCAATTTTACGTGCGTGCGGGTTGCTTCGTTCATCCGGCGCTTGAGGAACCTTGGGGACTCGTGCTGAATGAGGCGGCTGCTTGCAAATTGCCTATCCTCGCGGGTGACAATGTCGGAGCGGCCGAAGAGTTGGTCGAGGATGGCGTGAACGGATGGAAATTCGATGCTCAGAGCGTCGATTCTATTTCTGAAAATCTCAAAAAAATGGCGACACTCAGCCCTGATGAACGCGATCACATGGGCAAGGAATCTTTCCGGATCCTTCAAGAGTGCGCGCCGACCAAGCCTTTCGGTGAAGGATTGGCGAAGCTGCTGGGGGTGACCCGAACTGCTTTCTGATTTGATTCCGTTGTTGGTTGGGTTTCTTTGATCGAGACGCGGGAAGACTTCATGGCAGTGAACTCGACTTTCTTGGGATCCAGTATGCCGAGAGTGAGACGAGCGAAATGCACATCATAAAATCCATCTTCCCGTTCGGTGAGCGAGACATCCCATCCCGCAAGTGCTGAGGAAAGAAAACAGGTGCGTCCGTTGAATCTAATGATTCCAGTTTTGTGGACGAGACGACGCACAAGAGAGGGATACTCGATTTCGACAGCAGGCACTCTCATAGCGGCCGGCTGTTTCCCGAGCAAGGCGGATGGAGTCATGTCGTTCAAGAGCAGCAATGGGGAGCGATTGAACTTGTCCCGCCATGCATCTACTGCTTCCTGACGCTCTTCAGTGCTCTGCAGCTTCCAGGCAAACCCGAGATGCACTCGGGGTTGCTCTAACCAGCGGGGTTCCCGCATGCGCCCGGGGCACTTCCACTCCACGTTGATCCCAAGGGCCAACCACCATGCAGAGAGTTTTGTAAGACCACAGAGGCTGATATTCGAGCCAAAGGGGGCGCTTTTTCTACAGCAAATAGTTTTCGGCATTCTGAAAGCCCCGAATATTTCCTCAAAAAGCGCACGAAGGGTCTTGGTCCTGAGATCGGGCAACATGCGTGCGGCAACGACAAACCGGCTGAATTCGTCTCGCAGAATGAGTGGGGGATGCGAGGTGCCTGGGTGATTATACCACCCCGGATTGAAATCAATGGTCCACACATCGTTGGGGGCCGTCACCTTGGGGACGTGGCCGATGCCACCAGCGGAATCTGCCGAGCGTGCGACCGGCTCCTGCATCCCGCATTGATCCAGGATGCGTTTTATCAAAGTCGCGGATGGAGATTCGCCATAGGAACGCTGGTAGAGTTCCCTAATCTGTGCCGCAGGAACTTTGGAGTAGCGGTTCCGAAGATGCACAATCCGGCAGATCTCCTTCTCGCTGACGGAACCATGAATATTTTTGCTCGGGACGGCTCGGCTCATTGGGGGATGGGCGAGCGGTTTTCTGCGCTGAACGCTGGGCTGCGGGCGTTTGGTAGCAGATTTTTTCATTTTGGTGCTTTTCATATTGGTCAGAGGGTTTCGCTGGCGACGAAAGCTTCGAATTCGGTCAGGAGGTCGGCGTAGTTGGTGCCGAGGAAACGGACGACTTTTGTGTTATCGAGAAGTTTTTTCACATACCCCCGGATGACGGTGAGGTTGAGCATATTCTCGCCGTAGGATTCCTCGACAGCCTTGAAATCGCGTTCCAGGGATTCCATTTCGCGCTCGAGCTTGGCGATCTCCTCGGCGCTCATGCCGGAGTTCGCCTTATCCTTTTCAGGATTCAGCATCTGCTCTTTTTTCGATCCGAGAACGAGGGCTTCAGCGTACGCCTTCGTGAAATTGTTGGCGGAGACCATCAGTTCGGCCATCTCGATCTGCCGGATCGGATGAACCTTTTTGAGGGCGCGGATTGCGAATTCGCTGATCTGCTTGTCTTTCACCAGCTCGACCGCCTCTGGATGAAGGCCGGTGAGGAGGTTCATCTTTGCGCGGATCTCCGAGGGATCCATGTCGAGGGCAGCAGCAAGGCGCTCCAAGGCGACACCGTTTTTCACGGCTTTCACGATCATCGAGTGTTCCTGGATCGGGGCCAGCCGGGAAACGCGTGCGTTGAAGCTAAAACTCTCGTCTTCGGTCGATACAAGGCATTCGACCTCGGCGATGTTGAGTTCTTTGAGAGCATAAAACCGGAGATGGCCGTCCAGCAGGAGGTATTTGTCGTTCTTGTGGGGATAGACCATGAGGGGTTCGATCACCCCGACCTCGCGAACGGAGTTCAGGATGCGTGAGAACCGCCCGCCCGTCCGTTCCGCGCACTTGACCGTGCGCACGGGGAGCAGGTCATCGAGCCGGAGGACTAGGCACTTTTTTTCGAAGGCGAGTTGGAGTGTGTTCATAAGCGGGCTTTGCGGAGTTCGACAATGGAATCGGCGAGGAATTTCGGGGCGTTGAGGAGCGCTTCAGCGCGAAGGAGGGTGAGGAAGTTCTCGTCTGCGAAGAGCTTCTTGAAGGCAGCGACGGTAAAGGCGAGCTTCGACTCGCAGATCTTCGCTTTTTTCACCATGAGGCGCTGTCGAGCGCTCTCTTTGCGGTAGGCCGCGACCATTCCATCGGTGGAGGATTTGGGTTTGCGGCTGGTTTTGCCGCGACTGGAGCAGTCTTTGCCGAGAAACCGCCGCTGCTCGATGAGACGCTTGACCGTACGGATGGAAACCTGGTTGAGCTGTTTGTTTTCGTAGGCGGTGAGGAGTTCCTTCTGGGCCTCTACGCCGTCTGTTTTTGCGATATCGATGGCGACACCGAGCGGAATGAGTCCTTTGATCGCCGCATCCAGGAGACGATCCTCACCGCTGCTGCTCAGGGCCAGGAGGCCATTGACCATTTTCTCCGTGATATCGAGCTTGCGCGAGATGGCGGCATTCGAGTGGCCCCGTTCTTTGAGGCGTTCGATCTCCCGGATGAGGTCGAGTGGTTTGGACGGCACGCGGGCCATGTTTTCCACGAGGGACATGAGCAGGCTGTCCTCCTTCGTGGCCTCGACCACAATCGCTGGAATCTCGGTGTAGCCGAGTGCCTGGCACGCCTCGATGCGTCCCTGCCCGCAGACCAGATCGTAGGAGGTGTCTCCGTTCGTGCCCCGGACGGCCACCTTGATCGGCTTCTTCATCCCCTGGTTGCGGATGCTCTGGATGATGACATCGAACTTTTTCCTGTCCCGGAAGCGCGGGTTGATAATTTTGATCCGGTCGATGGGGACCATTTCTACTGGGGTGTTTTTCATGCGGTTTCCTCAATGATGACGCGTTCAGCGATGTCCAAGAGATAGTCGAGAGAATCAAACCGGTAGGAATCCAGATAGACGCCGTTTTCCTCTGCCAGCCGGATGATTTCCTGTGTCATGTCCAGGGCGGGCAGGAGGTAGTAATCCAAGATTGTCTCGTTGCTGGAGCACATACGGGCAGCAACCGTGATGTCCGGTCGGCGCGATTCTTCCCTGCGGATAACCCACCGGGATGCCCCACGCGAAGATGTCCGGTTTCGGCAGAGGATGATGGAAACCTGGATTTCGCCGTTGAGGTGCAAAATATCATCGCGGGAGCCTTTCGTGACGGCCGCACCGACTCCCTCCAACTGCTCGATGATATTGGTGACGGTTTCGGGGTGGAGCCGGCGGAGGCGGCTGTTGATCTCCAGGAATCGGTAATCGTTTGACGGTGTGTAGCCGACGAGCCGATACGCGGCGGTCAGGCTGCCGAAGCGGTAGCGGTAAGCGGTGCTCGAGGGCGCGTCCTCGTATTCGTCGATTATATTGGCGGAAAGGCGGCCGTGCCGGGCCAAAATCTCGCGGAGGATTGTCAGCATCTCCTCATCCGAGAGGCGCTGGCTCCGGGATATGATGATCCCTCGCACCTGAAAAAACCTTTCGGGCTCGACGACCGGCTCGAACGAAGCGTCGCCGCGAACCCATTTGTCCTCGGGGTTGATGACATGAGTTTTTTTGAGTTTGAACGAGGTGCGGTGATAGACGTTGTTGCCGATGTATTTTTCGTTCGTGAGGACTTGGTGGACGGTCGCGCGGGTCCACTCGCGTCCGAGGTCGGTGAGGATGCCGCGTTCGTTCAGCTCGCGGGCGATCTGTGACTCGGGTTTTCCCTCATCCAAAAACGCGTCATACATCCAGCGCACAATCGCCAATTCCTCCTCTGGGCCGGGGACGAGGATGACGCGATCGGTCTGCAGGCTTTTGTGCTCGCCGAGTTTGAGGGTGCCCTTGTGGGCTCCGGTCTGGTCCACGAGCATACGGCGGAGACCAAATCCTGCTGTGCCGCCCTGCTTGTAGCCGAGCTGGATAAGGCGGCAGGCCCCTTGGAAAACTTTCGTTGATAGCTCGCGGCTGTATTCTCCGGCCATCGCGCGTTTGACGCCCTTGACGATGGTGGAAATCGGGCTGCCGTCATTTTCGAACTGCTCGGCGCAGTAGTGGACGTGGATCCCGGCGCAGCGGCAGATGTATTCGTAATAAGCGCTCTCGTCAGCGTCCTGGAACCGCCCCCACCGGCTGACGTCGTAAACCAGGATTTCCGTGAAATCCGTCGCGCCCGACTGCACGTCGGCAATCATTCGCCCCAGCGAATCGCGACCTTGGATGTTGAGGCCACTCTTGCCTTCATCCGAGTAGATTTTGACAATCTCCATGCTCCGGCCGGCGGCATATTCGCGAACGATGTCCATCTGGTTGTTCGTCGAATACTGCTGGTGCTCGGTGGACATGCGGACGTAGGCGCAAGCACGGAGGGTGGTGACGGGAGCGGCTTCGGGTGTGTCGTCCAGTTGTCTGGCGGGAGCGTCCTTCGAAGCAATTTGTGTCTCCCCCGTCACTGTGGATGATTCTTTGGCTTCGGGTGCCGGAGCGGAGGATTTTGATGGCTTTTTTATTTTCATCGGTGGGCGTGGCGGGCAAGCCGGTTCAGTCCGATCTCAAGGGTGCCGGTGGCGGGCAGTATCGGGGTCCTGTTTTGCCGAAAAGCTTCCTCGATGGACCGCCTGTCGATATGCTGCAATCCGGCATGGTGATAACCCGCTTGAATCCCTTGGGGGCAGAGGTGTTTGGCCAGGACTTCGCTCCGGCGTCGGCTCTGGACAAAGACGAGGCTCTGCCCGCCATGATCGCGGAGCTGTGCCGCCTCGCGGGTGAGGAGGTCGCGGTCCATGACCAATTGCTGAGCGGAGTTCAAAATGGGAGATTTCATACTGGTGTCAGGATTGGCTGGAATTTTATAAAAGGCAAGTATTTATTTATTATTTGCTCTATTTAGACAGCAAAGGCATATATGATCGAAGATATTACAAACCTCCCGCAAGTCGTAAAAAATCTCCGTTACCTGCTCTACCTGGCCGCACCCGACACCTCTTGCTGGGAGCGCGTGATCCACAGCAAGATCGGTTGCGGCATCCATCGCGCAGGAGAAATCCTTGCAGGCGAGGAGCCGAACAAGAAGGAACTCTGGAAAATCGCAGAGTGGTGCGGACGCTCGCCGGATGATGTTGGGAGCGCGCCAATTTACCCCTCAGATAGGGACGGCCTACTCAAAGAAAACGTCCGCTTCCTGCTGAGCTGCCTTGCCCACGGCATGAATAGCAAGTTGGCCGCGTCGCTCAATGTGAAGCCCGTGCAGGTGTCACGATGGAAAAGTGGGAAGCAGCTTCCTCCAAAAAAGACCCAGGCCGATCTGTTGAGGTATTTTGCCTTGGATCCCGGCACCGATCTCACGGGTGTCCCGCTGTTCCTTGCAAGCTACCCGATCCATGCGCAGGCGCAGAGGGATTGGTTGATCCATAGGCTGCAGGAAATTTCAAACGAGGATCTCAGCCCCCACTTCCAGTCGATCCGAAAACTGATCTCTCCCAGATGAGGAGGATGCCGGTTCCGGATAACGAAGACTGGCCGTGTTGCAGTCCACGTCACATGGAATGAATCAGGGGCTGCGACCCCGGTGCCCGCTGACAGCTAACCTAAAAGAAACCCACCCCGGCAGGCGGATGAGTTTCTTCGACCACGTCAGTGCATGGTCTGGCACATGGCTTCGATGTGCTCTATGGCGGGAACGGCCTCCCGCTTGGCATCTCCGGTGCCGCTGGCAAACCAGCACCGGTCGCCTGCAACCTCCAGCCATTCCACTCGCACGATCCCGTGGCGGGTAATAATCACAGCACGGGCTGGGCGTTCATGGCGGTCGAAGTGGAGGCTGCGGATGCGTGGGGCTTGCTCATTCTGGCTCATGACGCCAAGGCCACCTCTGCATCGAACAATCCATGCAGGGCTTCCCCACGCCGCAGGGCGGTATGCGGGTTGATGGCCTTGTGAACCTCGGTGAAGGCGTTGAACAGGCTCCAGGCATTCCGGGGCTCGAATGATTCATGCTCCGGCTTGCGCCACTGCATGAGCACGTCCGGAATCTGGGCAGGAGTGATCGCCGCACAATCCACCGCACGGATGATGATGTCGTGCGCCCTTGTGTTGGTGATCCGTTCTTCCTTGTAGGCAATCACCCGCTGGTCGAGCCCACGGAACTTGTCCCCAAGCTGACCAACAGCGCGGGCTGTCAGGTGCCGGAGGTCGCGCTCTGCGAACCGTGTGTGTTTGCGGCTGATCCGCACCTCGCCGCTGAACGCGCAGTTGTCACAGACAAAAACGCGTGTTCCTGCCACAAGACCGGCGGGATACGTCATGTCGTGACTGTTGCGGATGCCAACGATCCAGCCGAAGTCCGCCTGCCCACGGTTGGGAAGGCTGACGGACATCACGCCGAAGTATCTGGCTCCTTCGTGGCTGAGTGCGTGGGTTTCCTCGATGATGGTGAACCCGCTGGATTCCAGTTGGGATTCGACTTCGCCAAGGATCGTGGTGTGGCCGAGCGGATACCATGTCCGGGTTCCGCGTGGTGTCGGGACCGCAAGGAGATCCTCGCGGCTGACGGTTTGGGCTCCGCAGTGAAGCAACATTCCTCGCGTCGGAGCTTGGGCACGGGGTTGCGGGTGTTCGATGATGTTCATGGTTTTGATTTGGAAACAACAAAGGCCGGGGACATTTCTGCCCCCGACCTCTGCTTGGTGTCGGTCAGATCCGCACGCCCTGAAGAGAGCGGAGTGTCTGGCGAACTTGGTGGATTTCTTTCTCACCGGCCTTTTGATCGCGGACCGACTGCTTGAGCAGGCTTGTGATCTCAGTGATGCCGATGAGGGCTTCGCGGAAGGTGACCTTGAACGCATCGAGCTTGTCGATTGCGACTTCGATGGCCGGTTTCTCCGCTGCCTGAATGACAGGCGTTGTGGAGCGCGGGGCTCCGTTGAGGTAGGGCGTTGCCGCCCCGTTGGTATGTCCGATTGTTTCGGTCATGAGTTTCCTTTCGGGTTGTGGCTCGCTGGGAGCCGGTGTTGTTTCTGTCTCTGCTTGAGCGGTGTTTGGTTCTGCTGAGGGGCCTGCCGAGACCTCCTGTTTGTCTGTGGGCTCTTCTGCTGGCATGACGTCGGCAACGCGCACGGGCATGACAACCATCTGCCTGCCTTCTTTGATGAAGTGCAGGGCCGACATGGGATCAATGAGCCCGATGGTGGTCAGCCCGTATTGGAACGCTTTTGTCAGGTAGTCCCTGTTCAGGCGGATCTTCATGTCAGGCCCTTTGGCCGTGGCTCCT
>Ga0247840_10009615_pt1 | contig 12415 bp, 10 predicted proteins | sample LaCruzMarch2015__FD_192404 | JGI IMG/M metagenome (GOLD analysis project Ga0247840, IMG submission 192404) | Freshwater microbial communities from meromictic Lake La Cruz, Castile-La Mancha, Spain - LaCruzMarch2015_17m | ecosystem: Environmental > Aquatic > Freshwater > Lake | place: Spain...
ATAAAATCTTGAATTGTTCGTTACTGATCATATTAATAACTTGGACCAAATTGAAGCCTGGCGCGAAACTGCGCATATATCTCTGATTATACAGTATTTCTGACCCCGCGAAATCCTGAAGAGCCGCAAAAAAGCCGCCCGTGAATGATTTGAGGACCCGCCACCATCGATACCGTTAAAGCGGTTACCCGCCACACACGAACTGCCGCGCATGGATAAACGCTCGTGGCTGGCGTTCGCCTTTGATCTGCCTTATCGGGTGCCCGAGCCATCTGGGAATGGTCGCAAATGGCCTTTCCCACGGCCAGCTTAGACCATGGCGAAGCGTTAGTAGTCATCTATTCATGGCGATACCGGGCCGGGATTCGACCGAGCACATCGTTTAGCATCTCGCTAACCCAAGCAGTTTCATTTCGTAGACAGCTAGCCCATTCTGAAATGTCGCTAGCTCGAAAGAGTTCATCGGTGTCATCCTCACTGAGGGGCAACAGCAGTGCGATCTGGCTGTCGTCATCCAGCGCCCTAACTTTTGAAAACAGATCGTCTCGCAACGTGTCCATAGACATTTGGTAAAAAAAATTGTCGCTCCCTTCCGTCTTAAGTAAGCCGAAGAAGTCGTATCCTGTGTCGATACCTTCGCTTTCGGAGGGTGCGCACACATCGTGGAGATCCTTGAGCATACTCTGAATCACCCCTTCATAGATGGACTGTCGATCCAAGTACAGAAGCGTTGACTTGACGTAGTCGCCCAGCGCTACGAGCCTATCCCCGGTGATGTCATCATCAGTATCGTCATCGGGCGTGCCTGACCGAAGCACCCAGTCCACCAGTTCGGCAAGATATTCAGCGCCCACAGGGGGAACTGACCACCAGCCTAGTGTGAGTCGAGCATTCAGGCCGAACACTGTGATCTCGATATATTCGCCATCAGGCACCGTTGGACTTTCGGCGCATATTGGCACGCTCATACCATGCAGCCGACTCAGGTACGAATCCGCTTCTCTTGGATCGAGCGGTGTACGCCAAGCCCGTTCTTTATCTTCACAGACTTCGGTCGTTTCGATGAAGAAATCGTCACGGTGTCGTTTGACCACCAGTGAGTATGATGGCACAGGGGGTCCATAGCCCGAAGGCGACGTGGTCACTTTGATTAGCTCACGGTCGGCGTCAAAATCACCGTGGTACTGAGTCGGCGCTTGAAAGAGATCCAGCGTTGAAAAAAGATCCGGCGTTTGAAAACGATCACGCATGTCCTGGCTCCGTTTTGGTAATGCTTGCTTGAAGATTCGGCACCGGCAATTCGATCAGATCATGGCTAGCATCCGGGGCGGAGTGATAATGCGAGTCTTCCTCGACTTTGGCCATTTTTCCGCCTGGCCATAGGCATGATAATCAACGCGTTATCTTGGACGGAAAAAATTAGCAGGGAGTCTTCGCCGGGGTTCGCATCGGTCCCGCTGCTGCCTAACCCCATCCTAATTTTTCGTGCTTTTATGTTTCAATCAGTTAGCCAGGACGGCTGTTAGGAAAATGGCCAAAGTCGAGTCTTCATGCTACCCCCTGTTACCCGGTAACGCCTGCCGCCCCTGGAATTGACCTGCCCGGCACCCAGGCGGACCTTAACAGGTGCGCGGGTGCTGGGCCAGGGGTCTGCACCCTGATGGGCTGCGGACAGCACTCTTGACGGGCCGCCCCGGCCAAGTCTTGGGGATAGCCCCAGGGACACGCGCGCGGGGACAGCCAGACGACCGGCGCCGAGGGCAGAGCGACGGCGCAACACTGGCCGGCATCGAAGGTGCACGCCGGGCGGGCCTGCCGCGGCGCGAGTTCTCCGGCTGTCAGCGGCCCGCCCCGCGTGGCCTTGAAGAACAGAATCAGGTGGATGTGCCTACGGCAGCGGCACGACACCGCACGGACGTTTACAGCGGGGAGTTCTTCACCCATCCTAGCATCCCTTTTCAACGCGAAATCCGCCCGACATGCCCTCTCTGCACTGGACAGGAAAAGACGCCGCCGTGGTGGCCATCCGGGACGTGCCCTACCGGCCCCTGGTGGCGGTGCCGAGCCTGAGCTACGGCGAGCCCGAGACCGAGAACCTGCTGATCCAGGGCGACAACCTGGACGCACTCAAGGGCCTGTTGCCGGTCTACGCCGGGCGGGTCAAGTGCGTGTTCATCGACCCGCCTTACAATACCCGCTCAGCCTTCGAGCATTACGACGACAACCGCGAGCACTCCATCTGGTTGTCGATGATGTATCCGCGGCTGGAATTGCTGCGCGAGCTATTGAGCGAGGACGGGTCGATCTGGGTGACGATTGACGATAATGAGGGGCATTACTTGAAAGTCATGATGGACGAGGTATTTGGGCGCGGGAATTTTGTGGCAAATGCGTTCTGGCAAAAGACACCAACGCGCGAAAACAGAACGGACTTTTCCGCCGTTCATGACCATATTCTGGTGTTCGCCAAGCAACGCGAGCGGTGGAAGGAAGTGCGTAACGCCCTTCCCGCATCGACGAGCCAGTTAGAACGCTTTACCAACCCAGACAATGATTATCGCGGGACTTGGGCCTCGTTGCCCGCCCATGCGAAAGCAGAGAAAGGCCGCAGACAAGCCCAGTTTTTTACTGTGACTACACCATCTGGTCGCAGCGTTGATCCTCCGCCAGGACGCTGCTGGCTTTATACTGAGTCGCGTTTCAATGAGATGGTCGCTGACCAGCGTATCTGGTTTGGTGCTGACGGCGCCAATGTACCTCGCGTGAAGAAATTCCTGTCGGAAGTTCAGGCCGGCTTAGTGCCATCGTCTTTCTGGTCTTATCAAGAAGTGGGAACGAACGCACAAGCGAAATCGGAAATCGTCAGTCTATTTCCAGACGACACGCCTTTTTCGACGCCTAAACCCGAAGGGCTTCTCAATAGAATCATTCACATCGCCACCAACCCAGATGACCTGGTTCTCGACAGCTTCTTGGGTTCCGGTACCGCGGTGGCGGTTGCGCACAAAATGGGCCGCCGCTGGATCGGAGTGGAAATGGGCGACCACGCCGAGACCCATTGCGCCGCGCGGCTGCGCAAGGTCATCGACGGCGAACAGGGCGGCATCAGCAAGGAAGTGAACTGGCAAGGCGGCGGCGGTTTCCGTTTCTGCCGCTTGGGCGAGCCGGTATTCGACGGCCGCGGCAGCATCAGGCCCGGCGTAGGCTTCGCCGATCTGGCCCGCTGGGTCTGGTATCGGGAGACCCGCCAACCCTTGGCCGAGGTGCCCAAGACACCGCTCTTGGGTGTCCACCAAGGCACCGCCTATTACCTGCTGTATAACGGCATCCTGGGGGACCGCCGGCCCGCGGGCGGCAACGTCCTGACCGCGCCTCTGCTGCAAGTCTTGGCGCCCCACGACGGCCCCCGCGTGGTGTTCGGCGAGGCGTGCCGCCTGCATGAATCCCGGCTGGCCGCGCTCAACCTGCGCTTTCGCCAACTCCCCTATCAGGCGAATGCATGATGGACCGCAAGCCCTACCAGATCGCCGCCCTGGACACCCTGACCCGCTTTGCCCGACGGGCCGCGGAGATCGGCCCGCATCGCGCCTTCGCGCAGATCGCGAGCCACGAGCCGGCCTATCGGGACCAAGGTTTCGGCGGGACCCCTTACCTGTGCCTGCGCCTGCCGACCGGTGGCGGCAAGACCGTGCTGGCCGCCGACGCCATCCCGGTGCTGCGCCAGTTCGCCGGGCAGGATTACCCCCTGACCCTGTGGCTGGTGCCAAGCAAGGCGATCCTGGACCAGACCGCCGCTACCCTGCGCGACCCGCAACACCCCTATCGGGAGCGACTCAATGCCCAGTTCGGCATCGACCGGGTGCGGGTCCTGAGCCTGGAGGACGCGACCGGCATCCTGCCCCAGGAGGTGCACCAAAAGGCCCTGATTGTGGTCTGCACGACCCAGGCGTTGCGGGTGGACAAGATGGACACCCGCAAGGTCTACGCCGGACATGAGGGCCTGGACGCCACCTTCGAGCGCCTGACCGCCGCTCCGGACATGGACACGGACGAACAGGGCCGGGTGCTGGCATCCTTCGTGAATCTCTGCCGGGCCTGGCCCCCGCTGGTGATCGTGGACGAGGCGCACAACGCCCGCACGTCCCTGTCCTTCGACACCCTGAAGCGCTTCGCGCCCGCCTTCATCCTGGAACTGACCGCGACCCCCGCCGCCGACCCCAAGAGCGGCAGCAACGTGCTGGTGCGGGTGTCCGCCCGTGAACTGCGCGACGCGACCATGATCAAGTTGCCTGTCGTGGTCACGGAGTACGGGGGCGACTGGACCGCCACGATAGCCGGCGCGGTGCGGGAACGCGCCATGCTGGAAGACCTGGCACGCCAGGACGGACGCGGCATCCGCCCCATCGCCCTGTATCAGGCCGAGCGCAAAGACGGCACCGTGACGCCCGAGACGATCCGCGCCCACCTGATCGAGAACGAGGACATTGCCGAGGACGAGATTGCCATTGCCACCGGGACCCAACGGGGCATCGACGGGGTGGACCTGTTCCTGCCCGGATGCAAGATTCGCCACATCATCACGGTGCAGGCACTCAAGGAGGGGTGGGACTGCGCTTGGGCCTATGTGCTGTGCTCGGTCGCCAATATCCGCTCGCCCAAGGACATCGAACAGCTTCTCGGGCGGGTCCTGCGGATGCCCAACGCCCAGGCCAGCCGTTTCGACCCGCTGAACCGGGCCTATGCCCACGTCACCCATGGCGCCTTTCAGACGACGGCCAAGCAACTACGCGACGCCCTGGTGACGCTTGGATTCGACCGGGACCAGGCGCAGGAGGCGGTGCAAACGCCCTTTCACTTTGATGAGGACGACGACCTGCTGGCGGTGCGGCGCGGAACATCCGTGGTCCTGCCGGGCGCCCCGCCCAATCTGGACGGGTTGCCGGGCAGCGACCTGGCCGGGATCGCCATCACGCGACAGAGCGCCGAAAGCACGACCTTGCACATCCAACCCGAGGCCCCGCCCGAGGCCATTGACCGCCTGTGCGAGCGCCTGCCCGCCAATCAACGCCAGCCCGTGCGCGATGCCTACCTGCAGGCAGTGGCCCTGCGCTGCCCGGCCGAACGGGGCGAGACCCTGACTCTGCCGTTACTCGCCTGGCGCCAAGAAGAATTGATCCTGGGCGAGGCGACGGCCGAGGAGTTGCGCCACCATGGGCGCTTCTCAGCCCGCGACTGCCCGCCCCATGATTGCGATTGGAGCAACGACCGCCAGGCGACCACAAGCGAGATCGACGCGGACGCGGCCGGGCATCTGAGGATTTCCGAGGCAACGATCAACCTCCTGCCCCAACGTGCATTGAGCGAGCAATGGGACCGGGATTGGCTGGTCTACTGGCTGGCTCGGGAGTGTCGGCGCACCGACACCACCGAGCCGGACATGATCGCGTACCTTACCGGGTGGATCACCCACCTGGAGCAGACCCACGGCCTGGACGCCTTGAGGGTCCACAAATACCGCCTGCAAGCGCGCTTGACCCAATGCCTTGACCAGTGCGCCCTGAAGGCAGCCGAACGCGGCCTGAGCAACCTATTCGACTTGCAGGACGGGACGGACTCGCCGCTGACTATCGCCCCCGAGGTATTCGTCGGGTTCAGGCCCGAGACGGACTACCGCCCCACCAAGCCGTTGCGCGGCAGGGTGTTCAGGAAACACCTGTACCCCGTGGTCGGCGAGATGAACGGCCCGGAAACCGGCGTGGCGGCCGTGCTCGACAGTCTGCCCGAGGTGGAAGTCTGGCTGCGCAACCTGGATCGGCACCCGCGGAGCTTCCGGTTGCCGTGCCCGTCCGAGCACGGGGACTGGTTCTATCCTGACTTCCTGGGGCGCCTGACCGACACCCGCCTGCTGGTAACGGAGTACAAGGGCGGCTATCTGGAGCCCTTCGACAGCCGCAAGCGGCAGATGGGCCTGGCCTGGCAACGGGCCATGAACGGGCAAGGGGTGTTCCTGTGGATCGGCGATTCGGCGGAGACTTCCAGGGGGCGCAGCATTGCACAACAGATACAGGATGGGTTGCGCGGGGGCGGGGCACGGATTGGGCCACGCGGCTATCAGAGTTGATTGTCGGCGGGCTAGCCCTGAATTCAATATGACAGTCATCATTTCGGAAGTGTTAAAGCGCTCGGAGCAAGGCGTCACGAGGCCCTTTATTTGCCGCGGTGACGACGAACTGATCTACTTCGTCAAGGGCATCGGCGCCGGACGACGCAGCCAAATCTGCGAATGGATCGCCGCCAATCTGGGGCACGCTCTGGAGATTCCCATCCCGCCCTTTGCCATCGTCGAGGTACCGCCGGACCTGATCGAGATCGGCGGCCGACCGGATCTTGGCCAACTGGGCGCTGGGCCAGCATTCGGCTCTGCGAGGCACCCCCTGATCGAGCTTTCGCCTAGCGCGGTCGTCCAGGTACCGCACGCGGTTCAGTGGAGTGTGCTAGCCTTCGACTGGTGGCTTCGCAACGGAGACCGCACCTTAACCGCGACAGGCGGAAATCCAAACCTATTTTGGGACCCGGCGGCACGTAATTTGCTTGTCTTTGACCACAACCAGGCATTTGATACGTATTTTGATCCCGTAGATTTCAGAAAACTCCATGCGTTTTCCGCCCGGATTCCTGAGTTGTTTGATGATATTGTGCGGCGCGATGACTTCGCCAAGCGGCTGGAGTTGGCCCTGGGACGCTGGAAGGAAATCGTCGACACTATCCCGCCCGCCTGGTACTTCGCCGACCCAGAGATGACTATTCCCGCGGATTTCGACTTCACGGCCGCCTTTAATACTTTAGCCCGTTGTTCTGAAAAAGATTTTTGGATGATACCGTGACCAAGACAGCCTGCCAGTACGCCATCATCCGTTTCGCCCCGTTCGTCGAAACCGACGAATTTGCGAACGTCGGCATCGTGCTTTTGGCCCCGCGCGCGGGTTTCTTCGGCCACCGACTAGAGGCCCGTCGGTATGCTCGCATTACCAGATTTTTCGAGGGGCTTGATGGCCGTACTTACAAGGCCGCGGTATCAACGGTAAGCGCCGACCTGCAGCGACTCTCGCACGTACTCACGGAACGAGGTTTCGGCCCCGGTGTGGAGCGGGCTGGCGCCGCCTTCGCCCAAGATGTCTTCCATGAAATCGTCCGCCCCCGCGAGGGAATCGTTCGCTACAGCGACCCGAGAGTGGTCATGGCGGATGACCCAGCCACAACATTGAACCACCTTTTCAGCCGCTACGTGGAGAGGGATTTCGCGACCCCGGAATACCATGAGACAGCGATGGAGCGGGCCTTGCGCGCCCTGCTTCAAGGCGCCCATCTCGCGGCACGCTTCGAGAGCTGGCGGATCGGGGACGACGGCTATCATGTGACCTTCCCCCTGGTAGAACATCGCGGCGAAACCCCCGTCAGGGCGATCAAGGCCCTGAATCTGGCCCAAGACGAGCCCAGCAAGATACGCGATCATGCGCTCCTCTGGCGCGGCCGAATCAACATGCTGCGCGAGCGCCGGACCCTGCCGGACCGAGTCCTGTTTGCCGTGTCGGAGCCTGGATCAGAGCGCGCCCAGAAAGATGCCTACGACGAGGCGCTGGCGGACTTTCAGCGCGACGGAGTGCAAGCCGTGTCCGCGCGAGACAGCAAGCGCGTCCTGCTGTTCGCGAGCACCTAAGACCCGATCCGGCATCGGTGGACCGATGGACCTGGCCTTTGAGGCAACCCGCTTGAACGTGTGGGGTGGCTCAGAAGCTGAAGCATCCAATGCCGCCATGCACGAGAACAAACGGACTCGGGTCCGCAGACCAGGCCGAAACCGACCACCATCATATCGTGACACCTTGCTATTTACGTTTCAGCAACGATAATTAACGGACTATTAACCGTTGCAGCAACATAAATGCCAGACACCAGCACCACCAAGACGCGCGGACGGCCCCCAACCGGGCGAGCGCGGACCCCGGCGCAGCGTAGTGCAGCCCTTCGGGAACGGGCGCGAACGTGGATCTTCGAGGGCAGCGAGCGGCCGATCAGTGAGGTTGCCGACTCGCACTTGCTTGAAGGGCTCGGCACCGCCTACCGGGCACGCCTGCCGTTCGAGGTCGAGCGGATTGCGGGCGAACTGCTGCGCCGCTTGAGTGAGGCTAAATCCGTTGCAGTAACGGATAATTCTGACCCCTGATACTCGGGTGCGCCTGGTCACGCACGGGGCGCAGTCCGGCCCTTATGCCCGGCCCTATCTGGCGACCGCGGACAGGACCCCGGGCAACCTCAAGGGCGGCATCGTCGGCGCCGTGGTGGAAGGGGGAGCGCGAGCAGGGTGTTCGAGGTCCTGCCGGCGGCCCACCACTACCTCGTGCTGATCGTCGGCGCCATGGTGGATATGCACCGCGGCACCAAGGGCGGCGACCTCGCAGGACCGAGCGGCCCACGCCCCGGCACCTGGTCACTGCGCGGCTGCACATGAAGGCCGGGGGCAACCTCAAGGCCGGGGGCCGATCCCGATTTCTCCCACACGCGACCCAAACGAACACGGCCCAGACGGGAACCGTCTAAGCCGTTGTTGTGCTTGCCCTGCTATCAAAAGGGCGCGCCCCCGGTGGATAACTTCGCTTGGGTGACACCTTGGGTGACACTAGGGGACGCAAAAGGGGGCGTTTTAGGCGAATCTGCGCGTCTCCTTGCGGGCCGAACTTTCTGATTTTATGGTGCCCAGGGGCGGAATCGAACCACCGACACGGGGATTTTCAGTCCCCTGCTCTACCAACTGAGCTACCTGGGCTTGGACGCGAAAAACTGCCTGCCGAGCGTGCTTTGGCTCCCGAAGACTGGCAGTTCACTCTGCAACGCTACGCAGCCCCATATTTAAGACGGATCGGCGCCTTCAGTCAAGTGTGAAAGTGGGGCAGGGGCCTTACATTTTGCGGCAGGGCCCTGAACGATCCGGAAATCTCTATCACCAGCATGGACCTAGGGATACTGGTCCGCTCGCTTCCGGCCCCGGGGGGCGGCGCATGGCACGGCAACTGTGCACCAGGCCGTGCGCACCCATCACCGTCGAGCCTGAGCCCCGCCCGCGTCGAGGGCAGGCAGCGGCCAAGCCGCGACCAGCCCCGCCAGGTAGGGGGTTTTGTCATCGGTATCCGCGGCCTGCGGATCGACCAGGTACCAGGTCACGGATACGACCGTAACCAGTAGCCACAGGATATACTTCGGTCTCACAATCGTCGTCGCTTGCAACGCCCCGGCTCAGTTGCAGCTCAGATTCAAGGGCGGGCAGTCCGTCGTCCCGTGCTCATTGACGCTCAGGCTCTGGTGCAGTGAGTGGCGGTTGTACGCGAACTCGCTCGCCCGCGCAATGCTCGCGGGGGAGTCGACGGCACCGGCCAGCGTCACCATGCCATCGCTGGTCGTCACGCTGATCTGGAACGTCTTGAGCGCCGGATTGTGCCGGATTGCCGATCTGATTTTGGCGGTCATGGCTGAATCGTCCATAGAGATCTCATGTTGTTATGCAGGCTGAGGTAGCTCAAGAGTAAGCGTAGCGGGTAAGGTGGTCGGGGTCGGTGCGCTATCACACCGTGTGAGGCTTGGCGTCGGCGCGACCGGCCGATCGGGCGGCGGTGTGACCGGCGCGCGGCGCGCAAGCGGCGCAACATCGGCGGATGCCGCGCGCTGATCGTCTCCTCTACGGCTGGGGCGGTGCGGCATGACGTTGCCGGGCGGGTCCAACCCGAGAGCGACCATAAGCCAAGCCACGCGGCCCTTTCCAGGTCCTGGGGTCAGCACGATCTAAAGGTAATTCAGACCATGGGCGAAACCGCCATCCTCAGCACCTTCGGCGCCACCTTGTTTGCGCTGCTCAACCCGGTGGGTATGCTGCCGGTCTTCATGGGCTATACCGAGGGCTTGGGTCCAGGGGTCCAGCGCTGGTTGGCGTTGTTCGTGGCCGGGGTGACCAATGTCATCGTTCAATCGATTGCCCCGCAGGTGCTGAAACTCCACTAGGTAACGAGTTAAGAGCAAGTTAAGCACAACGAAAATGGTGTTGGGGTCCAAGACACCACGCCGGCGCAGTCGCAGGCAGGATATAATCAGCGGGCGGTGTCGTCGAACCAAGGCCAGCCAGGGTTCACATACCCGAGCGTCATCCCGAACGAAAACTGTTGACGGAGTGAATCATGCATACCAGGTATTGCGCATTTGGGGTCGTTCCGGCACAAGGTGAAGGCCGAGATCAAGAAGCTTGAAAAGAAGCTGTAGCCAGCACGGGGCGGCGCGGCGTCAGGCGCAGGGGCGGGCATGACCGACCACATGATGATCGTGTTCGGCATTTTGGCCGGCGCCATCGCGCTGTTTGCCTGGGGACGCCTACGCGCCGACATGGTGGCGATCCTCGTGGTGCTGGCGCTGATGCTCAGCGGTGTGCTGACGCCCCAGGAGTCGCTGGCCGGCTTCGGTGACCCGGTAGTGGTCCTGATTGCCGGCATGTTCATTGTCAGCGAGGCATTGGTAAATACCGGGGTCGCGCATCGCCTGGGGGAGGCGGTGCTGAGGGCGGGCGCCGGCAGCGAGGTTCGCCTGATCGCGCTGGTGATGGCGCTGGCGGGAGGGGTCGGGGCCTTCATGAGTTCGTCGGCGGTCGTTGCCATGCTGATTCCGGTGGTGCTGGCGATTGCCGATAAGACCGGATTGAATCGCCAGCGGATGCTGATGCCGTTGTCCGTCGCGGCCCTGACCAGCGGGATGATGACCCTGATCGCGTCCTCCCCCAATTTGATCGTCGAGGCCGCCTTGCGCGCGCAGCATCTGACCCCGCTCGGCTTCTTCAGTTGGGCGCCCTTTGGTCTGGCCGTGCTCGCCATGGGCATCGTCTTCATGCTGTTTGCGCGCAACTGGCTCAGTCGGAGCCGCAGCGCCGCGGCCGAGGGCGCGCGTCAGGCAAGCGTGGTCGATCTGATCACTGCCTATGGGCTGGCCGATTGGTGGCACCGCCTGCGCGTTCCCGTGGGTTCCCCCTTGCTGGCGCAATCGGTGGCCGCGGCCCGGCTGCGCAGTCGCTTCGGCTGTGTCATCGTGGGTGTGGAGCGGCAACGAGACGGTAAGATGCACGGGGTGCCGGCCCTGCCGGAGACGGTGTTCGAGGCCGAGGACGCGATCACCGTCGTTGCGGACGCCACGCGGGTGGAGACCCTGATCGCGGCGCACCGCCTGCTCCGACTGCCCCCACTGAGCGAGCGGCAGCGCTATGAGGTCCTGCAGGCGTTGGGGGTGGCTGAGATCATGCTCGCGCCGGAATCGAAATTGATCGGCAAGACCCTGCGGGAGATCGAATTCCGCGGGCGGTATCGGGCCACCGTGATCGCGGTTCGGCATCGCGGTGAGCCGCTCACCGTGAATCTGGTGGATGAGCCCCTGGACTTCGGCGACACCCTGTTGGTCTTGGGTGACTGGGACGATATCCGGCGGCTGGGGGAGGACCGGCAGAACTTTGTGGTCCTGGCGCTGCCGGCGGAATACCGGGAGCGGCTGCCTGCGCCCGGCCGCGCGCCGGCCGCCGTAGGCATTCTGGCGCTGATGATCACGGTGATGGCCCTGGAACTGTTGCCGAACACGGCGACCGTGCTGATCGCCGCGCTCCTGATGGTCGCCACCGGCTGCGTCAAACTGGACAGCATTTACCGCGTCATCAGTTGGAAGACGGTGGTGCTGATTGCCGGTATGCTGCCCTTGGCAACCGCGCTGACCAAGACCGGGGCGACGGTGTTGATGGCAAACCACCTGGTGGCCGCGCTTGGGTCACTGGGGCCGATTGCAATGCTGGCGGTACTGTTCCTGGTGACCGCGGTGGTGGGGCTCTTCATCTCCAACTCCGCTACTGCCGTCCTGATTGCGCCGATTGCGATTCAGGCCGCCCAGTCACTGCATGTGTCGCCCCAGGCCTTCGCCATGACGGTGTCGATCGCCTGCTGTGCCGCCTTTGTCACACCGGTGTCGTCGCCGGTCAATATGTTGGTGATGGAGCCCGGCGGCTACCGTTTCGGCGACTATGTCAAGGTCGGTCTGCCGCTGCTGCTGCTGACGATGGTCGTGACTATCGCGCTGGTGGCCCTCCTCTACCTCTATTAACAAATCGCCCGCTGGGCGATTTGTTAATTTGGTTGAGAAGATTGGATTTTGGGATGATTGAATTGCGTGTGATACGGCCTCACGAGGCACGGCTTTCGGGGTTTTTTGGGGAGGTTAGGCAATGACAGAAATGGTAGCGACGCCGGGGCGGCTCGGGGTGGACGACCGCGTGCAGCCGGGTCAATACAGCGACGGGAGTCCGCTCGATCAGGTGCATTATCTCGAGTGCAAGCTGATCCTGAAG
>Ga0247840_10009617_pt1 | contig 12412 bp, 9 predicted proteins | sample LaCruzMarch2015__FD_192404 | JGI IMG/M metagenome (GOLD analysis project Ga0247840, IMG submission 192404) | Freshwater microbial communities from meromictic Lake La Cruz, Castile-La Mancha, Spain - LaCruzMarch2015_17m | ecosystem: Environmental > Aquatic > Freshwater > Lake | place: Spain...
AGGAATAAAAGGGCGCAAATCCAAAGGTGCCATCGTAAGCGCGCTCAACTCCTTCCTTTTTTGTATTGCCGTTGTCGTGAATGGAAACGTCGCTATCGAGGCGAACCCACCGTCGTTCCCCAACGCTGGTAATTTCAGGTTTCATGTTGGTTTTCTTCCAAACCAGATGTGAGCAAACCTTGATGGCCTCCATTACTTTCTGGTCTTGTGCAATCTTTTCAAACCTTTGCCGCAGTGTTTAAGAAGATGGAACTTTGTTCAGGCCAAGGGCCAGGGGGAAGAATTCATCATCGGAAAATTGTCTGATGTGGTCAAAATCAGTTTTCCCCTGAGCCAGCAGGCCGCAAATGGAACGCAATATCTCGTGATCCTTGATAGTTGTATTCGGGGATTCCCGGTGCAGACAAGTGTCATCAATGCAGCTCAAGCGTAAAAGTTGGCCGACGGCTGCCAGTCCGCCATGCCCGACAAGGCATCGTTGGTTCGTTCGAGGTGAAACTTTTTCATGTGGGCGCACCTATTGGGTGAATGAGGGTGTTTACTGTGTCCAGAGCCCAACATGCTAGAACAATAGAATATTGTCAAGTAAAATATGTTGTATTACTGTAGTAATGAATGTTGTAGCTTACGGATTTAGGGACTTAAAAAAAGCTTGCAGCGCAATACAGTTCACGCTATGATAATTTTTTTTCAGATCTTTTCGCAATAATATCTTTGTCGAAGCCACGATGCCAGTGACCCTTGGCGCCATGATCCGCTGCGACTCAGTGTCATTGCCAGCGACCCTAAACATCCGGCATGGCCCCTTAACTTTTTATTTCGTGTTTTGTTGTGCTTTAAACGGCTAAGGCATATATATAGGGATGCTCGCATTTGTGCTAGTTCTCTCTTGCCCTCTATCTTTTGAAGGGGCTCAACGTTAATCTGTTTTTCTACAATGTTATAGACGACGTGCAGAACGCACGCCTATCTTATTCTACCAATATATTGCACTCTACACCGCGAGGGAAGGGCTACATTTTTTGCTACTATCATGGATAATTCTCGCTTAAAGGTGATGCACATAGTCGGCGCAAGGCCGAACTATATGAAGATTGCTCCAATCATGCGCGAAATGCATCGCTATCAAGACGCGTTTGAACAATACTTAGTCCATACAGGTCAGCATTACGGAAAACAGATGTCTGACATATTTTTTCACGAATTGGGCATGCCTGCACCTGACGCCGACCTCGGAGTTGGATCTGGCACTCACTCGTGGCAGACAGCTCAAATCATGATACGTTTCGAGCCAGTCATGGAAAGTTTTAAACCCGACTGGGTCGTTGTTGCAGGGGACGTTAACTCCACGTTGGCCTGTGCTTTAGTCAGCGCAAAATGCCAAATTCCAGTTGCGCATGTCGAGGCCGGCCTTCGTTCTTTCGATCGAAGCATGCCAGAAGAGAACAATCGTGTTTTGACCGACCACCTCTCTTCACTCCTTTTCACGCCTTCTGAGGACGCAGATGAAAATTTGCGACGCGAAGGTATTAATTCGGAAAAAATTTTTCGTGTTGGCAACGTAATGATAGACACCCTCGTGCGGCTTTTGCCAACTACGCGACATCGTTGGCCTGAACTGCAACGTCGATATGATCTTGATCGATTTGTGTTAGTCACTCTGCACAGACCGACGAATGTTGATGATCTGTCAATTTTGCGCGAATTGATAGAGGCCTTGAATATTTTGAGTATGGACGTTCCAATACTTTTCCCTGTTCATCCTCGTACATACAAGAATATGGTCCAGGCTGTGAGTCTGCCACCACCGCAGCGAGTACGTTGTGTTGAACCGCTTGGATATGTTGATTTTTTAACTTTGCAAAGCCATGCCGCCTTAGTGTTGACCGACTCCGGCGGAATTCAGGAGGAAACGACTTGGCTCGGAGTCCCCTGTCTGACTATGCGACCGAACACCGACCGACCTATCACCATCTCCCAGGGGACGAACCGTCTCATCGGGAGCACCGTACAGGAAATCCTCGACGCTGCACGGGCTGTGCTGGCCAATCCACACAGGGACAATAATGTTACGCACCGACCGAATCTCTGGGATGGCTGTGCAGCTGAGCGAATCGTCGCGGTCATGAGGTCTCTGACCTAATGTGCGGTATTTGCGGTTATGCGGGCGCCGTCCCGCCACAAACAGATCTGGTTCGTATGACTCGCATCTTAGCGCACCGCGGGCCAGACGACGAGGGTTTCTACCGAACAGAGAACGTTGGCATCGGGCATCGCCGGCTAGCGATTATTGATTTGAAGGACGGAAGCCAGCCGATGAGTTCTCCTTGTGGTCGCTACGTCATCGCCTACAACGGTGAGATATATAACTATCTCTCCCTGTGTAAACAGCTCAAGGACAAAGGGGTTACTTTCAGGACTCGGTCCGACACAGAAGTGCTCCTCCATTGGTTATGTGAATACGGCATAGCTGGGCTTGCTTCGTTAAACGGCATGTTTGCTTTTGCTTTTTGGGACAATGAAACGCAGTCTTTACTTCTGGTACGTGATCGACTTGGCATTAAACCCCTGTATATTTATTCTGAAAGCAGCCACCTCTACTTCTCCTCTGAAATTAAGGCGATATTGCCTTTTTTGGACTCCGTCGAAGCTAATTTTCAAACAATTTACGAGTTTTTAACCTATCAAAACGTCCTGAGTAGCGCTTCGTTTTTTAAGGGTATTCGCAAGCTATTACCAGGACATTGGCTCATATGGACCCCTATGGGACTCCGTGAGGGCGCCTTCTGGACGATGTATCAGCAAGAAGACCCTGCTATGACCTTTCCCGATGCTGTAAATCAGTACAAGCTGATATTACAGTCCGCAGTCACACGCCATATGATCGCTGATGTCACAGTGGGCGCATATTTGAGTGGAGGGCTAGATTCTTCCAGTGTGGCGATGATGGCCGCACCTCAATTGCGAGCCCCCTTACACACCTTTACTGGAGCCTTTTGCGATGCGCCTTACTACGACGAACGCGTCGGCTCTAGGGCGGTAGCCCATAGTCTTGGCGCCGTAGTTCATGAGGTCGAAATAACCCCGTACGATTTTGTTGATAATTTTCACCGTGTCATCTACCATCTTGACGAGCCAACGTTGGGCACGGGTGCTGTTCCGCAGTTTATCGTTTCCCGACTGGTTTCACAACACGTTAAGGTTGTTCTAACAGGACACGGCGGTGATGAACTTTTTGCGGGCTATCAGGTCAACAAGGCGATGCTTCTGCGTCAACTCTGGGGGAAAGGGTTCCAGTCTTTTTTGTCGGCCCTTTTGGGCGTCAAGCGAGATGAACTTTCACGTGTCTTGTACTACCTCTTGTTCCCCCTAGCCTCCCCTGAAGTCGGTTACGGATTGTTCGTAATGACACCCAGACGACAGCGCAACACATTCTTTTCTCAGGAATTTCTAACAGAGCACCAGGACTTTGAACCTCTAGATTTAGTCCGCAATCTAGCAGGAATGGACCAGACATCGGGGCAAAGCCTTATACGATTGTATCTAACTACATATCTACCCACTCTTTTCGTGCAGGAAGATAAAATGAGTATGGCGCATTCTATCGAAGCAAGGACTCCCTTGTGCGACAATGAATTGGTTGATTTTGCTCTCAGCTGTCCACTCAACATTAAGTTGTGGGAAAATCGATTGAAGGCCATCCCCAGAGCCGCCATGCGCGACGTATTACCTTCTGTGCTGTACTCGCTCCCAAAAAGAGGTTTCCCGACCCCTTTTGCTCGTTGGTTCAGGAAAGAACCACTCAAGTCATACATTGCCGATCTTGTCTCTAGTAATCGCTTAAAGAACCGTAGTATATTTAATCCCAAGGCGTTGACGCAACTGCTCGACAGAAACAACCGATCATCAACGGATAATCTCCACGACTACGCTCGAGCCAATAAAATTTATTCGATCGCAGCTGTCGAGCTCTGGTTTCGTACTTTTATCGACGCACAGTCTATCAATAACTGAGTGGGCCGTGGTAACAGTTCATCAAGTTAGACAATTTTGGGAACAGCATCCTCTTTGCGAATATGAGATCCCATTCGAACCTGGCACTAAAGCCTTTTTCGATGCTCACGATGCATTAAAGAGTGAGAGTACGGATCGTTTTAACATGCATCTCTGGGAGTTCGACAAGCACCCTCGTGAACGAGTGCTCGATGTCGGTTGCGGTCCGGGGTGGCTCGTGCAAGAATACGCTCGCGGTGGTGCAAATGTGGTTGGAGTGGACATTACCGCGAGGGCGCTGGAATTGGCAAAAAGACGTCTAGAATTACGCAACCTTAAGGGTGAATTTATACAAGCAAATGCGGAATCCCTTCCCTTTGACTCTTCCTGTTTCGACTTCATCTCTTCAAGCGGTGTCTTGCATCATACTCCTGAAACAGAGAAAGCTATTCACGAGATATATCGCGTTCTTAAGCCTGGGAAGAAGGCCGCTGTAAGTCTCTACGCCAGACATTTTCTCTTTAGTCCAATACTGTGGCCTCTAACACGTGTTATCCTCAGGAGAATTTTTTTAGCTACAACATGCAGAAATAATTCTGATGGCATACAAAGCATTGATGACTTTACCAAGCTGTACGACGGCGACTACAACCCAATGGGTAAATCATATACTGCTAGAAATATACAATCCATGTTTAGTTGTTTCTCCAGTCTCACGATGGAAGCTCATTATTTTCCAAAACGCTTCATAGACCCATTTATTAGAATAGAGAACACAACAGTATTACGGATGTTCGATCGTTTATTTGGGTCCATGATTTTTGCCATCGTCGAAAAATGACGAACGTTCAGATACCTTACAAGGTTAGTTTTCACATGCATTTAATGCTCATATTCCCGCCGCACAAAGGCTGCGTCAAGTCTCTCTTTCTGCAAACAGAAGGCGAGGGGATCGGGCATAAACCGCCTCTCGGATTGCTTTCGATTGCGGCTTATCTGAAAAAAAATTCCACCCATACGGTAAGCATTCTCGATTTATCTGCACGACCTTTAAGCCGGGAAGCCCTGCATGAAGCGCTGGCCTCTTTCAAACCAGATGTTGTGGGTATTACCGCTTGGACGGATTTCTGGTTTCCAGCCTGCGAAGTGATGCGTAGTGTCAAAGACTTTGCACCGGATACACACATTGTTATTGGTGGCCCACACGTGGGTATCTTTCCTAAAGAGACTCTTGAACAACCTCTTGTGAACTCCATCGTGCTCGGCGATGGCGAAGCTTCGACCCTCTCTTTGCTTAATCATCTTCAGTTCAAGACACATCTCTGCCCTGGTGTCTATTTCAAGGCGTATCCACTCCCAGGCAGCTACGAATTCCACATCGAAAAGGATCTCGACAGTCTGACTTTTCCAGACAGAAGTTTACTACTATTATCAGATTACACTTCAGTGCTTTCTCGAAGTGATAGCATCGCAACCATGATTACAAGCCGTGGCTGTCCACACCAATGTGTGTATTGTAAATTAAATTTTCAAAAAGTCATGTTCAGAAGCGCCAAAAATGTTGTCGCTGAATTCAGCCACATTGCCGACCTTGGCATAAAGGAAATCGAAATATACGATGACACGTTCACCATGTACAAAGAACGCCTCATCTCGATTTGCAACCTGCTGATTGAAAAAAATATTCCCGTGAAATGGGCGATCAGGGACAGAGTAGGCTCCATTACAAAAGAAACTTTAGCCTTGATGAAGCGTGCGGGATGTTCGCGGATTCACCTCGGGATCGAGTCCGGCAACGAGCGCATCCTCGCTAATATTAAGAAAAAAATCACTCTCTCCCAAGCTGAAAATGCAGTAGCTCTGGCCAAGAAGGCAGGGCTTGTCGTCTTAGCCTACTACATGATTGGATTACCTGGAGAATCCTATGATGACGTTATGCAGACCATCCAGTTCGCACTTAAGCTTGATAGCCGTTACGCAGAATTTAACATCTGTATCCCCTATCCAGGCACTGAAATGTACAGAGTTGGACTTGAAAAAGGAATAATACCTCACGACTTTTGGCTTGAATTCGCCAAAAATCCAGTGGAAAACTTTATTGTTCCTTATCTCTACGAAGAGAATATTTCCAAACAAGAAATGATCGAATTACGCAATATCGCTACAAAGAAATACTATGCTCGCCTCAAAGTATTCATTCGTGAAGCCTTCGACTGTCGTTCTGTGGCTGAATTCATACGTAAAGCCAAAATGGGGATTCCCATGCTCAAAAATGCTATCCTGAACCAGTGTGATTTATGAAAATAGCTACTTTAAATTTCAAGAACGCCAACATTGAAGTGCTCGATGTCCCGACGCCCATCCTCAAGCCCGCGGACATCCTTGTTGCAACGCATCGTTCTCTGATTAGCGCGGGTACGGAGGGCTACATTATTCGTATGGCCCAGAAAGGTCCCCTTGGTAAAGCCCTCGATCGGCCTGACCTAGCCATGCAAGTCATTAGAAAAGCACTCATGGAAGGCTTTTGGGGTACGGCAAAAATCGTGAACAATCTCATAAACACTCCGCTTCCCCTCGGCTATTCCTTGAGTGGCGAGGTCCTTGAAGTCGGGCGAGAAGCGGATCGCTTCAGGCCGGGGGAGCGAGTGGCTTGCGCTGGGATTGGCATCGCCAACCATGCCGAACACGTCGTAATACCCAAAACGATGGGCGCAAAGCTCCCTCCTAATGTCAGCTATGAGGATGCGGCCTTCGGCACGCTCGGCGCCATTGCTTTACATGGGGTGCGCCTTGCACGGCCAGTGTTGGGCGAGACCTGTGTTGTACTTGGACTCGGCCTGCTGGGACTGATAACCATACAAATCCTCCAGGCCAGCGGCTGTACGGTCATCGGCTTTGATGTTGACTCTACCAAACTTACGAAAGCGAAGGAATTTGGTATTGAGGCCTGCGGACTCCTCGGCCATGACGATCCGAAAAGGCTGGTCAGCAGCTGTACAGACGGACGTGGTGCCGATACCGTGATCATCACTGCGCATGCAAAATCCAGCAAACCCTTGCATTTGGCTGCAGAGCTTTCGCGTTTGAAAGGGCGTATAGTTTCTGTCGGGTTGACCGGATTGAACGTCCCGAGACGCATTTTTTTCGAAAAAGAACTACAACTCGAAGTTTCACGCGCCTATGGGCCAGGCGCCTACGATGTCGCATATGAAAGAAAAGGACACGATTATCCACAAGCGTACGTCCCATGGACGCAGGGCAGAAACCTTCAGGCCTTCATAGACCTGATTGCGAAGAACAAAGTTCGGGTCGATAACCTGATAACCCACCGCTTCGACCTTGCCGACGCCAAGGAAGCTTACAAGCTAATCATGGGCGAACGCAAAGAACCTTACATCGGCATCCTCTTCACCTATTCAAGCGTCAAACCCCGCTCAGCATCGATTACCCTTCAATCTAAGGCGTCCCCCCCTCAGAAGGTCGATTTACGGTTTGGCATCATTGGTGCGGGGAGGTGGGCACAGGCGATCCTGTTGCCTTACTTGCGGAAGGAGCAAGATGTAACGATAGGCGCCGTGGCTACCGCCAGCGGTTTATCTGCGCGTCATGTCGGAGATAAATATAATGCAACGCTTGCCACGACTGAATATAACGACATCCTGGCTTGTTCGGATATTGGCAGCATCGTCATCGCGACGCGTCACAACACGCACGCTGGTCTCGTCTTTGACGCCATGAAAGCTCAGAAAAATATTTTCGTCGAAAAACCGTTAGCAACATCTACCGAAGAGTTGGATTCCATTATATCACTTTATCCCAGTTACACAAAGTGTCTTACGGTGGGATTCAATCGCCGCTATTCGCCACTGTGTAGGACCTTCAAACGTCATTTGGAGAAGCGAAAACGCCCCTTGCTATTAGTCTATCGTTTTATTACACCAATGGTTACACAGGGCCATGAAAGCGAATGGGTCCATGACCCGCAAAGCGGCGGCAGCCGAATAATCGGAGAAGTATGCCATATGGTCGATACCGCCGCCTACCTCATTGGCTCTCCGGCCCGGAAAATCTATGCGTCAAGTATGGCCGCAGACGCCACTAACATCCCAAATTACGACAATGTTCATGCCACTATCAGCTATGTCGATGGCTCCGTCGCCACTCTTATCTACGTTGCGGACAGTGATACCTCTGTACCCCAGGAACGTATCGAATTGTTCTGGGAGCAGTCCTATGGACTTATAGACAATTTTAAGCAGGGCATGTTTTCCAGGGGTGGGAAACGAAAAAAATACCGAGGATTCAGTCAACAAAAAGGTTGGAAAGAGGAAGTCCAGCACTTCGTTGCAGCCCTGCGTAAGAATTCCGATATAGGCGTCATACCTTTCGAATCTCTCGTAGAAACCACAAGATGCACACTTGCAATACATAATAGTATAGAAAAGGGTATCATTTTTGACCTTAGTGACGTTAAAAAATGAAATATTCAATTATATGCCCATTTTTCAATGAAGAAAACATCATCGCAGCTTCCGTCAAGTTGATGTTGTCTAACCTCGGAAAGTTGAAAGAACCATGGGAACTCATCATTGTTAATGACGGATCCACCGACAACTCCGTATCTATTGCTAGAAGGCTGGAGTCTGAAAACGACAATCTTCGCCTAGTTTCATACGAATATAATAGGGGAAGGGGCTACGCCATCCGCCAAGGAGCCTACAAGGCAAGCGGCGACATCATCGTTACGACGGAAATAGACTCATCCTGGGGAGATGATATAATACTGAGAATTGTTGATGAATTTAAGACCAAACCCGACGCGGATATTATAATCGCTTCACCGAATTTGCCTTCCGGAGGATATAAAAATGTGCCTTTGCTCCGTATCATCCTGAGCCGCTTTGGCAATCTCATTGTCCGCTCTGGATTAACATATAAAGTGACAATGAATACAGGAATGACTCGCGGTTACTTACTACATCGGTTCCTTGACCTTCCCCTTCAGGAAGACGAAAAAGAAATGCACCTGGAGATAGTAAACAAGGCATTGGCGTTTGGGTACCGCATATACGAAATACCTGCCATACTCGAGTGGAAAGACAGTAAGCTCGCAGCTACAAATAAAAAGAGAAAATCATCGGCGCGTCTTCAAAAGTTAATAAAGTCGCATGTTCTTTTCAGCATTTTGGCTGCCCCATTTCGGTATTTATATGTTGTAAGCATGTTGCTTTTCTTTACCACTCTTCTTACATTTGGATGGGCTTTATATAATTTTATTTCTTCTTTACCCTCAATCAATTTGGTTTTGATGGCCATAGTTCTTGCCATTTTTTCTTTTCTAGTTTTTAGCATTGGTATTCTTTCGCAACAAGGAAAAGCTCTTCAGGCTGACTTATGGGTTATCCAGCGGGATCTTAAAAGAATTATAAAAAATTGAAGCGAATTATTTGGTAAATCATTATCTATGAAAAAAGATACCGGCATGAGACCAAAAAGAATAGCTTTTATCCAAAATATTACTGAACAACTGTTTGGATACATGCATCTTTCTTCAAATTTAAAACATCATGGTCATAATGTTGATGTCTTTGTTGAAAATTTAGAAAAGGATATTTTATCGAGCCTTGTATTAAGTTGTCCTGATATTATTGTATTTTCATGCGTAACGGGAAACATGAAATGGGGATTGTCAATATTTAAAAAATATAAGGAGATTAATCCAAACTGCTTGACCATCGCCGGGGGGCCGCACCCTACCTATTTTCCTGCAATGGTACTCGAGAACGGGGTCGATGTTATTTGTCGTGGCGAGTCAGAGGAGGCATTGCTTGATGTTTGCAATCTTTACAATAATACTTTTGAATCCATTGCGAAGATTAACAACCTGAGTTTCGAGATTGAAAGCTTTGTCCAGAGCAACCCTTTGCGTCCTTTAGTCGTGGATCTCGATTCACTCCCACCAATAGACCGCACCATCTACGATAAATACGCGTATTATCGTAAGCTGAACACATTGCCAGTAATGGTTTCAAGGGGCTGTCCTTTCAACTGTACCTTTTGCTATAGTCATATTTCTCAGAAGCTTTATGCGGGACTGGGCCAGTTCGTTCGATTTCGCTCGATTTCAAAAGTAATAGAAGAACTGACTGAGTTGAAAATGAAGAGCCCTCACGTAGAATATTTAGTGTTTAATGATTCTACATTTAATGCAAATCCAAAATGGATGATGTCTTTCCTTAAAGAATACAAATCGGCTATAAATATACCTTTTTTCTGTTCTTTGCGAGCCGACATCGTTACCAAGAGTCAAGTAGATGCTCTTTCTGATGCGAATTGCCATGTAGTCTGCTTTGGTGTTGAAGGTGGATCATACCGTTTAAGAAAAGAACTTTTGGGAAGAGATATCACGGACGACAAACTTATTTTAGTTTCTAAGATGCTTCAACAATCTGGCATCTCCGTCAGTACTACAAATATATTTGCTCTTCCAACGGAAACACTTGACGAATCTTTTGCACTTATAGAGCTTAACAAAAAAATTAAACCCCGCATCATGGCTGCATCTGTCTTTCAACCCTATCCGGGGACAGAGTTGGCCCGCATATCTCTTGAAAAGGGACTCATTTCGGAATTAGATTCAAATTCTTGCAAGACTTACTACAACCTTTCCATTCTAAAGCAACCTGACATAATAAAACAACAACGCCTCCATAAACTTGCTTCATACTATGTTTACTACCCCTTTTTGAAGCCTTTTTGGGATCTGTTGTTCAAATTTTCACCCTACAATATTTTATATTACATGTTTTTGGTTTCACTCGTTGTAAACGTCAAGAAAGGATATGGATATTCTTGGCTTCGGATTATCAGGTATTGCATTTTTAACTTCAAGGTATTTTCCTCCGGTAAATAGGACCATGATTTCGACTTACAAGCATCTCCTTCTCAGATCTCTATTCACTGTCCAAGGCCCAGCAATGGCCTTCAATGCTATACGACATTGGTTTAATCACCCTTACTCAAGATACCCGATTGCTGGCGCCATTAATATAACCCATCGATGTAATTTTGACTGTAATTTTTGTTGCTATGGTTTCAATAAAAAGGAAAAACGAATTCAAGATATTTCCGATCAAGATTTTGAACGGTGTCTAAACATAGATGCATTTAAATATACTCTCATTATTGGACTTGGCTCCGGCGAACCTCTTCTCCATGCTCATTTGCCACTATTTATAAAACTAATCAAGAGTAAAAATAAACTCGTAAATATCATCACTAACGGAAGTTTGATTCACAAAAGATTTGAAGAATTAATGTCGGCTCCGCCAGATCTTCTTTGGGTTTCTTTATACGATGGGCACGAGAATCTTCAATTAGAAAACCTTAAACTTCTTTCTTCAAGCAAAATACAGACAGTACTTGGCTTCTCTAAATTGATATCTAAAACAAATATTAAAAACATTCCAATGTACATAGATCTCGCTCGACAAGCTAATATTTCAAACATTTTTTTTCAGCAGTACTACGGTGATACCGATCATATCCTTTATAACTTAATCCGTGATACCGACGAGGATGAAGTTGGATATTTAAAAGATCTTGCAAAGAAATCTTTTTTTGGTATGAACGTCACATTACCTAACCCAATTCCCAGCATTTCACCTAAATGTCGTTGCGACTTCATCTTTAAAGGTTTTTCAATCGAACCGAACGGCGCGATTCAACCGTGTTGCTTTATCCACACTATGGGTAGAAATACGTATGGTAACCTTTTTGAAAACGAAGACGCACACTTTTCCAATCCTGCCTATATGCATCTCAAAAAATCTTTTGGTCGTTCGCATCGTGAACTTTTGCCCATGTGTAAAGCTTGTTACGCTGTTAATCTTCGTTAGAACGTATCACCAGGATGCTACGATCCCAAATATTTTATATCCAGCTTCTCATAGTGCGTTGCAATTCTCCAGAATTGCTTAATTCTTGTCAATGGCCACCCCAATGGAGCCACCCATGTCCGGGCTAATGGAACCAGTGGGAACATGCAATTCGCCTGATCAAACTCCGGCGCACCACTGGCGGCGCAAACGCGCCAGCGGCGACGTCATCATTGTGCGCTATGCCGATGATTTCGTCATTGGATTCCAACATCGCCATGAAGCCGAACAGTTTCTTGTCGATCTCAAGTCACGGCTAAAACAATTCGGTCTTGCCTTACACCCGGAAAAGACCCGGCTTATCGAATTCGGCAGGTTTGCCGGCGATACTCGGCGTCAACGCGGGGAAGGCAAGTGATTTCGATAACACAAAAATCACCCGCCTAAAGGGGAAACGAGCGTCGAAAAATCCCCCACCTCCATACACCCCAGGTAAGGTGTCAGCGGGGCCATTGCCCCCTGATCTATTACCGGAGGGATGG
>Ga0247840_10009618_pt1 | contig 12412 bp, 13 predicted proteins | sample LaCruzMarch2015__FD_192404 | JGI IMG/M metagenome (GOLD analysis project Ga0247840, IMG submission 192404) | Freshwater microbial communities from meromictic Lake La Cruz, Castile-La Mancha, Spain - LaCruzMarch2015_17m | ecosystem: Environmental > Aquatic > Freshwater > Lake | place: Spain...
CAGCTTCTGCAGCGATGGCAGATCGTGCAGTTTGGGAGGGCCTTGTTTCTTGTCCTCGACGTGAACCCCAAGCGGGCCCTCGAAGTTCTCGGTCGCATTGACAACCGTCTCGGCAAGCTCGCGCTTGAGAAGCCGCTCCTTAGGCGCGTGACACATCTGGAACTGACCGCCCGCGACCTTGGCGGTGACGACCACCTCAAAATACGCTGTTGGAACAAAGTTCCGGATTTCCAGCTCGCGCTTGCACACGATTGCCAACGTCGGCGTCTTGACGCGACCGACGCCGATCACACTTCGGGCGCCCTGCCCCAGGATCACGGTCGCGGTACGGGTCAGTGACAGGTTGTAGATCTGGTCGGCCTGGCGGCGCGCAACAGCGGCGGCGTAAAGGCGGGCATATTCGGAATTGGGTTTTGCCTGACCGAAAGCGTCGTGGATGCTTTGCGGATCTTGCGCGGTGAACAGCACCCGCATGACCTCGCCGCGATAGTTGTAATGCTCAAGAATTTCCTGACCGATCAGCTGGCCCTCACGGTCGCAATCGGTGGCGAGCCAAACTCGCTCCGCCGAGCGGAGAGCCTCGCGGATCGCCTTGAGCTTGGAAGCCTTGTTGCCGCCGTCGGCAGGGCGGGTGGCGTAGAGCCCCTCGGGTCGGAGCAGGACCGGCGACCAGCGCTTCCATTCCGGAACTGCGTCCTCTGGCTCCTCCAGATCAAACAAGTGGCCCTCGGCCGGAAGAATGTCGCCATAACGCGATCCTACCGCGGCGCGGACGTCTTTCGCCTGGCTCGTTTTCTCGGTGATGACGATTTGGTCAGCCATGAGGGCCTCGTTTTGTAGGTCCAATACGATTTACCGGTAGTGAGAACGTATAGTGAACTCGCGCCCCAGGCAAGTTGGGCGCCGCTCTTCGACCCTGCCCGACGGGGCGGTGGCATTGCGGAACGTCGCCAATTCGACTCCAGGCGCCTCACACTTCTCCATGCCCTCTAGATCGACAAAGCTCATCTCCGTTGCTGAACCCGCTGCAGGCGGCTTGGTTTGCAAATTGCGGGACCGCGCAGGACTGCGGGGCACGGACCACCGTTCCTGTCTCACGCCGCGGGGCACTCCACCTGGCGCCCAGAACTGGAATTACATCGCTGGGGCATGGACCTCGACGGCAGAGGTGGGATCGGCCAGAAATCGAGTTCCCGACTTCAACCTTATTTGGGAAACGATTCGTGCAACCGTCACCGGCCTGCGTTGGTTTACGCCTGACGCCCAATGGGCGGCTGGCGCTCGAACCAGACGACGACGCGCCCGGCATGGACGCCAACGTGGCGGCCCGTCTGGGGGAGGCTTTCGCGAAGGGTTCGGGCGCGGGGCTGCTGCAATTGGGGGCGGTCGAAGTCGGTCAGGTGCTGCCTCCGGTGTTTGTCTGGTGGCGCGACTTCGCGGCCCGCTATGTTGTCAATCTCTGCGGTCAGGCGGACGTCGCAGTGGTGGCGGCGCCCAGCGGCGCGGAACTAGCCGCCCTCGTCCTGAACGCGCCCATGATGTCCGGGGCCGAATATGTATCGGCGGAGGTCTTGCTTGGATTGTGGTCCGCGTTGGGTGCGGCCTTCGAAACGACGTTCGCCGCCGCCGAGACGGACCTGCAATTGTACCTAAAGACGTTGAATCCCGTCTGGAACCTGGTCGGGCGGGTGCATTTCAACCTCGCAGAGAACCGCCGCGACCCAGACTTTCCGTTCGCTTTTATGGCGACCTACACCACACGGCTGTCGGCCAACGCCGAGGCGCAGCATGTCCCGCTTGGCCAAGCCATGCGCGACTACGCCGGGGCGGCCAATCGCGACAAGCTGCTCTCCCTGCTGCAGCCGGTGCAGCGCGCATCGGAGGCCTGCGGCTGGCTGCGCTCGGCGGTGGAAGCCGGAGAGATCTTCCATCCATTGCGCTGGACGGCGGCGGAAGCGGGGCGGTTCCTCGCCAGCGTCCCGGATCTTCAAAGCGCCGGCCTCGTGACTCGGATGCCCGCCACTTGGCGCGCCAACCGGCCGGCCAGACCCAAGGTCAACGCCGTCGTCGGCGCGCGCCCGCCCTCAGCGGTAGGTCTGGACGGGCTGCTGGATTTTAACGTCGATATAACCCTCGACGGCGAGCCGCTGAGCGCTTCCGAGATCGACGCCTTGTTATCGGGAACCGACACCCTGACTTTGTTACGTGGTCAATGGGTGGAGATCGATCGCGATCGATTGCGTCGCGCGATCGATCGGTTCAAGGCGGCCGAAGCGCTGGCCGCACGCAACGGACTTACATTCGCCGAGGCCATGCGGCTGCTGGCCGGCCCTGCGGTGACGGAAGGGGAAGCCGATGTGGAGACGGCGGACTGGGCCGTCGTCTCAGCCGGACCCTGGTTATCGGAAACCCTCAAGGCCTTGCGCGCGCCTGACGGCTTGGCGGTCAATCCCGGCCCTGGCTTCTTGGGAACCCTGCGCCCCTATCAAAAGGATGGCGTCCAATGGCTGCATCTGCTGTCAAGTCTGGGCCTTGGCGCCTGCCTGGCCGATGACATGGGCCTGGGCAAGACCATTCAAGTGCTGGCCATGCTGCTGGCGCACACCCGCGAGGGTGTAGCCCGTCGCCCAAGCCTCCTCGTGGCGCCCGCGTCCCTGCTGGCCAATTGGGCCGATGAGATCGCGCGCTTCGCGCCGAGCCTGAACGCCGCGATCATTCACCCGTCTGCCATGAGCGCCGAGGCCTTCAAGGCGGTGACGCCGGAGGGGCTCGCCGAGCTTGATCTGGTGATCACCAGCTACGGGTCGCTGTTGCGCGCGCCCCCGCTTGGCATAGTCCGATGGCGGTTTGCGATTTTGGACGAGGCTCAGGCGATCAAGAATCCGGTCGCCAAACAGACCCGCGCGGCCAAGGCGCTGAAGGCTGACGCCCGCATCGCGCTGACCGGCACGCCGGTGGAAAACCACCTGGGCGATCTGTGGTCGATCTTCGATTTCATCAATCCGGGCCTGCTCGGTGGCGCGGCGCAGTTCAAATCCTACACCAAAGCCTTGGCGGATCGCCCGCACAATCCCTACGGACCGCTGCGCGAACTGGTGCGCCCCTACATCCTTCGACGGATGAAAACCGACAAATCCGTGATCGCCGACCTGCCTGACAAGACCGAAGTCACCGCCCATTGCGGCTTGAGCCGCAAGCAGGCCGCGCTCTACGCCAAGACCGTTTCGGACCTCGCCGTAGCGTTGAAGGCGCACGACGGGATCGAACGTAGGGGCGTCGTACTGACGACGCTGACGCGTCTCAAGCAGATTTGCAATCATCCCTCACAATGGCTGGGCGACAACCTGTGGGCCGAAGACGACAGCGGCAAGCTCGCCCGTTTGCGCGAAATCGCCGAGGTCGTGGCGGCGCGCCAGGAGAAGATGCTGGTGTTCACCCAGTTTCGCGAAATGACCGAACCGCTACGGGCGTTCCTGTCGGGAATCTTCGCTCACCCCGGTCTGGTTCTGCATGGGGGCACGGCCGTAAAGGACCGCCAAGACCTCGTGGTGGCCTTTCAGAACAGCGAGGCCGCCCCGTTCTTTGTTCTCTCGCTCAAGGCGGGGGGGGCGGGGTTGAACCTGACGGCGGCGTCTCACGTCGTCCACTTTGACCGCTGGTGGAACCCGGCGGTGGAAAATCAGGCCACCGACAGGGCGTTCCGTATCGGTCAGAAACGGAACGTCCTGGTGCATAAATTCGTCTGCAAGGGCACCGTCGAGGAAAAGATCGACGCCATGATCGAGGCCAAGCACGCCCTCTCCGACGAACTGCTGACCGGATCGGCAGAGATGAAACTGACCGAAATGAAGGACGATGAGCTCTTGCGCCTCGTTGCCCTGGACCTTAACGCGGTCATGAAGGACTGAGATGGCCATGGCACACGGATATGGTGGATGGCCGCGCTATGTGCCGGTCGCTGAGCGGCGGGCCAAGGCGGCCAAGCAATTAGAAAACTTGCGCAAAAAGGGTCGGCCGATCGATCCGGTGATCATCGAGGGCCGCGTGATCGCCAAGACCTTCTGGGGCAAAGCCTGGTGCGAAAATCTCGCGAGCTATCGCGACTTTGAAAGCCGGCTACACCGCGGACGAACCTATGTGCGCAACGGCTCGGTTCTGGATCTGCAGATCGCCCCGCTTACCATCACAGCCACGGTGAGCGGCTCGTCGCTGTACACCGTTGAAATCAAGATTGCCGCCGCTCCCAAGGCGCAATGGCAAGCCATCTGCCGCGACTGCGCCGGCGGCATCGATTCGCTGGTGGAACTGCTCCAGGGCCGGTTCTCCCTAGCCGTGATGGACCGGCTTTGCCGCCAGGGCGAGGGTCTGTTCCCCGAACCGTCGCGGATCAAGTTCTCCTGCGATTGCCTCGACCATGCGGACATGTGCAAACACGTCGCCGCGGTTCTCTATGGCGTCGGCGCCAGGCTGGACCGCAAACCCGAACTCCTGTTTCAACTGCGTGCGGTGGATGAGAGCGATCTCCTGGTCAATCTGGACGCGTCCGTGACGCTCTCGGCGAACAAGCCCGCTGATGAAAGAATTCTCCAGGCGGCCGACGTCTCCGCCCTGTTTGGCCTGGACATGGCTCCCGACGACCCGCCTTCGGCCGAAAAGCCCGCGCGGCCGAAGAAGCTGGCCAAAACCGTCACCGCTCCTGCCTTGCCGACGGCCATGATGAACAACACGCGGACGGCCAAAGGCACCGCGTCCCTCGCCCGACCAAAGCCACCGCCCCTCCCGTTGACGCGCGACGGCTTCGTGAAGTGGTGGAAATAAGGAAGGCCCGATCGGTTCACCCGCAATCTGACCGTGCAACTCACCGGCCACGACATGCTCAAGAGACTGGGCTTTGTCCTGATCCAGGTGTTCAGCGACAACCATGATGGCCGGTGGGTCTGACGGAAGACGGGCATGCCCGTCTGTAGGACAGCGGCACCGGCCCCATACAGATAGACCGCAAGCCAGTCTCTGCCTGGCGGGCTCCTGCGCAAGCCAGCGGAAACGCCCAAGATCCTCGCTTCCCGCAACCATACCAAGCGCTTCGCTTCATCCCGCCGAGAGAGTTGGATGCCAGTGCCACTCCCTCCGCCACTTGCCCCCTCGAAAGCGTTCTCCCCATCCGGCTGCGGCCGGATTTCTGCGTTGTTTTAGAGGGTTATGCGCGAAGAGCTGAGCACTGGGAGTGGCGCCGGGTGGCCCGCAAGCGTTCTCTCAGGGCAGATATTCTCCGACCCTCTCGACTGCTCGATTTTGGTGTAGAGCCTGTAACCCTCCGACATTTAGGAATAAATAGAGGGCTGACCTCAACACTTCGATCCCAGGGGCGCTATCGAGACGGAACCGGGATCGAACAACTCTGTCGCGTTTTGGCCGAAAAACAGCTCTATTCTGCCGGCTCAACGACGGCGGTGTGGTTCGCGACGCATACTGAGCGCGAAGTCACAGGACTAGATTGATTTACACTAGCCTGTTGCGGGAGTCGCTTTTTTGCGCGCCTTGATTCAGTCGGATGCAGATTCGGCAGTCCAGAGTGCGCGCTGTTCCTCCCAGCTGTGCGGTAAAGGATCCATCAGATTCGCGAGCGTGACCCTCTCGATCTGGCGTCCGTCGATGATGGCCTCCACCAGTTCCGGAGCCAGCAACGACAGTCGCATCAACCGTGCCATGTAGGTGAAGGCGATTCCCTCCCGCTCAGCCAATTCAGAAATCGTGGCAAACTCACCCGACTCCAGCATCCGCTTCCAGCGAAAGGCTCGGGCAAGCGCCTTGACCAGCGTATTGTCCGTCCGCCTCGGCTGCGCGGCGCCATCTGGCAATTGTATCTCCTTCCGCCCGCCGCGCTTCACGATGCGGAACGGGACGTGGAGCGTCACCGTGTCGAGGATCGGCGCCACGGTGGTCACGCCGCTTTTCCGATGCGGCCGTCCAGCATCTCGCTCGCGAGGCCGCCGAGGCCGTTAAGGCGCAACCTGACGTCCAGCCGATCGGCTCCGATCTCGACTCGCTCGATCAGCAGCGCGACGATGCGCGCCTGCTCGGCCGGAAAGAGTTCATCCCACAGCGGATCGAGTTGTCGGAGCGCCGCACGCGCGTCGGCCTCGGTGATGTCGTCAGCATGGACGCGCGCCGCCTTCCACGTCCCCGCGACCACCTCCGGCTGGCGGAACACGGCGCGGAGCTGGTCAATGACGGCGGCCTCGATCTCGCCCGCGGGGACACGACCCACCGGGCACGAGCCGGCACCGTGCTTCAGCACGGTCTGGCTCACATAGTAGCGGTAGAGCCTATCGCCCTTGCGGGTATGCGTCGGTGAGAACGCCGCGCCATCGGGACCGAACAGCAGCCCCTTCAGCAGCGCGGGCGTGTCGGCGCGCGTGCGCGCGGCGCGCTTGCGGGGGCTCTCCTGCAGGATCGCATGGACACGGTCCCACGTCTCGCGGTCGATGATGGCGTCGTGCTCGCCGGGATAGCTGTCACCCTTGTGCACGGCCTCGCCGATATAGGCGCGGTTGTTCAGCAACCGGTAGAGGTACTTCTTGTCGATCCGGTTGCCGCGCTGCGTGCCAAGGCCACGCGCACCGACCTCGCGTGCCAGCACCGTGCAGGACCCGATCTCGAGGAAGCGGGCGAAGATCCAGCGCACATGCGCGGCGGCTCCTTCGTCGACCACCAGCTTTCGGTTCTCGACCCGGTAGCCGAAGGGCGGCACCCCGCCCATCCACATTCCCTTCTTCCGGCTGGCGGCGACCTTGTCGCGGATGCGCTCGGCCGTGACCTCGCGCTCGAACTGCGCGAAACTCAGCAGGATGTTCAGCGTCAGCCGCCCCATCGATGTGGTGGTGTTGAACGACTGCGTGACCGAGACGAAGGTCACGCCGTTCCGGTCGAACACCTCGACCAGCTTGGCGAAGTCGGCCAGCGACCGGCTGAGGCGGTCGATCTTGTAGACCACTACCACATCGACCAACCCGTCCTCGATGTCCTCCAGCAGTCGCTTCAATCCGGGACGTTCCAAAGTGCCGCCCGAGATGCCCCCGTCGTCATACTGATCGCGGACCAGCACCCAGCCCTCGGAGCGCTGGCTGGCGATGTATGCCTCGCATGCCTCACGCTGGGCATGCAGGCTGTTGAATTCCTGTTCCAGCCCTTCCTCGGAGGATTTCCGGGTGTAGACCGCGCAACGCAGCTTCCGGACGACTTTCGATTTTTCTGGCGGCGCCGTCATCTCCGCCCCCTGTGGTTCTTGAGCCCGAAGAAGGTCCACCCGTTCCAGCGCGTGCCCGTAATGGCGCGGGCGATGGCGGACAGCGACTTGTAGGGGCGGCCCCGCCATTCGTATCCGACGGCGGTGACGGTGACGATCTGTTCGACGCCCTGCCACTCGCGCAGCAGCCGCGTGCCGGTGATCGGGCGGTCGAGATCGACGCGGATGCCGCGCTTCCTCTTGTCGCCGCCGTCCAGTTCCTCGCCGAGCCGTTCCAGACGCCGGATGGTCTCGGGTTTCAACCCGCCATAGGCCAGTTCCTGGATGCGGTAAGCGAGGCGGGTTACCAGATACTGCCGGTTGAAGGGCGGCGGCTCGCTGTCGAATAGCTCGCGCCACTGTTGCTTCAGGTCGAGCGTCGGCGTGGTTTTCAGCGTGGCCACGCGTGCGGGGATGGGATCGGGGTTGTTCATGCAATTTTCCTGCGAGTTGGAGTTGCATGACGGCATTGGTCGGGCGGATAGTGTAGGCAAACTTGTCCAGTATCGTCAGATACTTGGCCCGTTTCCCGCATCCGCAGGCGGACGAGCCCAAGGGCCAGCAGACCACACAGCTCGGCGCGGCGCTCTGCTGGCGTCATCTGGTCGGGCGAAAGCGGATTGGGGCGTTTCAACTTGGTCTCCGTCATCCGGCGCTTTGCTGCAGCGCGTTCTGAGAGAAAAAAGCCAAGTGGTCGGCCTGATCGGGACAGCTGCCGTCAAAAGAGCCTGAGACCGGGAAACGTAGCCGATTATGCTGATCTGAGAGGGTGCCCCATAGTCATTTTTGACCCGGGGTTCCGTATGCTTGTTATGCCCCTTCTCGTTCTACTGCGTACATAACGTCTTTATCAGGAGACGCTGGCGACTTGTCCCGGGGAGATGAATGCGTCTTCTGCCCCAAGACAAATATGTCCGCTTTAGAGAGCTTGTGCCGAGCGGTCTGCAGCTGCATCTATGGCTCAAGGAGAACACGAATGACCGAACAGATTCAATCGGAAACGACCACATCGCCCAAGAAGCCGCGGCAGTCCTCGAACGCGGACAAGTGGGGCGCGAAGGTTATGGAGCAGGGTTTCTGCATGATCCCGTCGCTGCTGCTGCGCGCGCAACGTCGGCTTCACCTGAATCCGTCTCAGCTCGCAGTCCTGCTTCAGATCATCGATCATTGGTGGGACGCCGCTCGCAAGCCGTATCCCAGCAAGAGAGAGCTTTCCTCCCGCCTGGGCATCAGCGAGCGACAGGTTCAGCGGTACATTACCGACTTGGAAAAAGAGGGGCTCCTGCGCCGGCAGGAACGCTACGGCGAGCACGGTGGGCGGCAGACCAACATCTACGACCTGCAAGGCCTCGTGGACAAGCTTGCCGAAATCGAACCCGAGTTCCGTGAGGCGCGCGAACAGGCTCAGAAGATCAGAAAGGCTGCTGCCTCCCCCGGCTGGCGTCCCCAGAAGAAGACCCGGGCTGACAAAGTCGGCTCCAGCTAAGCCCGACTGATCCAGTCAAACCGAAGACCTACCGACGCAGCAGCCAGATGCGCTGCTTCGAACGATCCCGCACGTCCAGATTTTCGAAGGCCAAGAAGAAAGGCGCCGAATGAACCAACATTCCAAACACAAGATTGATCGGTCGCGCCGCCCCTTTGGCGGCGGAAGCGGCGCCATGGACGCCGAATTCACGAAGGAGTGGCGGTGCCATGACTGCGGAAGGCTCCTCGGCAAGACCAACGGCAGTCAGATGCAGATCCGCCGGCAGCCGCTCGACTATGTCGTCGGGTTTCCGGTGCTTGCGACCTGTCCCGGCTGTGGGTCGCTGAACGTGACGAACAAGCCTTAAGCGCGCGGCAACGCGCGCCCCCACCGAACCCTCTGAACCCAAGAGACGCGCGACGTCCTGACCTGGCCACGAGAAGGCGCTGGACGCCTGGCCGCAAGGCAGGCGTCCGATGTCCTTCGCGTGGCACGAGATCCGTGATCACCTCATGCATTCATCCACGAACCTTCACTTCCAGCGCAGTTTCGACGCCGTCCGGCGTGCGCAGGCCCCCCTCACGCCGTTCCGGGATCCGGCGGCCCTGCTGGACGGGCTGCATCGCACGACCGGCGATCCGGCCCGGAAGAACGTGATACTCGCCGCGCTGGTCGGGGCGGCGCAGGGCGACGGGCCCGCGTCTGACTGCGCCCTGACGGTGCTGTTGCTGGCGCTCTGGCCTGGCCTCGACGCCATCCGGCGCCGGTCGATCTGGCGCAGGATCGGCACCGCCGACGAGGTCGCGTCCGACGTTCTGGGGCGCACCACCGAGGCGGTATGCGGCCTCGATCTCGGGCGGGTCAACTGGATCGCAGCCACGGTGCTGCGCAACGTCGAGCGTGACATGATCCGCGTGCGCCAGCGCGAACAGGCGCGCGAACATCTCGCCAGCGGCGCCGATCCCGACGAGTTCGAGGACAGCGGCGACAGCGGGATCGGCGCCGACGGGTACGCATGGCTGAACAGCGCCGTGCGGAAACTGCTCGGCGATGACGCCCTGCTGGTGATCCGCGTGGCGGTCGAGGGCTTCTCCCAAGCCGAGGTCGCCGCCGAACTGGAGCTGACCGAGGCCGCCGCCCGCAAGCGTTACCAGCGCGCCATGCGCAAGCTGCGCGACGCCCTCCACGAAATCCCCTGAACCGATGTCCCGATCCGGCCCCGCCGGTGGCTTTTCCCAAATGATCGGCGCGCGCCGCGCCGGTCAGCGATGCACGAGGACAGACCATGCAGGAAACACAGCCAGTCCCGATCGAAGAGATGGTCAGGATCCCTGGCCTCTACCGCCGTTGGGAGCTTTCCGAACTTTTGAAACACCACCGGGCCTACCGCGTCGAGGACGCAGGCTCGCATGCAGATGGCACACCGCTCTTGGCCATCTACGCCGCCAGCGACACGGACGCCGACGGCCCGAACGTGATCAGCCGATGATCAAGGAGCCAAAGATGCCATTTCCAGAGAACAAGCCTGATTTCGATAGCCTGATCAACCTGTCCGCTGCCGGGCCTGAGGCGATCCGCGAAGGCTTCGGGCCCACCCGCACCGTCCGGTCCGGCACGCTGAAGCTAATGCACGCGCAGAACGAGGCCGCGCAATGACAGCGCTGGGATCCACCAACCATACCATTGAAGGTCTGCCGGGCTTGGTCGAACGCGCAGCCAGCATGCTGTCAAGCGCCAAGACGGCGGCCGAGGTGCTGGAGGCGCGCGAATTCGCAGGGCTGGCCTATGACGCCGCCAAGCGTGCCGCCCGACTGACTCGTGCCAAAGCCGCGCATGATGATCTGATCGCGGCCGCCCACCGCGCGCAGGCCCATGCACTTGAAATCGAGGCAGCCGCCAAGCGCCGAATGGCTGATGAATATGACACGGCGCAGGCACAGGGTGATGTGGGGCAACAGGGCGCGAGGACTGACCTCGTTCGCGATGCGAACGACGTTGCTGCAACCGCCGCCGATCTCGGACTGAACCGCCGCGAACAGATCCACGACGCCCGCATCATCCGCGATGCGGAGGCGGCCGACCCCGGTCTCGTGCGTCGCACCCTCGATGAGCGGCTTGAACGGGGCGAGGAGCCGACGCGGGCAGCGCTACGACGTGCAGCCGAGGCACGGCTGGAGCGGTCGATCGATCGGCTCAGGCGCACGCAGGAAAGTGTCCAGCGTCTCGAGGCGGAGAAGGCATCGCCGCTGAGCCCCGAGGAGCGGGCCCACCAGGTCGCGGTCTTCGGCACACTCGAGGACCGGGCGATCTGTGCGCGGATCGACGAGATCGTCGAACTCATCGGCGAACAGCCCGATGCAGCCGAAGCCGTGCGCCGCATCCCGCCGGCGTCGCGCCACGCCATCGACACCGTGCCGATCCGCCGTGCGGCGGCCTGGCTCACCGGATTCAGCACCCTTTACGAACAGGAGGCCCATCATGGGAACCATGCGTCTGAATGACGTTGTCGCCGAGATCGTCGGCGGTGCAACCGGCAAGCTGGCCGTTACGCCGGAGGTGCCGTCATGAACCGCACCCTACCCATCATTCTCGCCGATCAGCGTCTCGCTGAACGCCGCGGCATCAAGGCTGCGATCTTCGGCAAGAGCGGCATCGGCAAGACGAGCCTGCTGTGGACGCTGAACCCGGACACGACGCTGTTCTTCGACCTCGAGGCGGGCGACCTCGCCATCGAAGGCTGGAGCGGCGACACGATCCGCCCGCGCACCTGGGAAGAGTGCCGCGACTTCGCGGTGTTCATCGGCGGCGCCAATCCCGCCATTCCCGATGGCCGGCCCTACAGCCAGCGGCACTACGATGAGGCCTGCGCCAAGTTCGGCGACCCGCGCGCGCTCGATAGATACGCCACTATCTTCGTCGACTCGATCACGGTCGCGGGCCGCCTGTGCTTTCAGTGGGCGAAGGAACAGCCCGAGGCCTTCTCCGAGAAGACAGGCAAGCCCGACATCCGCAGCGCTTACGGCCTGCATGGCCGCGAGATGATCGGCTGGATCACGCATCTTCAGCACACCCGCATGAAGGACGTGTTCTTCGTCGGCATCCTCGACGAGAAGCTCGATGACTTCAATCGTAAGGTCTTCGTGCCGCAGATCGACGGCGCAAAGACCGGACTCGAGCTTCCCGGCATCGTCGATGAAGTGCTGACGATGACGGAACTCGCCGACGGCGCGAACCGGCTGCACCGCGTGTTCGTCTGCCAGACGCTGAACCCCTGGGGTTATCCCGCCAAGGACCGTTCCGGCCGCCTCGACCTCGTCGAAGAAGCGCACCTCGGGCGACTGATAGCCAAGATCGGCGACCCCGGCCGCTCCCCTCTCGAACGCCTCACGTTCAGCCGCCCGGCGCCTGTCGCCCCGGACGCTGACGCCGCTCACCCCAACACCAAGCCCTGATCTAGGAGCATCTCATGACAACCGCATGGAACGATTTCAACGACGCCAGGCAGAACGCCAACCTCATCCCCAAGGGCACGATAGCCCAGGTGCGGCTCACCATCCGCCCCGGCGGCTTTGATGATCCCTCGCAGGGCTGGACCGGCGGCTATGCCAAGCGTGGCACCACGGGCTCGGTTTATCTCGACGCCGAATACACGGTGCTCG
>Ga0247840_10009619_pt1 | contig 12412 bp, 6 predicted proteins | sample LaCruzMarch2015__FD_192404 | JGI IMG/M metagenome (GOLD analysis project Ga0247840, IMG submission 192404) | Freshwater microbial communities from meromictic Lake La Cruz, Castile-La Mancha, Spain - LaCruzMarch2015_17m | ecosystem: Environmental > Aquatic > Freshwater > Lake | place: Spain...
TGATCCCGTAATCGAAGCCGTCCACCAGCAGATCGCTGATCAGCATAGCCGTAGAGGATTTACCTTTGATCTCCAGTCCGGCGAAACCGGCCTTCTGTTCATCAGCCGCGCGGATCGCCACCCGGCGGACTACACCGCAGTTGTTGGCAAAAAAGTTAATGCCTGATGCGCCCGGATTACCGGCTCCGACTTCGACCGTCAGATCTTCGAAGCTGTTCTGCATAGCCACATTGGAAGATCGTCCGTCGCGGATAAAACTGACTACCGGCTTATCCGCTCCGGGCCCGAAACCGGGCGAGTTGTCCTTAAGCCGGATAGTTGTGCCCTCGCGGCTCTGCCCGCGGAAATGCAGCCGCCAGCAGAGCTCCAGTCCTTTTTTATTAATCAGGTCATTATAGGAGTAGGTGACGGTGTCGCTGACTAAATATGTTCCGTTCGGGAAATAAATAATCCGGGCCGACGTGGCCTTGTACGGAAAAATTCCCTGCGGACGCTGCTGCCCAACGGCGGCCAGCGGATTTTTCTGCATAAACTGCTGGCGGTCATCAAAAGACAGCTTGCTGTACCAGACCATCAGTTGCGGCTTTTCTTTCATGGTAAGGAATGTCTGCTTCAGCGCTTCATAATCCGGACGCAACACATCATCGACGGCCTGAATCAGCGCGGCGGTGCAATCGGTCTGCCCGGTCGGGTCGGCGTTGTACGGCGGCTTAGTGACATCAATCACAGATACCAAATCAGAAGGGTAGACAATTCCTTCCAATGACACTTGCCGGGCGGCACGCGGTTGCGGAGCCGGTGAGGTCAACGCAGATTCTTTCTGCGGAGCCACGGGCGTTGCCGTCACTTTTTGTTCCGTCTGGACTGAAAAATTATCAAAGCGCGGAGCTGATTTCCCCTGATTGATATACAGTCCGGCACATCCGCCGGACAGCGGCACTCCGGTATCAACCGCAGAACCCTGCAACCCGTTCTCCAGTCCGGGGCCGGTCAATGTGTATTTGAAATAGCCCGGCGTAACGGATTCAATCTGGAGATGGTAAAGAGATCCTGTCTTAAGCTGAAGTCCCTGAATATTCGTAAACGCCTTTCCTTTGCCATCCGCAGAAACTTTTAAAAACTGCAATATCGTGGCACTGGCACCGGTATGGATACGAGCGGCATAGAAACTTCCATCTTTGCGGTAATTGAAGGCGAGCCCATACAATACCGACTGGGATGGCGCGGTATCGCTGAAAATATCGGCCGCGACACTGAATCGATCCTGCAGTTCCGTCTTCTCCTGAAACAACACCAGATCTTCTGCTTTAGTTCCGCCGGTATGATCGAACGCAACCTGTCCTTGCTGAATCCGAACCACAGCCGTCGCGTCACCGCGCCCTTTCGCCAAGATCCATCCGTCGCCGATCGAAACCGCGGCATTCGGGAAAAAATCGGTATCCGGACGGTCGAAACTCTCCGTGACCGGCGCCGCATATGCGGTTCTGACGATAAAAACCGGCAAAAGAAAAAAAGCCCTGACCACCGGTCTGATACACAGCATGACAACCATTTTCTGCATTCGCTAATTTCCCTGCGCTTTTTCCCACGCCCGGTATTGCTCAATCGGAACCCATTTAAATTTACAGGGCGGAAGTGCCGCACTCCAGCGGTTGAAGGTGCTTTGCAGTTCCTGCACCCGCTCCGGATAGACAGCGGCCAGATTGTTCTGTTCTCCGGCATCGGCCGGAATGTTGTACAGGCCGACCACCTTCTTATTTTGCATCACGAGCTTCCAGTCGCCTTTGCGCGCAGCCTGCATACCCAGCGCATCCCAGCAGAGCGTTTCACCGCCGTACAACGGTTCGATCTGAATCCCCGTCAGCAGCGGCATCAGGTTTTTTGAATCATACTGCCGGTCCGTCGGCAACTGCCCGCCCGCCGATTCGACGGAGGTGGCAAAAATATCGGTGGCCAGCACCGGATGTTCATAGGAGCCGCCGGGTTTAATTTTTCCCGGCCAGTACACAGCCATCGGAACCCGCAGACCGCCTTCATAAAGCGAACCTTTGTATCCGCGCAGCGACCCGTTGCTGTAGACTCCGGTTTTTTCCGGGCCGCCGTTGTCGCTCAGAAAAAAAACCAGCGTGTTATCTTCCAGTCCGCAGGCTTTTAACTTCTGCATGATGGTGCCGACGCCGCGATCCAGTCCTTGGATCATATTCGCCAGCATGCGCCGGTTTTCAGCCAGATCCGCTGTACCATCCAGAGGTACCGGAGTGTTGCCCATATCCTTATCATACATCAACGGCGTGTGCACCGCGCTGAAGGAAGCGAACAGAAGAAACGGCTGCTCTTTGTGCCGCTCAATAAAGTCAGCGCTTTCACGGGAAAAGCCATCCGTCAGATATTCCTTTTCATGAACCTTTTCGAATCCGCGCTGCATGCAGTCGGGAAGCTTCATATTGCCCAGATCAAAATAGCGGTACAGCGAGTTGAGGAAGCCGTAAAATTCATCAAAGCCGCGATTCATTGGATGACATTCCGGCTGCACACCCAAATGCCACTTGCCGAATAGTCCCGTGACATAGCCCTGCTTCTTCAGCAAATCAGCCAGCGTAATTTCTTCTTTCGGCAGCCCAAGCAGATTGCCGGGAGCTGTTGGAACCACCTGATCGGGATTGCCGGAGAAACCGAAGCGCAGATGGTGCCGACCGGTCATCAGGCTGGCGCGTGACGGGCCGCACGCCGGATACAAAACATACGCCTCTTTAAACTGCATCCCGCCGCGGAAAAGAGCGTCAATGTTCGGCGTCTGCACATCCTTGGCACCATGAACGCTCAGGTCGCCGTAACCGAGATCGTCGGCCAGCAAAATGACGATGTTGGGCGGCCGCTTCGACTCGCCGTCTTTCGCAGCACAAGCCGATCCTGCCACGACACCCACCGTCAGCCATGTCCTGCCGAAATTCTTCATGATGAACTCCCGAGCCATTTATCAGCCGGATCAGTATAAGCATCCGTTCATTTTCAGGAATAATGAAAAGCGTATAAAGTTTAATGGAATCAATAGTTGCCTGAGCTGTCGCCACGCCCCCCCCTCGCTACATCCAAAAATACTGTTTGAAAGACATCAAGGAGTTGACAGGTTGAGATATATGCAACGGCACTTTTTGCTGTTTGGAAAATATTAAGAAATATACGCGATTCATTATTCCGTGAATTGCACAAGGCTGTAGGATTATTAGAGAAATAGAGTAAGTCATTCCACTGGGGAATAGCTTACGAACAGGAGACAGGTGATACAGAAAAAGGAGAATGGAATGAGGAAAGCAATATTAGGAATAACGACTGGATTGCTGTGTTTTGCAGCACAGGCCTCTTTGGTCACCGATAACTTCAACCGTGCAAATGCGGGACTTAATACCAATGCGGCGACGTCGATTGGCGGTGCATATGAGTTGTCTCAGACAACTGGCGATAAAAAAGCTCAAGCTGGGATCACCAATAATACGGCGTTTTTTGGCCAAACGACCGCTGGCACCGTAAACGCAGGCAACATCGTTCTTCGCCGCGCCGATATCTCACTGCAAAACAGTCTGGCCGGTCAATCGTTTACCGTTTCAGCAGATATCACGACGCACAACGCCGCCTCAGCTTCACTATTGTATGGGTTGGCATTTAACTATCAGACGAATAATGCAACTTATTACGCGGCTCGTCTTAATACCGGCGGCGGCGCCAATGTTCTGCAATTCGTGCAATATAACGGAACAAATGTCACGACCGTCAAGACGATAACCAACAGCGTCGCTCTGGCAATCAGCTCGATATATAATCTGCAGGTTACATCAACCAACACCGGTTCATTCTCCTATATATTGACGGGTATCGGTCTGGATGGCGGATCGCTTGCGGGCACCGTAACAGCCTCACTTGGGCTTAGCGATGGCTATGCTGGGCTCTATACATCTGCAGCCAATAATAATCCCCGGTTCGACAATCTATCAATTACGTCTATTCCTGAGCCCGCTACGATCGGGATGCTCGGAGTCGGCGCTCTGGTGACCCTCCTTTTTCGCCGTATGCGCAAATAAAAAGGGTTAATAAAAACCGAAACCGGGGAATGTTCTTCCCCGGTTTTTTTTCGTTAAATGAAAAGCATCAAAGGTTACAGATTCTTGTTTTCATTCAATCAATCAAAGGTGGTGCCTCATGAAAAAAATAATTACAGGAGCAGTTATGGCCCTGCTATGTCAGGGAGCGTACGCCCTCACCATTACAGATGACTTTAACCGAGCCGATACAGCCGCGTCTACAAATCTATCCCTCGCCATCGGATCCAACTGGATCAATGGCAATGACACCAATGGACTGGCACGAATATTCGGCAACGAAGTCGATATCACCGGCGTTTTCGGTACGGCATTGGCCAAATTCACCATGCTGAATACCGCCATCGGAACGCTCAATAACGGGCTGGGGACAAACTTCACTCTATCTGCGATTGTTAAAATGGATACCACGGCCTCTACAGCACAAGCCGGATTAATTGTGAACTATATAGACGTAAATAACTATTATCAGTTCCGTTACTCGGGAACCGGAAACGTCCAGTTCACCAGAACTGTTGCCGGAGTCGTCAGCGCAACGCCGCTAAGTGTAACCGCGGCATTCACTCCTGTTCAAAATCGCCCTTATGAATTAACAGTGTCTTCCGCTGATCCGTATGTTTTTGATGTCAGCGTTCGGGACACCGTGACCGATACCATCGTCTATTCAAAAGTCGGAGTCACAGATGCAAACAGCAATTTTAAAGATGGCTTCGGCGGAGTCTATGCAACCACCGGATTGGCCGGATTCGATAACTTCAGCTTAACAGCAACCACGGCTCCAGCGACTCAATCGACGCTTAGCCTCTTTATTATTTCAAGTTTACCCATAAGAAACCGCGTAGCATTCCTTTAAACTGAACCGCGTTTTAGACGGCTGCTGGCTGGCCTCATTTTAGAGATCCTTCCGCTGCCGGCAATAACCTTGCTTGCTGCTCCCAATTTACGGATGACCGCCTGAACTGGCCGACCTTCAGCCAGAAAAATATTAGTGTTCACCCCTGAAACGGCCCCCTGAACTAGACTCGATGGCCATTTCGCGTATTTCTGCATTTTCATTTTTCTACATAAGTCTGGGCCCCAGTTAGGCAGGAAAAATCCTATCAAAGGATATTACGGACCGGGGGTCACACGCACACGAAAGAAGCCGCAGTTAGACAGATTGGTGTTTGCGACAGGATATTGAAAAACTGAATCGGTCGGTTGCGTTGCTGTAAAGCCCGGAACATCCGTCCAGACCGCGTTCACAAGCGTCGTCGAAGTTTGCATCGTGTACATTTCATACGGTCGACTATTCCAGAATATCGTCGCAGATTCTCCGCTTGAAGCCCACATCAGCAACGGTGCATTGGAAATAGAAACAGAATCCACCACCGGTCGAATATAATCCACGCCAACGGAATGACCGTCGCCAAAGAGCACCGGATCAAAGCGTAGTTGCGTAATTTCTCCGATCCAGTTGGTGTTGTCGCCCACATCGAAACCATATTCCTTCCACCCGCCGCCGTTATTCACAGAAACAGAAACAGCCTGAGCATCGCTGAATTCTGCGTCGCCAACTCGCTTCCAGTAAAGCTGCGCGACGCTGGCGGCAACAGGATTCCCGGCATTGGCTGTGCGAACTAATATCCGCCGGTATAACGAAGCGTTCAGCCTCATCGGCGGGCCAATCAACTGAGGATCATTGGTCGCAGCCGCCAGCACCCATGTTCCGTTCGTTGATCCAGAGGCCCCGATATCCGTTAGATTTGCGTAACTCCATCCATCAGACTCCCCGTCTGTATTAAATTCATACGGCTTGGCGAAATTCAACCCGTAGGCCTGCAATCCGAAATTTCTGACCTGCATGGCGACACGGCTTAATCCGGGAACCTCCCAGCCCATATTCATGCCGCCGATTTTGTAATCGGCGTAGTTAAACGAATTGGTCAGATATCCTCGCGACCACGCTTCTTGCAACCCGGCTTTTATGTGCGGCAGGATATCGCCAGTTACCCGCTTCCACGCTCCGGTCTGGAGCCCAGTAGTACAGAACGGGGCGATACCAATATTGTACATCAGCTTACCGGTACCCGTCGTCACTCCGTCACCATCCTGCGCTACGGCCAGTCCGGGCAGCGAATACCGGTCATCGTACAACGCCAGCCCAAACCAGTAATAGTTCCCGTAATCCGCCGTTTTCGGATTGGTCTGCAAATTCTGAATCGTGAAGTAAATTAGAAAGTGCGCCGCGTGAAGACTGGAAGAATATCCGTTGGTGTAAATATTCTGTGCATATAAAAGGCGGGCTTCTATGTCGATAATCAGCTCATTCAGATCCGCAATAGATGGTGCATAGTTTTTAAACCAACCTTGAGGATTGCTGATCCGCTGGGAAATCAGCAATGCGGGCCAAGACTCCCCGCTTTTCCGGTATATTCCGCCATACTCATTGATCGCATCCACCGCCAGAATCAGATCTCGATCAGCACTGTCCGGCGACCCGCTCACCACCGCTTTAAATGAATTGCTCCACTGCAATGATCCTGAGCCGAGAACCATCGGCGCGGTTCCATAGATCGACTGCTCGCTGCCCCATTGTGCTAAACGCCACCATGTTGTCCCGTACGGAGCCTTGTACTGAATAATCCCCTCATCTGCACCGCTGACTGGATTAAGAACAATCGCCCCATCCTGAAAATGACGATCCGCAATCATTTGAACTGCAGAGGCAGGGCATCCTATGATCAAGCTCATCGACAAGGCGGCAAGCGAACAATAGAGGTTCACTTTCATTATAATTCACCGAGACATTCTGGACATCTTCACCTTCATTCCCTCTAGCATACGGCCTTCTAAAATTTCAGGAATAATGAAAACCGTATAAAGTTTAATTAAATCAACACAGGGTCCAGCAACAACTGCCACCGACAGGAGAATGACGCGTACTCCTACGGCGTACAAACCTTCGAGTCTGCCTTTACAGTCACCGGGCCAAGCAGTCCAGAGGGCAAGAGTGGCTCTGTTTTACGGAAATACCGGAACGTCGTGAATGCAACTCGACCGGACGGACTGGGCTTTCCATCCAATAACCACTTAGGCCATGACTCCAGCGTGTTCTGTCCGTCGTCCGGCAACTGCTCGTCGCCAATTAGACGATTCGCCCACAGATTGGTAATTTTCACCTCCAGTTTATTCCGGCCTTTTTGAGCCACACCGGAAATATCTGCACGGAATGGCGGCTTCCATAAGATACCAAGATTTTTTCCGTTGAGTGTGATTTCGGCAATTACCTCCACGCGCCCCAGATCGAGCACCATTGGGTCGTTCGTATCGGTGAGTTCAAATTCGTGTGTATAAACGGCCGTTCCGGAAAAATATTTAATTCCCGGATCGGCGGATTCTGTCCAGGAGATCAGCTTCCCGAACGTCGCTTTCTCCGGCGCACCAAGGTTCGGTGGAAAGGAGACGTTCCAAGCTCCATCCAACGTTTGGATGGGCTGCAAAGGCGCTCGGAGCGGTGCAGTGCGGCTCATCTCAGTCGCCGGTTTGCGGAAGATAACAAAAACCGACCCGGCTGGATCAAAATGCAAAGGCACAACGGTTTGGTTGCTGTTTATGTTGAATCTGGGAGCCACCTCTATCTTGCCGGTATCAGGATGCCACAGCTCGGGCAGTTTGCCGGTGACACGGAAAGTACACAGAACGTCTTCCTCCTGTTCCTTGCCGTTGGCAACGAAATAGATATCCGCTTCGTCCGTCTGCCGGTGAACGTAACGAATAACCGCATTCGAGTAAGCCGAATCGGTTTCAAAATCGGGGCAAAGATTCAGCTTGGTCAAAATATCAGCCAATGGATGCCCCCAATAGATATCCCCTTTGCCAAAAATATTGTGTGTGACCGTTTTCCCGTTACACCCGCCCCATAACTCAGCCGCGAGGCGACGCACCTCTTCGTCGCACGAAGGGTAGTTTACTAAACTCGGTGACTGTTCCGGCCTCGGACCGATGACCGTGGCACCTGCTTTCACCAGCTCACTTATCTTTTTGAGCAATTGCGGGGTCATGAAGGTCCGGTCGGGTAATACCAGCAACCGGTAACTCATACCACTCGGCAAAACCAGCCGGGTTCCTTCAACACGCATTTGCCCGATGACGACTTCGGCAGAACAGACATCAAAATCATATCCTGAAGGAAGTGATGTCGGCCGCGAAAAGGAACTGGAGCCCGGAAATTCTTCCGGCAGCAGGATGCAAACGTCAGCGATGAAACGGCCCTGCTGAAGAAGAAACTGGCTGCGCGCCAGATAATCCATCCAGCCGCGGCTTTGCTTCCACCAGGTCTGAGTTCGATAAAAATGTGTTCCAAAGAGAGAAAAGGTCATACCGGGATGGCGGTTCAGCCAAGGTTGATGCGCGGCTGCATGCAGCATAAAGCGGTTGACGCCGCTGGCGAACATGCGATCACCAAGCACTTTCAGCGTATAGGGATGGTTATTCCAGCGAGCCTGCCCGCCAATGGCGGTAAAGGCCTCAGCGCCGACGACGGGTCGCCCGGTCACATGAGCTGCTGAAGAAACCATTTTGGCGTGACCGATATAGGTATCGTCCTGCCCAACCCAGAATTCCGTCATTGGCAGATCGGCGTGCTGCCCGGCGGCAAAAGAGTCAAACGTTTTAAAAGCGCCGTACGGTTCAACCGTAGCAACCAGCCCGTTGGTCAGACATAATTCCCGGAACCGGGCATAATTATTTTCAACCTGCAGCTCAGAAAGTGTGCGGCGCCAATCCCATAAAAACCGTTCGCTGATTTCGCGGGTGTCTGCAATCCGCCCGGTCAGTACCGGCAGATAAGGTTGCGGATCATATCCTCGTTTAGATTTGAATAACTCCAGAATACCCGGCGTCCAGTTTTGGAAGCCAGCTTCATAGCTGTCGCAATGCACTCCGCGAAGTTTTCCGCCAGAAGCAACCAGAACTTTCCCCACCATGCCTTCCCAATGGGCGTCCAGCGCTTCGCGACGCAGCTTGTCACTGTCATATCCTTCATTCCCCGGAAGTGTGGGCCGGACTTTTCTGCCGGTACTGATATGTCCCATCCGCATGATTAGCCATTGTCCTTCCGGCACATCCCATACTAGCCGGTTATCCACAAAAAACTTGCTGATGTTCCGGATCTCTGCGGAATCAAAAGCCGGCGGTACATTCGCCCCTAAAACTCTCGTCATTTGCGGCGGTGAATTATTGGGAGCACACGCCGCCTTGAAGCCCCAATTTTCAAGCCGACTGTCCGGGGAGATATCCATTTCTTTGAGCGACAGACATTTGTCTGCCCCGGTTGCTTTTGGTTCGCTGAATACAATCCGGTAATAACGCGATGTAATTGGGGCGAAGCTCATGCTGATCAATTCAGGCAAATGTAAACTCCGGATGTCTGCTTTGCCAATGGGAAGAAAATTCGCCCCATCATTCGAAAACTGAAGCTCCAGTTTACAGGAAGCCCCGTTTTCACCTTTCGTCAGCAAATAGAAAGAACGGGCGGTGTAAGGAGTTTCAAACGAGAAAGTCAAACTCTGCGGCTGATCGTTAATTAAACAAACGTCTGCCGCAGTTTCAGGATTGGCGTCGAACAAAACTCTGGAATCCGGCAGACCGGCGGTCGTACTAATCTGTGGAACAGTTTCTGCGACTCCGGATCCTGCCCCCGTTGGTAGCTTCACGGCCAGCACCGCCTCGTCCCTGTAAAAATCTTCCGACCCGGACGGACGGGGCAGCTCAAGGTTAATTCGTCCCGGCCCGGCAATACGCCGTTCGCTGGCGATGACTCGCTGCATGGAATGCTCTACACTTACCCACGGGCCTCCATTTCCAGTCCAGCCCGGTCCGTTTTGCATGAAAACATCCAGCCCCAAACGCTGTGCCTCATCCAGCGCATATCCAACCATTTCCATCCATTGAGGATTAAGACATTTTACCGGACCGGAAGGGACATGTCCGGCACTGGTCGCACCCAGCGAAAGATCTGCATACAGAATGACACCGCTAAGCCCAACACGTTTCATCGCCTCCAGATCAGCGGTAATCCCTTCCTTGGTGACATTCCCGTCCATCCACATCCACAGAATCCCTGGACGGGCAGAGGCTGGCGGTGCAGCAAACCCTCTTTCTAAATCATCGGAAAATATTTGCCCGGCCAATACAGAAACTATTGCGAAGAGAATAAGCGTTTGATTCATTCGTATCATCCTAATCGTTTTTATGAAGATTCCTCGTCCTATGAATTTTCAATAATTCAACGTGGCTTGGAGGTGGTGGGTTTCGAGTGCGGTGATCAGGGCTTTCCCTTCGCGGGTGAAAAGATGAGTCTGGGTGGTGGTGCGCTTCGAAGGGTAAATCGTTTGCGCGGTGTAGGCTCGCGAGTTGGCAATGACTTCTATGATGCAACCGTCCACGAAGACGTGCAGATCAAGCAGCTCGCCGGGCTTCAACTCAAAAGGCATGTACTGAGCGGTAACAACCGGATTTTCATCAACCATCTTCCCGGCAAGGGCGCGTTGATTATAGCGCGTGTAACTGGTGCGGTGTTTGAGATCACTCTGCGAAAAGTCGATCTTGATGACTTTCTCATCTGGAAGATACGTGATGTCGGTGAACTCGTCCTGCTCCGGCGAGCAGGCCACACGGAATCCCACAGCCTTCGCGGTGATGTCAGTAAAGGTGGCTCGAAGCTCGACAGAGCGGGCGGTAGCTTCGGGAAGCAGAACAGACCGGCTATCTAGCGCGATGTTCTTTTCGCTGCAACTGCGGTAGCGGAGTTTCTGAAGTTCTTCGGCAGGGGCAAAACGCATCGTTTTGTCCTCACCAAGACTCAGCACAACGGGCATGGAGAACGAGGTTTTCCAGACTCCGGTCTTTCCCGCCGTGCGCACCTGACCAAAGAAAATACGGCGGCCTCTATCGTCGGGCATGGTTTCGGGCGCAGCAATCTGGTCATTGATGAAGCCGATACGCCCGACGCTCTCCGGTGTAAACGTGGTGCCATTGAAAGTTCCCACATAGTAGCGGCAATGTGTCCACGGATTATGGACATGGCTGAGGAGCACCCACTTGTCTCCTAGCGGAAAAAAGTCGGGGCAGGCGGTATCTTCGCAGATAGAAGTCATATCGCGGCGGCTTTTGTAGAGCGGACCGATGTATTCCCAGTTGCGAATATCCTTGCTGGTGAAAAGACTGGTGCAATCCCCTTCCTCGTAGCCGGGGCGGAGGTTTTTATTTCCGCAAAGCAGGAAGTAGGTCTGCTTGCTCGCGTCGTACCACGCCGTCGAATCGAACACGATATATTCGGACTTTTCCGCCACGGCGGGCGGCGCGGGCTTCGGCTTCTGGCACAGGACAGGCTTTTGCTGGATGAATTTCCATTCAAGCAGTTCGTCATCCTTTGGCTGCGCAGCCCAAACCCCGCTATTGATGCCGTTTTTTACAACGAGAGGAATAATCGTCGGAACGGGCGCATTCTCAATGGCGTCACCACTCCAGAAAGGCCGGCCTTCCCCGTCATCAAACAGGCGGGGATTCAGCGCATCAGGATGAAACTGCCAGTGAATCAAGTCCGTACTGGAGGCGTGACCCCAGTTGTCAGACAACCTTTTTCCCTGCTCGTCGAAAACGTGTTTCATGAACATGACGTGGTATCGACCTTTGTAGTACAGGAGCGCATTCACGTCCCACCAACTGCCAACCATCGGCGTGAGGTGCCAGGTCGGGCGATTATGATCGGGTTCAACCGAGTGTTCGAGGATGGCGGCCTCATGCATAAGCACGCCAGGTGCGACTGGAATGACCTCGCCGGACTTGCCGACGGGAGCAGACTCGGCGGCAGGAGAAGACCCAATCGCTAAAAGAGCGACAGAAATAATAATCAGGGTTTTCATAATATTCCGCCGTTTCGCCGGGTTATTTTTCCCAGATTGACTTCAGCTTGAAAACTTCGAGTTGTTGAACCGCAATCGCGCCGCCCTTCACTTTCACTTCGACACCGAGGCTGTCGGACTTGGGAATCACAGGAAACGGCATATACGTCAGACCGTCACCGGCGAAAACGGTGAAATAGTTCCGGTCGGCAAAAATTGTGATGCACTGACGGCCATTCCGCAGCAACGCGGGAGCACGCACATCGACGCCGGAGATTTCCTGCTTAGCCGCGTTATAACGAATCTCGACACCGCGCACGGTGAAAACCACTTCGCTGTCGGCGGCGGGCGTGAAGTCAGCGCGGATTTCCAGTAACTCGCCATGAACATCCGCAAGAGGATTCGCATCACCCTCGGCAAGGGAAGATTTAT
>Ga0247840_10009622_pt1 | contig 12407 bp, 10 predicted proteins | sample LaCruzMarch2015__FD_192404 | JGI IMG/M metagenome (GOLD analysis project Ga0247840, IMG submission 192404) | Freshwater microbial communities from meromictic Lake La Cruz, Castile-La Mancha, Spain - LaCruzMarch2015_17m | ecosystem: Environmental > Aquatic > Freshwater > Lake | place: Spain...
GGTGTACTGCTGTTTTGGGATCTTCATCATTTTTTTCTCCAATAGTAAGTAATGTAATACCATACTCATTGAAGGTGAAATTTAGGGGGAAGGTCAAAAACCGCCGCAAAGAGAATGTATTTAAACTCTTTTTACAACTGCACTTTGGTTACGTTTCACCCCAATTACCAAAAATTTTGACACTAATATTTTGGCATTCGGTAGTTAATGATCAGCTCATCAAGCGGTGGATTGGTCTGTAAATATTTTCCGAAGCTCCCTTATCGGAATTTCAGTTTTTCTTGCGTAACGCCCACAGAACTGTTTTCTAGCCTCCTGCAATGTAGCCTGCCCCCACCACCCATCAATGTTTCCCCAAACTTCATTCACTTTATTAGCAACTGACTCAGCTGAAAAATGCACGATTCCAGCGTCAACTAACAATTGATAGTAGGGCTTTGCACTTTCGCGCAAATGATCAAAACCATTCGACCAAAAAGCTAAGGTAGGAATATTTAATGCTAGCGTCTCTAAAATGCCCGTTGAATCATAGCTATGCACAACCAATCGACTGCCTGCTATTAATTTTTTGATTGGCATTCTGCCTCTTTCGATCCTCAGCGTTGGGTCAAAGGCATACCATCTAGACTCTTCGCATCCCGTTAAATAGGGATATAGCCCGGGAAGCCTAATAATAAGATTCTGTTTTACGGCGCTGTCGAGGCATCTTACAAATTCTGTTTGCTTGCTAAAGTACTGAATATACTCATATGTATTATCCCAAGTAGTAAAACGATGATTTGAAGAAAGTTCTACTAGCAATAGATTGCCTTGAGGGTTATATTGCTCTAATTTTCTTCCCAATCCTTTAAACCCAAAAGCTGGTGTATGTTGCGGCAATCCATCCACCCAACCCCAAGTTAGGAATTTGTCTGCAGTAATTTCTTCATTACTCGGCTCAAGATGATTGCGTGACACACCATAATTACCATGTTGCCCCACAAAATATTTAGAGCCAGATTCAACCTTAGTCGCCGCCCATAACTTAAAAACTTCATCAGTATCAAAGTTATTGCTAGTAAATATAAATTTAGGTGACATGGGCCAGGGTAGGATTTTAGCTGCATGATTAAGTTCAGCAAACCCTTCCAAATAACAGACTGGCAACAGCTCAAACAACATTAAACTAACAATTTTTTCCAGGCTATCACCCGATTGAATTAATATTTTATTGGCTAATCTTTCTCGGAGCGCCTTATTAGGTCTTTCTGAAACCTCAAACTTGGGTGAGGTCCATAATTGTGGGCACTGTTTCAATACCAGTTGCAGTTTTATTTCATATTTTTTTGGTAGGTAACTATTGATTATAAATGCATCCTTATGCCGAGAAAAATTTCTCGCGATCTTACCAATAACTAGGGTACCCAATTTTAAAATTTTGATTTTAAAAGATTGGTTAGCTACCAAGGGCTTAAACCTAAAAAAATTATCGCCTAAATCTTCTCCTGGTATGCGCTCTATTGGAAATCCGACTGAATTATGAAAACTTAAAATACGACTAGTTAAAAAATTATTCCAACGATCATCATTAAAAGCCCAAATTGCAGAGTAAGAATCCAGAGGCGCTAGTGAGTAATCATCATTTGCGTAAATAGTTGCGCCAGAAATCTTGTATAAACGCAAAGCCTGTTCGAGTGTATTAATACGATTGAGCAATACCTCAATAACACGTTGAAACCAGTGCCCTAACATGATCCGCCAAAATCTTTCCCCATGGTGACTATCGAAATGCTGATTAAGTAATGCATAAAATTTGTGGAAAAGCTTATCTTCTAGTATCTTTACCATTGCGTGATCCGAATTCTTTTTCGCAAATCCCAACCCATATGGCTCTGCCACAACAGCGTCCATATCCTGCCAAAGATTCTTTCGGTCGTAAAGTCGACACCATTCACCCAAAAAAAGAACAGGTTGATCGAACTTCCATGTGCGTTCGTCTGCTGTGGTGACTAAGTACCGCGGAACATCATTCATTTAATATTTGAAGCTAATTTTGAACAGATAATCGCATGCTCTGCCCGCAAACAAGGTATCCCATTCAACACAGGATAGGCAATTCCAACCTGATCTGCAAAAAAATAATCCCCTTTGTCTTCTAAAGGCAAGCCAGTAAGCGGACACCTCCATTTAATTGTTGATTCCAGCACATCTCTAGTTGGAGGCTTTATTAAAGCCAATGTACCGCTTGGATTAAGGGGGTTGTTACAAACCTCTAGCAATCGATCCTCAACAATCTTAACATCGAATGCTTCTGCGGTTGCTTTTAAACCACGGACATAACCATGTTCTAGCATCCGCGCCTGCGCTTTCTTTGTTGCCAATTCATAATATGGCTCAACCAGTATAACTGCCTTACGAGCAATGCGAAGAAGTTCCCTTATTGCCCTCTTCTCCTCACCTCCATTTGGTTCTAGAGAATGTGAAGTATAAATAACATCAACCGAATTGTCGTTTAACGGTATATTGAAAAGATCGCCAACAAAAAGCTTTGCTTTAATATCATTTTCCCCAACCCAATTATTGGCTACTTTTATCCTAGACCAGCTTAAATCAAAACCATAAGCAGAAATATCTGGCACTTTAATTGCTTTCATTACGCCAACTAAAGTAGTGGCCTCACCTACCCCTACTTCTAAAATACTATCACCTGCAGAAACATATGGCTTTAGCAACCCAGCCAGTTGCTCGCACCAAGCATTTGCAAATAAGGGGTTGCGAAGATTTTCTTCAACATAAGAACCAGCTTGAAGATCATAAGCAATCAAAGTACTAACAACAGTATTGCTTGAAACTGAATTAGCACGTGCCCAAGCCATGGCATTTTCACCTCTAGCATAGGCTGCCCTCATTCCGAGAATTAGGCGGACTAACTCTTCTTTATCCGTTTTCATATTCCATGCCCCATCACCACTTAATACAATTAATTAAATAACTTCCAAGTTAAAGCCGTACCGCGAATAACGTCTTGATTCAAGGTACGCCCCAACACTACGTCCAAATACTTGGTTGGCAAACCCAAGCCAGGTCGAATCGCGCGTACGTTATCCCTGGTCAGGATATCGCCCGCCACTAGATCCTTTACCACATACAGTGAACGCCTATATATTAACGATCTCTTCTCTGCCTCTGTTACGCCATAACTAATACAACCCATTGCATCCCAGGCCCTTTTAGTCTCCAAGACTAATTGCGCCATCTCAGCAGGCTCCATAGAGAAGGTGCTATCCACCCCCCCATCAGCACGATTTAAAGTGAAATGCTTTTCGATTACTGTAGAGCCTAAAGCTATACTAGCGATAGAAACACCAACGCCCATAGTATGGTCAGACAACCCAACTTCACAACCAAATAAATCTCGCATATGGGGTATGGTTAGAATATTTGTATTATCTGCTGTAGCGGGGTAGGTGCTTGTACATTTCAAAAGAATCAGGTCTTTGCACCCAGCTTCACGCGCAGCGCGAACTGTCTCATCGAGCTCTGCAATATTTGCCATGCCAGTAGAGATAATCATTGGCTTACCGGTAGCAGCGACTCTGCGAATCAACTGAAGATCCGTATTTTCAAATGAAGCTATTTTGTAACATGGCACTTCTAGCTCCTCCAAAAAATCGACTGAAGTATCATCAAAAGGTGTGCTAAAGGCAATAATTCCAAGTTCTTTTGCGCGATTGAAAATCGGTCTGTGCCATTCCCACGGAGTGTAAGCCTCCCCATATAGCTTGTAGAGCGAGTTACCCGCCCATAAGCTTTTAGGATCACCAATATGAAATTCCCTCTCATGTAAATCTAAAGTCATAGTATCTGGGGTGTAAGTCTGTATCTTCAGAGCATTCGCACCGGTTTTAGCGGCAACTTCGACTATCTCTAGCGCTCTTTCAAGTGACTGATTATGGTTACCAGACATCTCGGCAATAATAAATGGGGGATATCCTGCACCAATATTTTGGTCATTAATAGTAATCATTTAGTTTTGTCCATATTTCTATCATTCAGCAAAATCTTCACATCCGCCATAAGGCTGTCGACTTTCCGGCTGACGCGAGTAAACTCCAAACGCAAGTTACCAACATTGATAAATGCACTGGGATATCCATCTGCATCCAACATTCGAATCAGATCAAATGCCTGATCTAGCGATTCCGCATTAATTAAATTTCCCTGCTCTGGTTTTCGACGCTCGAATAATGTCAGCTCACCAATCTGCTCAACAGGCATTGGATTTGTCTTTATTATTTCGAAAATGATACTTTCAATAATCTTTGATGCTCGCATATAGATTTCTTCGGCAGTCCCATGCAAGCTCAATGGGCGCTTAAGGTAAATTGGTCCAGCATCAATATCTTCAACGCACTTTAGTGCGGTTAATTGAGTCTCGTAGATACCTTGTGCGATCAGGTTTTGCAATGGGCTACCACCTCGGCCGAATGGAAGATCTGTCATATGAAAAATGACACATTCAAAATTTTTGAATATATTTTCGGGAATAACCCATGACCAATGAGGGAAAAAAATAAACCGGGGGTTTAGTTTTTTTAAATTCTCAAAAGTTAGCTCATTAGGCTGCGATATCAACTCAAATCTTTTGCCTGTTGAAGCATGCAGGCTATCCGTCAACAGCTTATTCCATTGCCTTGATGAGGCAATAATAAACAATTCACCCATGTTTATTGGCCGCCTCATTTTCTAGCGATGCATCCTGTATAGACAATTGAAAATATCTAACATCTTCTTCTTTATTAATCATTTTCTCAATGAATCCAAAACGAAGGAATGTCGCAGACGATGCGAAATTATTTTGTCTAACTGCAGCAGTTAAAAGCATATCTTTATGGGGATTGAGTGCTGCAATGCCAAGCTTAAGCAATTGATTAGCCCAACCACGGCCACGGACAAATTCATCCAAAGAGTAGTCAATTGTAGCCTCCTCTTTGTGGAGCTTAAAACGGATTTGTCCAACAGGCAATCCCTCGGCTTGAAGAATATAGAGACGAGTATCCGCATCGCAGAGTCGGCTGTCAAACCAGTCTATATGTACATTTAAAGGAATAGGTTTCGTGTCAAATGCCATTGATCTCACCAATACATCGTTTGCCCAAGAAAAATATGTCAACAAATCATTGGGATTTGCTTGGCGTATCGTTAAGCATTCGCAAGGTGTGGGCTTAATAACCTCAACAACTCGATTAGCACCTAGGCCATCAACAAGAGATTTAAGACTGGAGTCTGCCATTTCTAGGCACGTATCATCTGCAAGCATATTGGATAGGGCTGACTCAATCATAAAAACATCAACCTTATGAGCAGCTCCAAGATACCTAATTAAACCAGCAAGCTCCAGCCCCTTGCATGTTGCCTCTTGGTTTTCAGCAATACTAATTACCAAGGTTGGCAAACCCATACATATTCGTTCCCATGTTGTGGCGCCACCAGCCCCGATTGCCAGATCAGCCCTAGCCATTAAATCTGCAAGATGAGGACGGTTGCCATGAATATGGGTATTAGGCCTCGATTTTGCAATCCTAATCACTTCATTTTTGAAAAGGTAGTTTGGGCCGATGATTACGTCTACCTCAAGATGCGAAAACCTTGTTGCGCATAGGGCAAAAAGCACTTTGCTAGTAACATTATGATTATCACCCCCCCCCATATAAACTAAGAGTCGCTTAATATCGCCTGTCCGGGGCGCCATATTTTCACGGTACTGCGCATATTCAGGGCGGAGCAAAGCATAGCGTGGCCCCAGCAGCAAATGACAATGTCTTGGCACCCAAAGCTGGTAACGTGCTTCACCATCTACTGCATAGTTTTGATCTAGCAATAAATCGCATACATGCTTTCGATTGGCCAAATCATCTATAACCATGAGCTTACGAGTATGAGGCTTGAGTTGCTCCTCCCAAATCTGGTCTAGTCCATAGTGGTCAACAATGAGCCAGTCACAAGACAGGCATGCAATTGCATCAAGTGTTTGAGCGGCATCCTCATACTGACTAACACCCAACCAATCTGCATAAGTATTGCCGCTGTCCTTATTGCTAAGGGGTCGAGGCAATAACACAACATTAAATCCATCCAACTCAAGTGTGGCAGCCAAATGACCCAAATGAGCTCGGGTAACAAAGTAAACGCTTACACCTTGTTTTTTTAACGCGGTCGCCAAAGTACGACAACGCATAACATGGCCTGTCCCTATTACAAAAGATGCATCGACTCGAAAGATGACCTTCACCGCACTAAACGTCCCAGCATAAATGCCTCAGCAGCTTCAACCCCGACCGTGGCACCACGCCAATGAGCTAGATGCTCAATGCCTTGCCGCGAGCGAGGGTGTGGCCAAGCCCGCAACTCTGCCTCATAGACTTCTAGGGCTTTCAGCTTTCGATCTAACGTGGTTGAAATATCTACAAACCAGTTCGGCAGAAACGCTGGCGCACTTCCAGGTAGTTGCCATTCGGTACTAGAGGGCACCTCAAAGCATAGAAGGGCGCTGACAGAGTGACCAAGTTGAGGCCTGCACGCAGTCACCACAGCTTGATGCAGTCGAAGATGATCAATATTGACATCACCCACATGATGAGTGAATATCGTCTCAGGCCGAAACTTAGCAATCAGACCCTCTACCGCCTGAGTGATTTCAAGCAGTGGAATAGTGTCCATTTGGTTATCGGGAAAGTCACCAAATGATATTGATCTCACCCCAAGGATGTCACAAGCTTTTTGAGCTGCGGAACGTCGCGAGCTAAGCTGTAGTGTCTTAGCTTCTTGCCCGCTTACACGTGAAAATACTCCATCCGCCAGAAAAGCTACATTTACGGCGGCGCCTTCATCCGCTAGCTTGGCTATAGTACCGCCACACCCAAGTACTTCGTCATCAGGGTGCGCTGCTAATATTAAGATAGATTTCGACATCAATTTAACCTCTTAAAACCACCATGGCAAATCGGTCCTTTGAGTAAGCTTATTACATCCCTACCCTCTTCGCACTCCTTAATTAGCGCAAAAATAGGATCAAGCTCATCAAAAAAGTTTTTCACAACTTCTGGAGTGTGGTCAATACAAGCATATACACTATTACCGGCTAAGTAACCCTTAGCCAGCATTTCTTGCGTAATAAGAGTTTTATAGGCTAAAGCATTGGCACTTTGAAATGTAAAGCCAGCTAATGAAGCTAACCCCCAATGCTCAATTTTTAGATGCCATTTATCAGCTAATATTTGCCAGCCCTCGCGAATGCTTAAGCCGGTTTGAGTGATTGTTTCCCATGACTTAATGCGCTCCATTACTTCTAGGGTTTTAAGCGCTGCAGTAGGTCCAATACGCTCCGTCCAAAATGTGCTGCTAATAAATGTAGATTGGGCCGCCTCCATAACTGCACGCTTGCCAATAGTTGCGGTAATACCATAGCCATTACCGAGGGCTTTGCCAAACATTGCCATATCAGGCTCAACACCGTACTTTTTATGCAAACCACCAAAGGTTTCACGGAAGCCCGATGTACACTCGTCGAATATCAACACAATATTTCGCTCGGTGGCTAGTTTGCGTATTTTGTGCAGAAAATCATTTTTTGGCCCCAGATTACGAACTACTTCCATCTTAATCACGCCAATATCTTGAGAGTTGACTAGAGCCTCTAATTCATCATAGTTGTTATATCCAAAGGGAAATACAGTTCCCCTTAGGTTACGCGGCACCCCATTAGGTTGTAGCCCTGGTAAAAGATGACCATCCAGACTAGCGTCATCAGCTAGGTTAGCGGACAAGTACCAGTCGTGCCAACCATGGTAACCGCAGATTGCCACCTTGTCCTTACCCGAAGCCGCACGCGCGATACGGATAGCAATTGCGTTAGCTTCGCCGCCAGAACGGGCCAGGCGCACCATGTCAGCCCATGGGTGCAATTCGATTAACTTTTCAGCCAGATAAACCTCTTCTGGACAATTGAATGTAGACATATTGCCAGCACTAACTGTTTGTTGGACAGCGGCATCAACCTCTGAATGCCCATAACCAAGAATGTTTGTGCCGATGCCCATAATACTCATATCGGTAAACTCATTGCCATCCAAATCCCAGACTTTGCAACCTTTTGCCTTGCTAAAATATGTTGGCCAATAATCTGGCAAGAACATCTCGGCACGTTTTGAAAGCAGCATGTTGCCACCAGGGATAACTTTTTTGGCACGTTTCCAGAGTTTTTGCCCAGCGCCCATGGCGGCTCCTTCATTTCTAATAATGTGTTTGTTCAAATCAAATAACTCTGGTTGCATAAGTTGCAGAGAGAGCACCTCAGTCCAGGCAAAGTCGGCATGCGGTTGAAAATGATGGAACACATTTTCTATGACCACAAAATCTTCAGGATCATCGACTGTCCAGCGTAAGGCCGATAGATCCTGCGGGTGCTGCATGGAGCTGATTTCGAACTTGCCCGACTTGCGCAGATAAGGTGTAACATGCTCACGGTCAATTGGGTCATCAGTTTCCTGACTGGCCTTTTCTAGCGCTTTAAATGTGAATATCTCGATATCCAAACCATCGGGGAAAGTTGGTGGATTTACGTTACTAAAGTAATCTACATCACCCGACTTGAAACATCTAATACATTCGTCAACCAAGTCTGGGTCAACCAATGGGCAATCCCCCGTGATACGAACCACAATGTCAGCTTGGTGTTTTTTAGCAGCTTTTACATAACGATCCAAAACATCATTTTCACTCCCTTGCTCGCAGACATAGCCGAGTTTTTGAACATGGGCAATCAAGGGAAGATTATTCTCCTCGACTGAAGTCGCTAAGATGATCTGATCAATTTCTTTCGAGCGCGCCAAACGAGATAGCAACAACTCAATCATGGGAATGCCACCGATAGATTTCATCACCTTATTTGGCAGGCGTGTTGAACCCATTCGGGCTTGAATGAGTGCAACAACTTTCATAATGTGGACCACATTGTGGGATTAATCAGATTTTCATCTTCGCATTCCAAATCAGGAAATTCTCCCATAGACAGACTAGAAGCGGCTCTCAGAATTTGAGCAAGCTGATTCAAGCTATCTGAGCCAACCACAACCCGATCAATTTCAGGAACTGACAAGGGAAATGCCAAACAGGCATGAAGAGGTGAGACTCCCGATTCTGCAATCCACTTATGCCATTGATACCATAGGGTATTCCAAGGTGTGAATTTGGCAGGTATGTCAGATTTTGGCATTAATAATAAACCTTGCAGAAAAACCGAGCGTGCATGGACCTCTACGCCACAGTCTTTTAAACGCTGCAACCATCCTGTTCGCTGGAGGCGCCGATCGATTAAGCTAAATGGCGCTTGTACCATATCAATAGGGTATCGCAGTGTCAGCGCGTCTAACTCATTAGGTGAATAGATTGAAATCCCGACCTTTTGTACTTGGCCGCTGTCTCTTAATTCGCGCAGCACTTGAAATAACACGGGACCATTTGTACTGAGTAATTGCTCTGATCGGTGCAGTAACAAGCCATAGATTGATGTGACGCCGAGCCGCGCTAACGATGCATTTACCTGCTGCTGAACCCAAGAATTCACATCCATGCAATCATTTGGCACTGCTGGCAACTTGGTGACCAGCTTAAAGCCTTCAGTTCCCGCTTCACCCAAGCAAGTCTCGCTATCCCCATAGGAAATGGCAGTGTCGAGGGTATCGATACCATTTGCTGCAGCCAATTTCAATATTTTCTTGGCTGCTAGGCGGGTAACCTGGCCGTTGCGGTTGGCTACACCATATGGCAGACCGAACTGGGCGGTACCAAGGGCGAGACGATTCAAGTCAGTACCTCGTGTATTACACGTATGACCTTACCCTGCTCGACATCAGTCAGAGTTGGGAACATTGGAATACTCAGCGCCTCTTTGTAATACTGCTCAGCCTCTGCGCAATATCCAATCTTAAATCCCAATGCTTGGTAATAGGGTTGGCGATAAATTGGAATATAATGAAGATTGCAATAGATAGCTTCCGCTTGCAGCGCGTCATAAAGTTGCCGCTGTTTTACATTATTTTCATCCTGTCTAATACGAATAGGGTAAAGGTGGTAAGCGGAATGATTATCTGGATGTTGCCAAGGGGTCTTTATAGGCAAGCCGCGCAACTCATTCTCGTAGCGCTGTGCAACTAAATGTCGCTTTTCGACGAAGCTGTCTAGACGCTGCATTTGACTTAGGCCTAGTGCGGCTTGGAACTCAGTCATTCGATAGTTAAAACCTAAATCTATCTGCTGATAATTCCAGATTTCATCCAATGGGCGTGGCTGCATATCAGGGAGGCTGCTTGTAATGCCATGACCGCGAAATAGCCGCATATGTTTTGCCAAGATTGCATCATTCGTTACCGCCATCCCTCCTTCACCAGTGGTGATGATCTTGACTGGGTGAAAACTGAACACGGTGATATCACTGAAACGACCATTGCCTATATGTTCATTTTTGTATTTTCCGCCAATAGCATGCGATGCATCTTCAATAATCTTGAAACCATATTGCAGGCTTAGCTTGTGGATAGCCTCCATGTCACATGATTGGCCACATAAATGAACCGGAATAACAACTTTTGGTAACTTACCAGCTTCTTTTGCGATGGCCAACTTTTTGGCCAGTTGCTCCACACTTATGTTATAAGTGCGCGGGTCAATATCGACAAAATCAACTGTTGCACCGCAATATAGTGCGCAGTTTGCACTAGCAACAAAGGTGATGGGTGATGTCCACACCACATCTCCCTTGCCGACGCCTAATGCAAGACAGGCAATGTGTAGCGCGCTTGTTGCGCTATTCACAGCAACTGCGTATTGAGCGTTGCAATAGGCAGCGACAGCAGCTTCAAATGCTGGGACAACCATACCCTGGGTCAGGAACTCCGAGTTCAATACTGCCACAACCGCATCAATATCGTTTTGACTAATGCATTGGCGAGCATAGGGTATGGAGCTCATCAGATTTTGCCTATGTCTTGACGATTTTGCTTTATCCATGACTGCAGACTTTCAATACTCATCCACTCTGAATTATTATCTGATGAATAGGTGAAATTAGGCTCAACTAAAACCCCGTCCTTAATCCTCAATGGATCAATGCTCCATTCGTTTATTGAAGGTAAGATTTTATAATTTCCAGCATAGCTGTAAGTATGAGGGGCATCTTCAAGGCCAATCATCTGTTCATGCAGTTTTTCACCTGGTCGTATACCGACTATTTTGTGCGAGGCATTTGGCGCCACTGCTAAAGCAATATCAGCAATCCTCATCGAAGGAATTTTTTTAACGTAAATCTCTCCTCCCACCATATCTTCAAATGCATGCCAAACTAGATCCACCCCCTGCTCAAGCGTGATCATGAAACGCGTCATGCGAGCATCGGTAATGGGTAAAACGCCTTTATCTGCCAGGGTGCTAAAAAATGGAATTACTGAACCACGTGAACCCATAACATTGCCATAACGAACTACAGCAAAACGCGTATCGTCGTAACCCGAGTAAGAATTGCCAGCAATAAATAATTTATCTGAAGTAAGCTTAGTGGCACCATACAGATTTGCCGGGCTACTGGCCTTATCGGTAGATAGAGCCACCACACGCTTCACACCCTTGTCAATACAGGCATCAATAAGATTCATCGCACCAAGTACATTGGTTTTCACGCATTCAAATGGATTATATTCGGCGGTGGGCACAATCTTAGTAGCTGCAGCATGTACAACGTAATCAATGCCATTTAAAGCTCGAGATAAACGATCTTTGTCACGAACATCGCCAATAAAGAAACGAACTCGTTCATCATTGCCATATAGCTTAGCCATCTCCCATTGCTTCATTTCATCACGCGAGAAAATAACTAAACGCCTAGGATTATATTTTGCTAAGGTCATTGGCACAAAGGTATGACCAAAAGATCCTGTTCCGCCAGTAATAAGAATCGAAGAGTTGCTCAACATCAGATTATTGTTCCATGCAATTTATATTTATATAATTTGGTTCATTTACCATCTCTTGATATATTCCAGATCGCTTTACACGGCCCTCACCAAGCTCCACAATTTTTGAACATTTTTCTAGCGTAGTAAGGCGATGTGCGATTATAAGCAAAGTAAGGTCGTCACTAAGCCCATCTATAGCCTGCATAACAGCCCGTTCAGTTTCACCATCTAACGCACTAGTTGCCTCATCAAAAATGATGACATCCGCTTGTTTATATAGTGCGCGAGCAATCCCGATGCGCTGGCGCTGACCTCCCGAGATGCGAATGCCGCGCTCACCAACAAATGTTTGATATTGTTTTGGCCAGCTCTCAATACTCTTTGCAATTTGTGCCTGCTCAGCCGCGCGCTTAACGCGCG
>Ga0247840_10009625_pt1 | contig 12405 bp, 10 predicted proteins | sample LaCruzMarch2015__FD_192404 | JGI IMG/M metagenome (GOLD analysis project Ga0247840, IMG submission 192404) | Freshwater microbial communities from meromictic Lake La Cruz, Castile-La Mancha, Spain - LaCruzMarch2015_17m | ecosystem: Environmental > Aquatic > Freshwater > Lake | place: Spain...
GTATACTATTACTTGGACAGCCACGGATATATTGAATGATGTAAATGATGCCAAAGTTGTTGCCACCCTTCCTCCTTATGTAAAGTGGCAAAATCTTACTAGTCCTTCTTCCGAAAATATATCTTTTAATTCACTAAATAATGAAGTCACTTGGAATATAGGAGGGATTAAATCTGGCACGGGTTATTCTCTCGCTGCTAGAACAGTTTCTTTCCAGGTATCTATTACTCCAAGTTTAAGTCAGGTGGGAACTTCTCCTGTTTTGTTGGGGGAAGCTTCTTTGAGTGGTATAGATGCATTTACTAAGACTTTATTGGGAGAGAAAAAATATCCTGTAACTACCGATATCAAGAATGACCCAGAATATTCGTCTGATATGGGCAAAGTCATACAATAGTTTTTGCTGGTAATTTTGTATATTTTAGAGTAAATTAAAATTATAAAAATAAGTCGAAAGCAGAGTAGAATCTTTAATTTAAAATCTGATGAATAAAAAAGAAAAAACCGCTGAGTCTCTAAAAATGGAAAATTTGATATCTCTTTGTAAAAGAAGAGGTTTTATATATCAAGGATCAGAAATATACGGTGGTCTTGCTGGTACCTGGGATTATGGTCCTTATGGTGTTGCCTTAAAAAATAATGTAAAAAATCTATGGTGGAAAAAATTTGTTACAGATAGGGAAGATATGTATGGAATAGACGCGGCTATTTTAATGAATCAAAACGTATGGAAAGCTACAGGACACGTCGGTGGTTTTTCAGATCCTTTATCTGAGTGTAAAAAATGTAAAAAAAGATTCAGAACAGATCATTTGATAGATCCTAAAAAATGTCCAGAATGTAAAGGAGAAATGGGGGAGGAAAGACAGTTCAATATGCTTTTTAAGACAAATGTTGGAGCACTTGAAGACGAGAATTCAGTTTCTTATCTCCGACCGGAAACAGCTCAGGGTATGTTTGTGAATTATAAAAATATTATTGATTCTTTCCATCCAAAACTTCCTTTTGGTATGGCCCAGATAGGTAAAGCTTTCAGAAATGAAATAGCTCCTAGAGATTTTACTTTCCGAGCTCGTGAGTTTGAACAGATGGAGATTGAATATCTGATTAAACCAGATTCTTGGCAGGACAACTTTGAACATTTTAGAAAAGAAATGCTTGATTGGGTTAAGGAAATAGGTTTAAAAAGTGAACATGTTTATGAACACGAAATAGCCGATGCAGACAGAGCTTTTTATTCTAAGAGAACAATAGATTTTGAATTTGATTTTCCTTTTGGAAAAAGTGAGCTTTATGGTTTGGCTTATAGAACCGATTATGATTTGGCTAAACATAGCAAGGCTAGTAATGCAGTTTTGGAATACGTAGACGAAGAAACTAAAACAAAATTTATACCACATTGTATAGAACCTTCTTTTGGTGTTGATAGAACTATTCTCGCCATATTCTCTGATGCTTATACTGAAGATGAATTGGGAGGAGAAAAAAGAGTTTATCTTAAATTTGTGCCAAAAATTGCCCCAGTTAAAATAGCAATTTTTCCACTATTAAAAAACAAACCCCAACTCGTAGAAAAAGCTAGGGAAGTGTATAAAAATTTGAAAAAAGAGTTTGGTGATGTTGAGTTTGATGACAATGGTAATATAGGCAAGAGATATAGAAGACAAGATGAAATAGGTACTCCATATTGTGTTACTGTAGATTTTGATACGGTGGAAAAACCTGCCCGACCAGATGATTCTGATCATTCGGGCGGGGATAATTCTGTGACTATTAGAGACAGGGATTCAGGAAAACAAGAGAGAATAGATATCAAAAATATCATTGAATATTTTAGAGAAAAATTAAAATAAAAAACAGTTGATATTTGTTAACTTTTTTCTAGAACCTCTATGATATGGGACTTGTCCCGTTAGAAATTCGAGAGGACAAATGAAAGAGAATTTTTAAAAAAAATTAGATAAAATTGGTTAAAAAAGTCGAAATAAAATATTAGCTTAAAATTTATATACGGGATGAATTATAAAAAGAAAAAATTAAAAAATGGTTTAAGGATAATCACGATTCCCATGAGAGAAAATCCTACGGCTACAGTGATGATACTTGTGGAAGCGGGTTCAAAATACGAAAATAAAGACAACAATGGCATTTCCCATTTTCTTGAACATATGTGTTTCAAGGGCACTGCAAAAAGACCTACAGCAGCGGATATTTCAAAAGAATTAGACGGAATAGGGTCGCATTACAACGCTTTCACTTCACAAGAATATACAGGATATTACGCTAAGGCAGATTATAAGAATCTAGATAAAATTCTTGATGTGGTTTCTGATCTGTATCTAAACCCAGTTTTTCCAGAAAAGGAAATAGAAAAAGAAAAAGGAGTTATTATTGAAGAAATAAATATGTATTTAGATTTGCCGAAAGCGGTTGTTCAGGATGGTTTTTTGAAACTTCTTTATGGAAATCAGCCAGCGGGTTGGACAATAGCAGGACCTAAAGAAAATATTTTAAAAACTAGGCGGGTAGATTTTATAGATTATAGAAATAGACATTATGTAGCGAGTGCTACCACTGTTGTGGTGGCCGGAAGATTTAGTGAAAAAGACATTTCTAAAAAGCTTTCTAAAGCATTTAAAAATGTAGGCACTTGGAAAAAAGAAGAAAAGAAAAAAGTGACAGAATCACAAAAAGATCCTCAAATATCTTTGATATATAAAGATACTGATCAAACTCATATAATACTAGGAGTACGCACTTTTGATACTTATAATAAATATAATCCAATCATAAGAGTCCTTTCTGCAGTTCTTTCAGGTGGAATGAGTTCAAGGTTGTTTCAAAAAATGCGAGATGAATTGGGGATCTGTTATTATGTTCACGCTGAAAATGATGCATTGACTGACCATGGAGTATTTGCTGTTTCAGCAGGGCTTGATAGTCATAGGATAAAAGAGGGAATAACTGCCATAATTAATGAACTTAGAAAAATGAAAACTGAACTTGTCGGAATTGATGAGTTAAAAAAAGTTAAACAGTGTTTGATAGGTAATTTACATCTCGGACTTGAATCTTCAGACGATATAGCCAATTTTTATGGTTTTCAGGAAGTTTTGAAGAAAGATTTAAAGAAACCAGAGGATATAATAAAAGAGATCAATTCTGTAACAGCGGAGGAAATAAAATTTATTGCCGAGAGAATATTTAAAAATGAAGGACTAAATCTCGCTATCGTAGGAAAGTTCAAAGAAGACAAGGAATTCAAAGATATTTTGAAGTTCTAATCATTACTTTTGTTGGTTAAAAAACGGTTGAAATATTTGCCTTTTGGGAAATATTATGATAATCTTCCTCGCATGAGTAAAAAGTTATCAGCCCCTAAAAATGGGGATAAAATATACGAAATCGGATATCATATAATTTCTTCAATTGCAGAAGAGAATGTTCCTGCTGAAGTAGAAAAGATCAAGGTTTTATTGAAAGGCGAAAAGGCTGAAGTAATAGCTGAAGAAGCTCCTAAATTAAGACCTTTAGCTTATGCTATTAAAAAAGCTTTTGGGGGAACTTATAAAACTTTTGACAAGGCTTATTTTGGCTGGGTAAAATTTGCTCTCGGAGAGAGTGGTGATGTAACAAAAGTTGGTTCAGCTCTTAAAAATAATGAGAACATATTAAGATATATAGTTATAAAGACAATTAGAGAAAACACTATGTACTCTCCTAAAATTACAGTTTTTTCTGATAAAGAAGCAAAAATAAAGAATATAATAGTTAAAGAAGAAAAAGACGCTAAGCCGGCTTCAATAGAGGATATAGATAAATCAATAGATAAGCTGGTTGCTGATGAGGTTAAAATATAAAAATAAAGATGTATTTAAACAAAGCATTTGTTATAGGAAATTTGACTAGAGATCCAGAACTTAAATCTCTTCCTTCTGGTATTCAAGTTGCTTCTTTTTCTTTAGCCACAAACAGAGTTTGGAAAGATAAAAATGGAGCCAAGCAAGAATCTACGGATTATCATAACATTGTAGTCTTTGGAAAGCAGGCTGAAACAGTGTCTCAGTATCTTAAAAAGGGAAGTAATGCTTTGGTGGAAGGTAGAATGCAGACAAGAAGCTGGGAAAGTGAAGGAAAGAAAATGTACAGAACAGAAATAGTTGCAGACAGAGTTCAGTTTGGACCAAGACCTAGTGGACAAGGGTCATCTCCAGCAGCAAGTAAGCCAGCACAAGGAGATAGTTCAGCTCCAAAGACAAAAACTCCAGAAATGGACACCATAGAGTATCCAACGGAAGAAATTAATCCAGAAGACATTCCATTTTAATAATAAATTATAAAAGATTATGACAAAACAGTGTTTTTTCTCACAAAATAATATAAAACAAGTAGATTACAAAGATGTAGAGCTTCTTAAGAAGTTTTTGAATCCCCATGCTAGAGTTCAGGGCAAGAAGAAAACATCAGTATGTGCTAAAAGTCAAAGACAATTAGCTCAGGCTGTTAAAAGAGCAAGATTTATGGCCCTTTTACCTTTTGTAGCCAAATAATTGTCTCTATTGTTTAGTCTGTTTAGAAATATTAACAAACATTATTATGGGAATGCTTGAATATAACGAAGTTGTTGAAAAGAAATTCATTTTGTATGAAGGACAACCTTTTGAAGTTTTGAATTCTCATGTTTTTAGAAAACAACAAAGAAAACCGGTTAATGCTGTTAAACTTAAGAATTTAATAACAGGTAAAGTTACCGAAATATCTTTTCATCAATCTGAAAAAGTAGAAGAAGCGGAAATAGATTATAAAGACGCTAAATTTCTTTATACAAACAAGGGAGAATTTTGGTTCTGTGATCCTAAAGACCCAGCAAAAAGATTTAAAATCAGTGAAGAAATAATCGGAACACCGGGAAAATTTCTTAAACCAAACAGTTTGGTGGAAACAATGATTTTTGAAGAGCAGGTCATAGGAGTGCAACTTCCTATTAAGGTTGAACTTAAGGTCATGGAAGCTCCTCCTGCTGTTAAGGGGGATACTGCTACTGGAGGTTCAAAACAGATTACTTTGGAAACAGGCGCGATAATTAATGCTCCATTATTTATTACTGAAGGGGAATTGATTTCTATAAATACACAAACAGGGGAATATGCAGGTAGAGTTAATTAAATTAAACAATTAAAAAAGGCCGGTTTTGCGAAGCCTGCCCGACGGCAAGGCGGGCAAAACCGGCCTTTTTTAATTTTTATATTTCCTTTAGCTTTTCTCTTATTAATTTTAGTATTTCAGCTGTTATTTTAGGATTTTCTCTTAAATATTGTCTTGTTGCATCATAACCTCTACCTATTTTTTCACCATTGTATTCGTATGAAGAACCTGATTTTTTTAATATTCCCATTTTTTCTCCGAGAGCAATCATTTCTCCTTCTTTGGAAATTCCTTCGTTATACATAAGATCAAACTCGGTTTGTTTGAAAGGGGCAGCAACTTTGTTTTTAACTACTTTAACTCGCACTCTTCCACCCATGATCTCTTCTCCTTTTTTGATTTGGGCTATTCTGCGAATATCTAGACGAACCGAGGTATAAAACTTTAGAGCTTTTCCTCCTGGAGTGGTTTCTGGATTACCAAACATTACACCTATTTGCATTCTAATTTGATTTATAAAAATAACTATCGTTTTAGATTTAGCGACAATAGCCGTAAGTTTTCTTAGAGCTTGCGACATTAATCTTGCTTGTTTACCTACGTGGTATGCTCCCATATCACCCTCAATTTCATCTTTAGGGGTGAGAGCTGCTACAGAGTCTATAACTATCACATCCATTTTTCCCGAACGAACTAAACTGTCCACAATATCTAATCCTTGTTCACCTGTATCTGGCTGAGAGATCAAAAGTTCATCTAATCTAACTCCAAGTTTTTTCGCATATTCAGGGTCCATCGCATGTTCTGCATCTATGTAAGCACAGATACCACCCATCTTTTGGGCTTCTGCCACGACATGGAGGGCGAGGGTTGTTTTTCCTGATGATTCTGGACCAAAGATCTCAACTATTCTGCCTCGTGGAAGTCCACCAACCCCAAGGGCGGCATCTAAACCAATAGAACCAGTAGGAATTACATTTACATTAACTTTAGGCTTTTCTCCAAGCATCATGATAGCTTCATCACCAAACTTAGTTTTTATGGCATTCATTGCATCCTCTATCTTATCCATACTAACTTTACTAGGTTTAATTTCAGCCTCTGGAGATTCTTCTTCTTTTTTTATTTCCAATTCTGCTTCTTCAACTTTTTTTCCTTTTATCTTTTTTGCCATTTTATTACAGATTAACTAATTAATAACTCTTTGATTATATCATTTTTTTGTTAAGTCGTGATTTTATTTATAAATAATTTCAAGGGTTTTTTCAGTATTTCTATTGAATTTGTCGTTGGCTTTTAATGTAAGTATATTATACCCATAGGAAAGTAATACTTTTTCACTAAAATCTCCTTGTTCGTTTATAAAAATCTTTCTATTATTTAAACTTATTTCTTTAATATTTTCTGTTTTTCCAGATATTTCTACCAATGATTCTGACACGAGAGCCCCATTTTTAGGATTAAGAATTTCTATTTTTGGGCCGTAAAGAATTTTTTGAATTTCATAAAATGCATAGGAAACAATAAACAGAAAAAAAACCGTAATTATTGTTATTTTAATCCATTTTCTGGTTTTATATCTATCAGTCATGTTTTTAATCTATTCTGTTTTAAATGGATTTAAAAATAGGGAAGCGCTCTAAAGATAATCTCCATCTTTGTGTTCTACACCCTCCAGTTCTTTTTGTTTATTTTCTTCGGCTTCGGATGCACTTCCTACTAGTACTTCTCTTGGTTTAGCTCCATCTCCAGGACCAATAATTCCTTTCTGTTCAAGCATATCCATGATTCTAGCAGCACGAGCATATCCAACTCTAAGTTTTCTTTGTATATAGGAGGTAGAAGCTTTACCGGCCTGGATAACCTCATCTTTAGCTTGTTCGTATAGATCATCTTCATCTCCTATGTCTTCTCCCATAATCATAGAACCTAATGCGTCACTGTTTTCTCCGTTACTTGCTTCAGCAGTTAAGTTTAATTCTCCGCCGATTAATTCATCTTTGTATGCGTTAATTAAATATTTAACAACAGCCTTCACTTCTCCTTCTGAAATATATGCAGATTGAATTCTTACTGGTTTAGACATTTCTCCTCCGAGATATAACATATCTCCAGCTCCAAGAAGTTTTTCGGCCCCGACAGTATCTAATATTGTTCTGGAATCTATTTGGGAAACAACTTGAAGAGCAATTCTGGCAGGGACGTTAGCTTTAATAAGACCCGTGATAACGTTTACAGAAGGTCTCTGAGTAGATAGAACAAGGTGAATACCAACAGCACGGCTCATCTGAGCGAGTCTAACGATAGAACTTTCTAGTTCTCTTGGATAAGCCATCATAATATCAGCAAGTTCATCTATAACTACCACTATATAGGGCATGGTTTCAGGAAGTTTGTGTTTTTCTTCTTCAAACTGATCTTTTTTCTTTAGATCTTCAATCTTCTTTAATTCTGGAGCCAATACATTTTTGTGATATGAATCAATATCTTTTACAGCTACAGATTCAAGAATATCATATCTGCGATCCATTTCTTTGGCTGCCCACTTAAGAGCCAATATTGTTTTTTTAGCTTCTGTAATGACTGGAGTGAGTAGATGAGGAATTTTATTATAAAGAGTAAGTTCAACTCTTTTTGGATCGATCATTATAAACTTAAGATTTTCAGGAGAATTCCTGTAGAGAAGGGAAGTAATGATTGTATGTATGGTGACAGATTTTCCGGAACCAGTGGAGCCCGCAACTAGAACGTGAGGCATTTTTGCCAAATTAGCATAATGTGATTTACCAGAAATGCCTTTTCCAAGTGTAACCATAAGAGGTTTTTCTGATTTCTGAAATTCTTCAGTCCCTATAAGAGAGGCAAGACCAACCATAGACTTAATAGTATTAGGTATTTCAATACCAACAAGTGATTTTCCTGGAATGGGAGCTTCTATTCTGAGTGGATGTGCAGCTAAAGCGAGAGCGAGGTCGTTTTGAAGACCTACTATTCTTGATAGTTTAACCCCTTCTGCTGGTTTAAAGGCGTATCTAGTAATTGAAGGGCCTATTGATACTTCATCCATTTCAACATCAATCCCGAAATTTTGTAAAGTTCTTTTTATTACATTGGCGTTAGCTTTAATATCGCCGACTCCAGGTTTTCCTTTATCTCCCTCAAGCAAGTCTAAAGGCGGGGGAGTATATTTTGTATTACCGAAAGCTCTTGGGGTCATTCTAAACTCCTCCTCGTTTTCAGATTTTTTAATAGATACAGGTTTTGCTTGTTTTTTGTTTTTATCCGCTTTTTCTTTTTCGTCTTCTTTATTATTTTCATCCTCATCTTCTTCCTCATCTCCTTTAACGATTTTGATTTTTTTAATCTCTTCTTCTTCTATTTCGTCACTTTCTTTTTTACCCCATCTTCTCCAGAAGAGGATAGATTCTATTGTGAGTTTTGTTTCAAAAAGTATTAGACAAGAAATGATCAATATTGCTATAAGAATAATCACGCTTGCATAAAATCCAAAAAGTTTTAAAAGAGGCGTTGAGATTAACCATCCAACTTTTCCTCCTTTGGCTACCCAATAAGTTTTTGAAATTATATCTATAAGTCCAAGTCCAGAGATAAAAAAGAATATTCCGCCAGTTATCTTTAATTTATTAAAATCTCTTTCTTCTGATTTTAAAAATGAGATAGCAAGAAGAAAGAAAAATAGAGGTATAAGAAAGTATCCTATACCTAAAAGATAATTTAAAACGTCGTAAATTTTGTCTCCCACAATACCTGCTTTTGATAGCGAGGCTAGAGTGAAGATAATTGCCAGCAGAAAAAAAATTACAGCCATAATAGCTTGTTTAGTTTCTCTTTTGACATCATTCCAGAAGCTGGATTTTTTTTCTATTTTGTCTTTGTTTTTTAAAGCCATGATTGATTTACCCGAGAAAATTTTTACTGATGAAAATGTGTTGATGTTACATAGCCAACAAAATTTATAAGCGGGGTTCTGTTTGAAGGATGTGTCTGTATTTTTGCCATTTTCAACACGTCAGTAAAAACTTTAACGGGTTAATTATAACAAATTTTTTCCAAAAAAACTCATTTTAAATTAAACAACAGAGTAAACAGGGGGACTCCTGTGTAATTTATGTTAAAAGTAGATATTATTGATTATAATAGACATTCCCCGTATGCCCTTTACAAAATGTCTTGTCTCATATATAATGGACAGTGTACGGTCATGGAGTCCTTAATAACTAATAAAAGACATTTATAAAAGACCAAGTTAAATCAAGGACATTTTGAATAAAAGACATTAAATTAGACAACAATATGGATAAAGAAAGAGATAACAAAATAATCCAATCAGATAGCCAAAATTCTGCTATCAAGAAACTTGATGCAAGTGTTATCTTTGCCAATGATCCCTATGGTCTTTTTGTATTTAAAAAGACAGAGAAGCTAGTTGCTGGTATTTATTTGCTCACAAACTATTTGTCTGATAAAGAACCTCTCAAATGGAATCTCAGAGAATCTGCAAACGCTTTATTGTTTAAATCTATATCTTTGTCTGATAGAGTGTGGGGGGAAGAAAATATTAGTCAAAATTTAATATCATCCATCGGAGAAATTATTTCCATGCTTGATGTTGCTAAAATCAGCCAAATGATTTCAGAAACTAATTACGAAATTATTAGAGGTGAATTTGATAAAATGGCAGATTTCCTTGCTACTTCTTCTAAAAATTTATCTTCAGCCAAGATAGCTTTCGGACATAACTTTTTTGATGGGAATTATAACTTTGTTTCAAATCAAAACTATCAAAATAGAACCAGCGGTTCTCAAAAAGATGGTTTTTCAACAGGGGCTGTTTCTTATAAAGGACAAAAAGACATTAAAGATGTTGGTAATTTAAATAAGACATCTTTAATAAATAGCAGCTTGTTAGAGAAAAAACTAAAAGACAAAAGTAATAGACAGGATATAATTTTGAACATGTTAAAGGGCGGATTACAGCTTACAATAAAGGATTTTGCTAAAAATATAAAGGACTGTTCAGAAAAAACAATACAAAGAGAGTTAATATTACTTGTTTCAAGGGGTGTTATAAAAAGGGAAGGAGAACGCAGATGGTCTAAATATTCTCTTGTTTAATAAAAATAACAAAATTAACCGAGATCAAAAACTCGGTTAATTTTGTTGATATCTACATTTACTTTGTATTTATTTTCTCATTTAACCTAATTTTAAAATCTTTATTTCTAAAAAGCCAAATAAGGTAAATTCTTATATAAAACTTGTTTTTTAATCCTTTTTATGCAATAATGCTCGCCGTGGGTTATGTCTTAAAACTAGGCTAAAAAAGCCTATTTTGAGTTATCCACAATTATATGTTTTGCTAGTTTTCTAGCAAAAATATATAATGTATCCCAAGGTCTATGCGTAGCACATAATGTGCTATTATAAGCCTTATGTAAGCTTAATTAAAATATTAGCTTACTCTGGATAATCCCTAGAAGGGGATTGTCTATTACGGAAACGCTTTCATCGGGCAAGCTCAAGCCCGGTTGTCAGTGGTCGAGAACTTTGACAATCGAATATTCAGAATACGGAAAGTCAGTTTAGTTTATGCAAACTAATCTGTTTCTTTTGTGTCGAGCCTTTTATTATAAAAACTTCTGCTTGCTCAAAGCAGTCGTATAAAAGGAAATATAAAAGTGACAGAATAGTCGAAAGAAAAGTCATACCATTTTTACCGGTGGTGTGTTAGTGGAAAGTCTAGGGAAGGTCAGTCCCGAAACTGGAAACATAAAGGTAGTCGTCAATTTTAGAAAATTAATTTTTAGTCGAAATTCTTTTTCTTGTCTGCGGAGGTCTTCGGGCCAAACCGGATTTATTGGCGAAATAATTCAGAAATAATTTCTTTCAAAATTATTAGCTTCAAGGATCGAAAGATTCTTCATTATTAGTTAACTTAAGAAAGAAGTTATATTCGTACAAATTTAATTAGCATGATATCAAGAAAATCAAAATTGGTAGCAGCTGTTGTCGGTTTGACAATGGTTCTATCATTAGTCGGAGGTGTTTCTGCAAGTGCACAATCAATGTCACTTTCAGATTTAGTAAACCTCTTCATCAGTCTTGGAATTATTTCTGCAGATAAGGCAGACGCTGCAAGAGCAGCTGCTGGTACTTCAGGAACAACTTCAACAACTGGTACAACATCAGGTTATTCTTTTACTAAAGACCTTACAGTCGGAAGTAGAGGAGCTGATGTTACAGCTTTACAAAATTTGCTTGGAGTTTCTCCAGCAACAGGTTATTTCGGCTCTTTAACAAAAGCTGCCGTTATAAAATATCAGTTGGATAAGGGTATAACCCCAGCCGCTGGATACGTTGGAGCTAAGACAAGAGCAATATTGAATGCTTCTGTCACAACTACAACTACAACGACTACAACTACAACAACACCTACAGTAACAGGTACAGATTTGTCAGTCACTTTGGCTGCCTCATCTCCAGCTTCATCAGCTATAGTCGCTGGTCAAGCCGCTGCAGACCTTGTTGAATATACATTCAAAAACAATTCAGCAACTCCAGCTGTTGTTACAAACGTAACATTAGCTAGAGCAGGTGTTTCAGCAGATACATCACTTGTAAATGTTTACCTTTACAACGGAGCTACAAGATTGACAGATGCAGCTTCAGTTTCTTCAGGTAAAATTACATTCAATTCAGCAGCAGGTTTGTTCACAATCGCCCCTGGTGCTTCATACACAGTTGCAGTTAAATCAGATATTTTATCTACTGCAAACGGACAGTTAGTTTCTATCGCTCTTACAGGCGTTACAGCTAACATTCCACTTACAGCTAGCTATCCAATATCAGGTGCTTCAATGAATATTTTCTCATCAACAGATATCGCAGCTGCAACATCAACACTTTCAGCTGGAACTTTGGCTGGAGGAAACATTCAAGCTGGATCATTGAACCAAACAGTTTGGTCATCAGCTTTGAGTATCGGAGGAAGAGCAGTTTATCTTAAGAGCTTAGCCGTTAAAGTTATCGGTTCAGTTCCTACAGATGCTCTTCAGAACGTAAAACTTTACGTTTCTGGTATCAATGTCGGTTCAGTTGTATCAGTTGATTCAAATGGATTTATAACTTTTGATCTCGCATCAGCTCCTTACAAGATTGATTCTTCAAGAACACTTGAAGTAAGAGCAGATGTAGTTAAGGGTTCAAGCAGAACATTCACTGTTTCATTACAGAATTCTT
>Ga0247840_10009628_pt1 | contig 12402 bp, 11 predicted proteins | sample LaCruzMarch2015__FD_192404 | JGI IMG/M metagenome (GOLD analysis project Ga0247840, IMG submission 192404) | Freshwater microbial communities from meromictic Lake La Cruz, Castile-La Mancha, Spain - LaCruzMarch2015_17m | ecosystem: Environmental > Aquatic > Freshwater > Lake | place: Spain...
CAATTCGTTACTTCTTTGGGGATACAGTGCATCGTATTCAAGATGTATTGCGTGCCAGAATAAATGATAACTTTGAAGTTATCCGTCACAACCCAGTCCAACTTTCAAGTTGATTGAGTATATTCGTAATTTTATGAAAATAACCTTGAGATAATCGCTTATAATGACGAATTAAAATTATACAATGCTTGAACTATGAACCAATACTATAAAAAAATCACGATTAATAAATCTGTTTTATTGCTACAAGGACCAGTCGGGCCTTTTTTTAAATATTTTGCTGAGTTTTTACTGCAAAATAAAACACAGGTTCATAAAATTAACTTCCATTTGGGCGAACAGTTTTTTTTCAACACGGAACACTCAGAACTCTATCGTGGGAGCGTCGCAAAGTGGGAAGAGTATTTTAGTACGCTGGTTAAGCACCATCAAGTTCAACAAATTTTTCTTATCGGTGCTCACAAAATCTATCATAAAATTGCCATTGAATACTGTCAACAAAATAATATTGAAGTTTATGTTTTTGAAGAAGGTTACATTCGTTCAAATTATATTACCATCGAACAAAACGGCGTAAATGGTGATACCTCATTATCAAAAAATCCTTTATATTATCTAGAATGGGATAATCCAACCATTACCGAACCACCTGATTCGATCACGCTTAATGCCGCAGCGCGTTACTATAACCACTTACGTTATTACTATCGCTACTCTTGGGGTTTATTTCTTAGCCAATGGCGGCTACCAAATTATCAACATCATATTCAAGCCAAAGGATTACGTACATTTTTCAAATGGAATAAGTTTTTTGCAAGCCTAGCGATAGCAACAATATTTCCGTTTAAAAAAGAGCGCAACTCCAAATGGATTTATTTAAATGAAAACAAATATTATATTGTTATATTACAAATAAATACCGATTCAGCAATAAAAGCTTATTCTCAATACGGCGATATGCAAGAATTTATTCAAGAAGTTATGCAATCATTTGCAGCTCACGCACCCAAAGATTGCAAATTATTAATCAAACACCATCCATATGATCGTGGCATACACTGTTATCAAAAACAAATTAAGCGCTTGACTAATGAATTAAATTTACACAATCGAGTTAATTATATAATTGACGCACATTTAGATCTAGCCTTAGAAAAAAGTCTAGGTTGTATCGTAGTCAATAGCACCAGTGGATTTACTGCATTAGCCCATGAAGTGCCAACTATCGCGCTGTCTAAACAAGCACTTTACAATATTCCAGGGTTAACCAATCAATGCGCGCTAAATGAGTTCTGGCATAATCCGCTGCCACCAGAAACAGAACTGTTTAGACAATTTAAAAGTAATCTAATTATAAAACTCAAATGCGTGGGTGCTTTTATGGTGGAACGATTTGCGACTTTCATCGAAAATTCCAATTTAAGCATTAAAATATCTTTTTAGATCGTCGAATATAAGCTACCATAGGCTAAATTAGGCTGAGTACCAAAACGCTTTAGACTCCACATATATTGCTCAGGATGTTCCAGAATCATTTTCTCAATAAATTGATTCATCCGTAAGACATCCGCTGAATCATCCAAACTAGGATAGTTTTCCCAGGCATCATAAAACTTCACCACATAACGTCCACTCTCACGAAACGTTACCGATGGAACAATAATAGCATTCGTAAGCTTAGCAATTTTAGCTAATGAGCTTAACGTTGCACAAGACTCGTGTCCAAAAAATGGCACATATAACGAATTTATCTCACCCAAATCAATGTCAGGTAAATAATAAAAAATTAATTTAGTTTTACGGAGTTTCTTTACAACGGCACTAATTCCAGCTTGGCGCGAAAAAACTTCACCACCACGATCTACCATAAAACGCATTCGTGCGGTTTTAAGCTTTGCACGAAGTATCGAATAGCTATCATCATACATCATGCTATAACCAGGAAAGTCAATGCTTATACGACTTGCACCAATATCTAAGCCCCAAAAATGCGGAGCTAGAAAAATGACTGGGCGCTTGAGATAATGTTCCTTGATTGCAGCTATATTTTCATATTTAACTAGTTTCTCTAAACGTGGTTTGCCAGCTTTAAAAACTAATCCATAGTGTAATAGCGCAATTATTGATTCTTTAAAATTAGCATGCACTAGAGCATTAATTTCATCCTCGTTTTTTTTAGGAAAACATAATCTTAAATTAACCATTATCACATGGTATTTGGTTTTAAGACCACGCAATAAACCAAAACAGATTAACCGCCAACAAATCTGTTCAATTATGCCACTCAAGAATACAATCACCCACATCGGTAAAAAACTAATTAACCATAAAAAAAATATAACCAACTCCATGAAGAAGCTTTTCAAACGCATTTAATTGTCCTCAAATAGCTGCGGGTTATCACTAAATACACCATCAACGCCCATTTGTGCCAGCTCGCTATAGCGCTGCTGATCGTTCACCGTGTAAACGTAAACTTTTAAACCACATTTATGCATTTGTACAAGTAAGTTCTGATTCATAATTTTTTCAGAAAAGTGTATAGAACTTGGTTTTATTCCAGTTAATCTAACAATTAATTTAAAACAATATAAATTTGCACCAAAGATTGGTGCAATACAGCATTGGGGGTCAAGCTTGCGGTAACGCATTAACAGATATGGATTAAATGAAGAGATTATCACGTTACGTTTCATTTTACTCAATGCGTTAAAAACACCATTAACCAAGATTTTAGTTTTGTACCACTGCATAGTTTTCAACTCAAGATTCAAAAGCACATTAGCGGGAACTTGACATAACAATTCTTCAAGACAAATTAAACGCCCTAATTTACCCACTTGATTATCTAAACATTGAATTTCGGCAAATGTCAAATCAGCCACAAACCGCTCAACACCATATAACCGTTTAAGCTCAAAATCATGCAGCAAAATAATTTTATTATCCCGTGTTAGCTGTAAATCAACTTCTAATGCCTGACAGCCAGATTCTAAAGCCGCTACTATAGCCTCAAAACTATTCTCTAAATACTCATGATGTCGTCCACGATGGGCAAAAACTAACATTTTCTAGTATGGGCTAAATATCTTTGTTTAAAACGCTGTCTTGATTGTTCTGAAATACCATACATTTCAAGCTCACCAGCTTTAAAATGATGAAATTTTAACATAAATTTTTCAAATAAAATAAACCAGCGATGCCATTTACGCAATAAACCATCATTCTGGACGTGTTGAACATACAGCCACATTGGATGTTTAGTTTTAATATAATGACATAAATAATTATTCGCTTTAGCAAATTGCGCTGTTTTGCTGTGTGGAAATTTATATAATGTTTCATGCAACTTCTTAACACTCAGTACATCCACCGATTGAGAAAAGAATTTGCGCCGCCAATTACCAATTCCTTCTTTACCACGAATTTCAAATGGGTAACAAATTTGACCATATGGAAAATTAAAAATAACCCCCGCGGAATTGCTCCACTTAGTATATTTTGCACTCCAAGCTAGCGCTTCTTGCTGAATCTTTGCGACATAATCCTTATGCCAAGCATCATCACCGTCGATTCGCGAACTAAGTAAGAAATCATATTTAAATTTATGTTGCTGAATAAAATCTGAAAAAACTTCCTGATACTCTGCTTGATCATGTAAGTCCGCTACGCGCACTGCAAGAATATAAATATTTGCATATGGTTTCACCATTGTCTTTAATTTAGAAAAAATAACCAACGGCAAATCAGCGCTCACCAATAATATCCATGTAAAGTCTTGACAACTTTGTGATGTTAACGATGGGAGAGTAAAAGTTTCAAAAATATCTAAACGTCGTTCCAACCATTCAATAGTATGATCTGCAGCTAATGTCGTAAACATTCTTGTTGCGACTACATGTAACAACCGCGATTTTTTCATAAATACTCACACCTAAAAAACTATTTTATCTTCAGCACCTTCGTACAAATAACCATCCGGTTTATTAGGCTGCGTGTTAAAAATTGGAAAATACCACCTATAATGTTCTGGGTGCTCGCGAATTACGCGCTCGAGGATGCTGTTCATAGTCTCAACATCATCTACGTTATTTCCAGTTGGATATTTATCCACAGCCTTTTTAAACTCAAAATAATAATAATTTCCACGGCGAAAAGAGTTGCTTGGTATCACAACTGCTTTAGCTAATTTAGCAAGCCCAGGGAGTGTATTAAGTGTCGCACGTGATTGTTGAAAAAATGGAGCATAGATTGAGTTAGTTTCGCCGTAATCCAAATCAGGTAAATAAAATAAAGGTAATTTCTTATTTTGCAATACTCGTACCACAGGTATAAGACCATCCTCAATTGAGTAGATTACCGAATTATCATCAGGTTTAACAAAACGCAACCTTGCTAATCTCAAGCACTCATAGAAATAATTATCCACATATTTATAGATACTACAAAAACTAACATCAAGACTTACTCGGTTCATACCGATATCGAAGGCACAAAAATGTGGAACTAAGATAATTGCGGCTTGAGAGTGTTCATATTTTAAGACCTCATCTAGTCCTTGACATTTAATCCTTTGGCGCAATTTATTGGGTGAGGCGCAAAACAGTAAGCCATAATTAAGATAGCCTAATACCGATTCGCGAAAACTGGCTCGCCAAATCTTACGCCGCTCCAACTCAGTGTTCTCAGGAAAACACAATTGTAAATTTATCAATGCAATTGCATAACGCCGTCGCATCGCTGGCAGCCAATTATATTTAGAGGCTTGATACATCCCTAATTCTATTACCACGCTTAACAGGCGCAAAATCGGCATTGGGAAATAAATTAATACTTTAAATCCCAAAATAGCTAAATTCACCCTCAAGCGCTCACGCCAAGGATATTTATTTTTCACACTTAAAACCTAATCGTCTGTTCATCAAGGTAATTTTCTTTAACTAAATTAATTATTGCTTGCTCACGCAAATTAGCTTTTCTACAATGCCCTTTATGAAAAGTATCTGCAAGTTTAATAATTAATGGTGCCCAAACTTTAGTTTCCCGCTCTCGCCAAGCATGCGAGGATAAAGACTCCCACGCATACCCACCAAACAAAGTAACATTTACAAAGTGATCAACCGTACGAAAACATTGCCTTAAATGCCAGTTACGCCCAAAAATAAAAACATACGTAATCATAACAAATGCACCAATTACAAATAAGGGTAGTAAAATCATAATTATAAGAACCAAGGCAACTCGTTCTTTCAAAGCATTTAGCATATAACCATACTCCAAACTTAATTTGAATATTCTTAACGGGTAAACAAAACCACCGCTTGAGCAGAATTCGCAATAATTTGTGTCCAATTCATTAAATTCTGTACAAAACCACCAAACTGAATTTGCTGCGGTACAATAACCGTATCACCTGGGTTTAAACTACGGCTCGCAAAGCTACCAAACCAACCAGCCTGTTTACGACTATATAGAATCCCATTGGCTTGTAAAACATATTCATTTGAAACATCGGCAAAGTCATTTTCAGTTCCAGCTTGATCAATATAATTTTGCACACTTAATCCAGCCTCGTAATCAAAGGTTGCAGGATTATAAACCTGCCCAACTACATCTACGGTGTTAGGTCGTGGTGGAATATAGACGGTATCACCATTTTCCATTTCAAAATTAGGTAACCCTCCCACCTCAACTTTATTTGACTTAATGCGCAATACAACTCGTCCAACTGGTTGAATCTGACGCATTTTATCAATCAAGGCTTGTTGACTCTGTAAAACTTGAGTTTGAATTTGAGCTTGACCAGCATTTACTATGTTTAACCCTGCCGCACTAGATTGTGCAATCAAAGATTGTTGAGCTTGATCTAACATCTGATTTAAGACAATTTTTTGTTTTTTCTTAACCGAAAGGCGATCAATTTCCATACCAAATAGATAAGCTTTTTTCGTTGTACCCCCAGCGCGATTAATCAATGCAGTAATTGACTCGCCAGTTGTTAATTCATAAACACCAGGTTTACTCACCTCACCATCAACAAAAACGAAAATTGGATGATACTCAATTGGATTACGGACATCTTTACTCGATAAAATATCAATTACATCCCCTGCTTGCAAATGAATGTTATTTGCTGAATCACCAGCAATCGCCTTAGCTAAGTCAAACGGAATTAAATGTGTCGAATAATTTTTAGGGTCTATACGAATAATTGCAGCATAATTCCAATTAATATCCGCCTCTGGAAGACTAATTGGCCCAGCTACCAACAAATTGTCACTGTTACTAAAAACCTGCTTTGCTGTCGTTGGACTAGCACCAGAGCTTCCATTATAATTCAAACGTGAATCACGAAGAATATTTCCGGCTTGCTCTTGAGGATTAGTTGTTGCATTTGTCGTACTATTTAATCCAGCAGAATAATTATACGACGGTGAATCATCACCAAAACGATTTGTGGTTTTTTCCAAGCCACTCTGAGTTAGAAGATTATCTTTTCCATAGGTATTATAGCTGTAGCTATCCCAAAAACTTCTGGTTAACAGCGCTGATTTATTTGGAATAACGTCACGAATAGTCATTCCTGGACGAAAAGCTAAACGTGTCGGATTAGCAACGTTTCCCATCAACACAATTGTTTGATCATATTCTTTATTTGTACGCGAAAAATGGACAATGTCACCATCATCAAGCGATTGCTGCAAACCTTGTACATAAGCATAGTCATTAACCACTATCTTATTATGACTAAGCTGTTCAATAACAACTTTATTTTTGGAATTATCAAATGACGCACCACCCGCATATTTTAATAGATCCGCAACCGTATCACCTGGTCTAGCCTCATAAACTGCTGGAAATTTCACTCCATCATAAATTGCAACTTCACTCCCTTTGGGAGTAAAGTAAATAATATCTCCTGGTAATAAGCGTACATCGCTAGCGTTATTACCCTTAAGTAAAATTTGATACATATCAAAATTTTTAACTATCACACCATTACGTCTAAGTTCAATATTACGTAACGATCCATTTGCAGCAGGTCCACCTGCCGCAAAAATAGCATTTGAAAGATTGGTTAAAGAACTAACCGTGTAGGTTCCAGGAACTTGAGCATACCCAGTAACATTTACTTGAATAGAACGAATTTTACTAACCGTAGCTGAAAGTTGAAATTTTTTATATATCCGACCAATTCTACTCTTCAAATACTCTTCCAAAGAACCGGCTTTAACACCTGCAACATTAAAGGCACCGATCTTGGGGATATAAATAGTACCATCGCTACTTACGTCAACCGTATAACTAACCGTAAGAGATCCCCACGCCTGAATATAAATTTGATCGCCAGGACCCAACGTATAGTTATTGTCAATCGGAACATTATTAATCAAGTTATACGTATTTGGAACATTAAAGAGATCATAGCCATATTGCTTTAGAAAAAGTCCAGTTCTAATCTGAACGCTATTTTGAAATTCATTCGGAAGTACTGGAGGGCGAGGACGCATCGGAACAGCTAAAACTTGACTACCACCACCCACAGATGAAGGGGAATTAGTGATTGATGTACCGCCATTTTCACCACCTGCAGCGCCAGAAGAATAACCCTGAATTGGTGGAACCATCACATCACTGGAACTAGATGCCACACCAGACAACGCCGATGCAGCACCTGCATCACTTGGCTGAACACTAGACAATGCACTTGCTACCGATGCAGAATTATTCCCACTTAAGTCAATCGCAGAAGACGAGACACAGACAAACGCAGCACATATACCCAAAATTTTCGTTATTTTCATATACTTTTTAGTTTCTATTCTACATTAAACACTATAACCAATTAACCGCCATACAGTTATTTTTAAAATGTAACAAATGCTTGCTACATATGCTTATACCTCAATATGCATATTTTAACATAATTAAGCTAACTAAAAATGTTTATCAAAACCAATTAATATAAATTTAGAGTTTTAGTTCTTTGAAAAACTTGTCCATAGAAAGGTCAGACAAAAGAATAACCACTTAAATGAATTTCCTGTTCGGCGAGCGTGGCTAAACGACATGGATAACTAAAATTCGGTTGCTCACGATAAAGTTTAAGCCAGTAAATTGAATTATGAATATTTTCAGCCAGCAAACTCACCTGCAACTTTTGCTGCGTATAAATCGCCAAATATTCAGCATCAGGCTTACCGCAACTCATTAAACACTCGGCATAATCAGCCACTGCCAACATCCTAAATCCTGCCGAAATAGGTTTGTCGGCATCATAATATTCTTCAATTGCAAATGGATAATTAAATCTGGCTCCAAATGAATACACGATAATCCGCACACCTTTAGCCACTAGATTGCTTAACTCGGATGCAAACAAATTAAGATCCATATTGGTCTGCAGATACAACTCGCGCTCAGTACGTGCAAAAATCGCTTTAAGCTGAGCACTAAAATTGGCATAGCCTAAAATATGGATAAATTCTTTTTGCACACTAGCTTGCTGAATTTGTTGAATTTGCACTAATGCTTGGTCTAGGTTTGCATTATATTCGGTACGTAATTTTTCTAATGCGACAAGAACATCTTGTGCTTGATACTGCTTAGTTTTACCAGGAATTAAGTTAATTAAACCGCGTTGATAGAGTTTATCCAGCGCCAAATAAACCGACGGTTTCGGTAAATCCACGCGTTTGCTAATTTGCGAGCCATTGGCATTGGCGTTTTGCAAAATATCAATATAAACCAAAACCTCGGCTTTAGCTAAGCCAAGGTTTTCCAAACTTAATTTTAAGTTTTGCATTTATGCGTCCTGTTTAGTATCCGCAATCACAATTTCCCGAATACATACATTTTGTGGTTGAGCATACGCAAATTCAATTGCCCGCGCGATATCATCAGGATTTAAGCCCTGTTCAATCGTATTGGCTTTCCAAGCATTATAACCATCAACAATTGCGGCATCAGTCGTATGCGATAACAATTCAGTTTCAACCACACCCGGTGCAATAATTGTCATGCGTACATTGGAGCCTGCAATTTCACCACGAATATTCTCACTTAAAGCATGCACGGCAAATTTAGTTGCACAATATGCAGCATGATCTGGAAAGGTTTTACGTCCAGCAATTGACGAAATATTTACAATCGTGCCATGATTACGACTAACCATATTTGCTAGAACACTTTTCACACCGTTTAACACGCCCATCACATTTACATTCAACATTTGCTGCCACTCTTGCGGATTTTGCGTAATCGCATTTCCAAGTAACATCACCCCAGCATTATTTATCAATAAATCCACTGGACCAAATTTCGCTTCGGCCTCAGCCACCGCCGCTTGAAAACTCGCTAAATCGGTTACATCAACTTTACGACAAAGTGTGTTTGGTAAATTCAATTCTTCCAATTTATCCACGCGCCGCGCTAATAACAATAACGAATGACCTGCTCCAGCTAAACGTAGCGCTGTGGCTTTACCAATTCCTGAACTAGCACCAGTAATTACAACTAATTTTGACATACAATTTCCTTTAAATATTTAGTAGTACAATTTTTACTACCGTAGTGTAACTTGAATACACCACTGCTGTCAACAAAATAATTCCACAACTCTACATAAAAGCGTGTCGAAATCGTTGATAAGTGACTGGCGTAAGGAATTACTTGAACGAGACAAAAAGCTATTTAATTGTATAGCGCCTAAATCAATGCTGTTAATTGTATAGTCGGTATTATAGCCAATGTTTTCAGTAACACCATTTCCATAACTTATTTGATTGATTGGTCCAAAAGGTAAATGCTTTATTGCGGCTATTTCTTTATTACCAAGTTAAATCAAAATAACAATCTAAATTTATTCACTTCAACATAATCAATTACATTTTTAGCGATTGCTTTAATCTCATATTTATTCAAATTTTTAATTTTATTTGACCTGTATTTTTGAATATCCATAACACCAAACTAAAACTAATATTCAGTCGATGTTAACGTACACTATAAGTAAACTTTCAACACAACGAGCTTAAAAATAAACTATTTTCATTTCCCAATGTATTTTTCGTGTATTTTTTAGGCGCGTCTACTCACGAAAACATGAATAAATAATTATTTAAGACTCGTAAATAGTCCAAACAATGACATCAGTACAGACGCAAAAATAGCAAATCTACCGACAATAATATTAGTTTTCTGTTTTTCTATTTTTTTATATAAATCATCTAATGATTCTTGAGAGTGTTCATTCTTTATAGCGTGCTCATATTTACTAAGCAATGAATCTAACCTAGATACTTCTTTTTTTATTGTTAGCCAAAAAATCATCGCAATTATTGCCATTAAAGCAGGGTAAGCAAATTTTTCTACAATCATAAAAAGTCCTTTGAAAACTTGTTAATAAGTTAATAAACATAAGGAACTACTGTACCTGCAATATTGCCAGGAACAGTACCACCAATCCAATAATTTTGTGAGATCGGTAATTTATTCCTTGCTCTACTCTGTAATTCTATATCACGTTCAGTCATATATATGCTCTTAGTAGCACGAGTCATAGAATTAGCCAATAACCCAGCACCATAACCGAGCGTATTAGCAACAAGACCATCACGCATACTATCAGGAACACCATCCATAAGACCACATTTATTACCATCAAAATAGTTGTTAGCAATCTGTTGACCTACATTTAAGTATGTATTTCCTAGTATATTTGCCAAAGCATTTTGAACGGGTGGAAGTTTCAAGGCATATGTGGCAGTTCCTAATCCACCAGATGCAGCTCCTATAAGACCAGAAATAATTACATCTTTTGAATTCAGTTTTGTCCAATCATTTCCGTTATGATATAGCTGAGAACCGATGCTAGCGTATACACCAACAAACCCACCAAACACGCACCAAGGGCATAAACCTTGCGGATCAGTGTAGTTAATCGGATTGCCATTGACATAAATATAAGTATTAATTCCTGCAGCTAAACCAAGTGGGTCACTGGTGATATATCTGCCTAAGTCTGGATCATAATAACGATGCCAATTATAGTATAAACCTGTTTCATCATCTTGATATTGCCCATCAGCGCGCAAATTCAGCTTTATATCTTCCTTTAGAAGTGTTGCACGACCAAATGCGGCATAACTGGCGCGCCAAACTATAGCTTTATTTTGATCAGTGACTACTTGTGGGGTATTATTATGATCCATGTGGATATAATAAATATTGCTTTGATTTTCTATCATCGCAATTAACGTACCATCAGCATAAACATAATCACGTGTACTATTCGTTGCTCCATCAATTTCTTCAAGTAATTGTCCTTGCGCATTATAGATAAACTGACTTTTTATGCCCATGTGATTTTTTAATATTCGTTGTGACAGTCCGTTATATTTATAGCTCACTACTGAATTAGCGTCAATATTAACTCCAATTAATTGATTTTGGATATCGTAATCATAACTGTTAATTATCTTGCTTGATACCACTTTAAGAAGTGGATCATATTCATTATTTACTTTGTTGATTATATTTCCTGCTGCGTCATAGTCATATGTGAAATTATTATAAACAACTCCATTATTGTTAGAACCATCAGAAACAACAACGCTAGTCAACCGATTGCTACCATTTTTATATTGATAATCTTGTCCTGCTGATTGGTGTTTTGAATCAAAGTTATAAGATTTTCTAGGATTGCCTTCACCATCAATTTGCTGGATAGAAACGCCACCGCCATTAGTTAAGTAGATACCATCATAGTTATAATTCGATACCCCACTAATTTCAGCTATATTTTTAAACGGATCATATTTATAATTTCGCGTATAAATATTGCCTAAATCAATGCTGTTAATTGTATAGTCGGTATTATAGCCAATGTTTTCAGTAACACCATTTCCATAACTTATTTGATTGATTGGTCCAAAAGGTAAATGCTTTATTGCGGCTACTTCTTTATTACCATATGTTATATTGTGTAGTTCGCCACTACTATAAGACAATGATAATGTAACTCCATCTGGATAACTGAGCTTTGTGAGATTACCTGATTTGTCACGTTCATAATTTAGCTTATACTCTAAGCCATCAATTGTTTGAGTCTCACTACTAGTATTGCCATATACATCATAGCTATAACTGAGTTTACTAACCTCATAGCTATAATAATTGAATATAGTAGCATAATTTGATAACTCCGTCAATTTACCTACTCCATTTTTTCCTGTGTCATAACTAAAAGAAATTTGTTGTGCTGATGATCCTTCATAGCCCCATTAAAGAATGAAGTGCACCACCCCTAGTGTTTGGCTTAAAAAAAGAAAAGGCCAGTTGCGTATTCGACTATAATTTCAGGTGGAAAACCTATAGAAAGTGATAGTCATGGAATACAAA
>Ga0247840_10009631_pt1 | contig 12400 bp, 13 predicted proteins | sample LaCruzMarch2015__FD_192404 | JGI IMG/M metagenome (GOLD analysis project Ga0247840, IMG submission 192404) | Freshwater microbial communities from meromictic Lake La Cruz, Castile-La Mancha, Spain - LaCruzMarch2015_17m | ecosystem: Environmental > Aquatic > Freshwater > Lake | place: Spain...
GTGGTCTTTTTTTATAATTACAAATATTTCACCATATATGTTCATTCCAATACATATCACAATCACTTATAATACGGCCTTACACCAACTCCAGATATCACAGATAATCTCTGGAATTCAAGACGTTTACTAATAATTTCAGCTACCGACATAAGAGCTTTTCCAAATCCAGTATGTTGGACTTCATCGTGTGAAGAATGGCGAAGTGATTGGAGTGTTCCATATACATGAAGCTCTCTAATCATTGCAGTAGACTTACCTAAGCCATCAACATCAGCAATCTCTCTAGCTGGCAAAAGCAACCTAGTAAAGCCATATAAATATCCCAAATGATCCTCGTAAGAGATAAATAATTCTTGCCCCAAACTACTATGATATCATCTAATAACCAAATTAATTTGATCATCCTCTATCTCAGATTTATTTCTTACCTCTCTACTTCTTGTATCGAGACATACAAAGCTTCTCAGCTGTTCAATATCTGGCTTAGTCCCAGAAATCAGACAAAAATCTTCATTTTGAGCTATATAATCTGGTACCAATTTCAGAAGTTCACGATCATTTTCAAAGAGTTGATAATTAGGATACAATCTTTCATATAATACGGAAGGATCCAAAGTTCCAGCCTGAAATTCTTTTTCTAACTGAATATGCATCAATTGAGACAAATTAGTTACCTTGGATCCAGCTTCGATTTCAGTTGCAGGGATATCACGAATCAATCTCTTAATTCTCGTATAGGGAGGAATCACATTGAGAAACACTTCCTGAATAAGTGTTCTAATGACAGCTGTCTCCAATGGTTTATACTCACCTGATTGATATAAGTCGGACAAAACCGTATTTGGTATCACCGATGTAGGATAGAATTTAATTTCATCTGGTTTCAAATATGGATCAGAATACAACAAACGGAATGTCTCTAAATCCTTCTCATATGTAGATTTATACAATCCTGGCATAATATGCACAGAAAATTTAAATCCATATTTTCTAAGACCATGACAAGCTGTACGAATTTGATCTACTGTATGTCCTCTCTTGTTTGCCAACAAAACATCATCAAACAAAGATTGAACCCCCATTTCAATTCTAGTCACACCAAGTTCTCTCCATAGCTGACAATTTGTATCCGTCACATATTCCGGTCTGGTTTCAATAGTAAGCCCAATAATTCTATGATCAGCTGATTGATTACGCGCAAGCGCTTCATCTAGAGATTCACTGAGATCAGCATTCTCCCAACCAGAGAGTGTATGTCCATATTTTTGTTGATTTCAGTTCTCATCATCATGAGATTCGATAGTTAATTGAGAAAAAACTGTACACGCATCATACAACGACTGTACAAATTGACGTTTATAGCTTTCTGGATAGACATCCCAAGTTCCACCAAGGATAATCATTTCAATTTTATCTGTCTCATGTCCCGTAAGCGACAAAGAAATAAGTCTGTTGTGTACTTGTTTGATCGGATCGAATTGATTGAGAAGCGCCCTAGCAGCGCCCGGTTCGGTTTTGATGTAACTCTTAGGCATTTCTGGATCATTTGGACAAAAAATACATTGCCCAGGGCAAACGTATGGTTTAGTTAATACTTGAATCGCAACAATCCCCGACTCGGATCTGATTGCTCTTTTTTTTAATAATTGTTCAAGTCATTTATGTGGGACAATAGCTTTTTCAGAAACCAAACTACGATATGCCTGAAGAATCTCTATATTACTAGGTAAACTCGCTAATTTATTTTTACGAGAAAAGACCTTCTTCAAATCACTCAAATGATCCAAGTCCACAGGTCCCGCAAGTAACTCTATAATTATATCTTTTAACAACATATATCACTAGGTAGAATAAACATAGAAAGTATACGAAATTCCTTGAAATTTTCCAGCAGAAAAAAACTCCCACCGAAGTAGGAGGTTTCTTTTAAAAGAAGAGTTATAGTGCGCCTTTATCAACAGGGTTGTGTACTAGAAATCAATCTGCATAATACGTATGATTTCCATCTGTCTTAAAATTATACACATATTGCCTATCATAATGGAAATCAACAGAGACTAATGTAGTCAATCAAGATTCTGTTACCAAGACATCTCCAGCTTCTAACTTTGTAATCATCAAATCAGGATTTTCTAATAGACTTCCTGCTGGATCAAAAGATTTCCATCATTCTGTAGTCATAAATGGATGAGTATCTGACACAAAGTATTTTCCACCATTGAGAGAATATAGTTTTCTACGATAATCTATCTTAAAGAGTCTTTCAACAATATTGTGAATACCTCAAGCACCAAGAAGAATATCTCAGGTAATAACCGATTCGACATGTTTTTTGGTTCAATCCGCCATAGTTATCATAGTCCCAGCTACAAAACATCATTCATCACATTGAACCTCATTACCCATTCATGTAAATGTCATAGAACAAGTCTCTTGACCACATGTACTATTACATTTCCAAGTTTTTTCAAGATTACATGTACCATATCAAGACCAAGAGTAACCAGTATTACTACCATAAACAAAATTACCCTGATCACATACATCCGCATCTTCAATTGAACATTGTGCCTCTAAATATCTCGTAGAAGAAACATAATTAGGGTGATTATTATGAAATGCATCAAGCTCTTCGTTTGAATTAACCGGAATAAATAATGTTTTATCCATTGAAGAGTTTGATGAGAAATAGCAATATGATCAATCTGTATGATATTGTTCATTAGAAGTACCAGGATATACCCAATATCATTTCCAATTAGATGTGGGAGAAAATCAAGCATAAACCATACCTGCAATTCAAAGGACAATTATAAACAACCAAAACATATTATTTTTTATTTTAAGACGCATATTTCCAAATATTTAAAAAGTAAACTTTTTGAAAACTACCGAAAATATAGGTATCTGCTATAGATAATCAACAATATATTTTAGAAATTAAAAATAAAAAGAGCAAGGAAAAAATCCATTACTCTCTAGAAGAAATATAAATATATATTATTTAATAGTAGAAATATCTAATTTCAACTGATGTATTTCTGATTTCAATATATCTATTTCAGATTGTTGATCAAGATAATGATGATACAATTCTTTAACCGCAGCTATCAATGGAGCAACAAGACTCGGATAATTCACTGTTTTAAATCCATTCTCTTTGGTCACTACAGCTTCGGGGAAGAATTCCTCAACTTCTTGAGCAATTACTCAAATATCATGCCTACCAGTATCTTTCCAATCAAATGTATATCCATTAAGTTGTGTAATTTTTGTCAAAGGATCTGCAATTTCTACGATATTTGTCTTAAGTCTTCTATCTGAATTATAGAGAAAAGCTGATGCATAAACAGAGTTTGCAAAGAGTCAAGTTCAATTGACTTCTAATAGATGACCAGGAGCATTTGTTCAGATTCCAACCCTATTATTTGTGGTATCTATAACTAGTCTATTGTTTGTAGCAGCATTATTTACAAACGTATATGCACTATTCCAGTTTCCCGTTTGAGAAAGAGCAACATAACTTGATAAAGGATTTCCAGCATACCAATTATATACAGTATTCCAGTTTCCCGTTTGAGAAAGGGCAACATAGTTATTTAATGACGCAGTTGTTGCATAACTTGATAATGTGGTTGATAATGATGAGTTGGTGACGTAATCTGATAATGAGGCAGTTGTTGCATAACTTGATAATGATGCTGTTGTTGCATAACTTGATAATGATGCTGTTGTTGCATAACTTGATAATGATGCTGTTGTTGCATAACTTGATAATGGATTTGAATTATACCAATTATATACAGTATTCCAATTAGTAAAAGCTTGTCAACTAATCAATGCTAATGTAGATCCATTAGTATGACCATGCATATTAGTATATGCAGTATTCCAATTTCCCGTTTGAGAGAGAGCAACATAATTATTTAATGATGCTGTTGTCGCATAGCTTGATAATGATGCTGTTGTCGCATAACTTGATAATGGATTTCCACTATACCAATTATACACAGTATTCCAATTTCCCGTTTGAGAAAGGGCAACATAGTTATCTAATGATGCTGTTGTTGCATAACTTGATAATGGATTTGAATTATACCAATTATATACAGTATTCCAGTTTCCCGTTTGAGAAAGAGCAACATAGTTATTTAATGACGCTGTTGTCGCATAACTTAATAAAGGATTTGAATTATACCAATTATATACAGTATTCCAGTTTCCCGTTTGAGAAAGAGCAACATAACTTGATAAAGGATTTGAATTATACCAATTATATACAGTATTCCAGTTTCCCGTTTGAGAAAGAGCAACATAGTTATTTAATGCTGTTGTCAAAACTCCTGTTGCTGTAGCAAGATTTGTATCAGACTCTCCCTTAGTATAATAGTTTGTAAGTGATGTAACTCCAACCTGATCAGGTGAACATACCCATTTAGCCAAACTACCACTAAACTTAGGAATTTGATCAGTTGAACAACCAGTTAATGGAAGATATGTCCCTGTAATATACGCCATAAGAATATTTGATGCTGTCATAAGTTTAGTATCCACTTGTCCCCCAGTCAAAAATCCATTAGTTACCAAGGTATTCCAGGTAGCAAATTCTCAGATATTTACTCCATTGATAGACGCTATCCCACTCAAGAGAGGTACAGTCAAACTACCGATGATTTCAGCACTTCCAGAAATATATGCTGATCACAAAACATCCAAAGCATTTGTCGGAGAAGAATATCAAATTGCCAACTTAGTAGGCAAAGAATATCAGTTCACTGTAGTTTTAAGTCCTCATGTAAAGAGTTTCCCTCCACTAGCAAATAAAGTATATTGTCCATCATCACGAGGAACCAAACCAGAGAGCTGTGCATCTACAGCAAATAAGTCTTCTGTGGTCTTACAAAGACTTCCACTAAGATTACAAAATGATTTAGAAAACACACCAGAGTTATCAAGAATAACACCAACAGTTCCACTGCTTGTCCCATCACTCGTCACAAAAAATTGCTTAATATATGCTATCGAGTTTGAGATTTGCGGGTTTATAATAAGATCGGCATTTACAAGAAACAACGAAACAGATACACCCAAGACAATCAAAGAAAGTGCTTTGAAAAAAGGGTTTCTTTGTTTAGGAGAGAGGTCACCAATACGATTTCTTCTTCTAAGGTAAACCATATATGTACACAAAAGAGTAAAAATATACTATATATCAAGTATAGCCAAAACTCAAAAACAAGGAAAAAAAAGCGGACTTTACATAAGGATTATTAACCAAGAAGAAAAAAACAAAACAAAAAAAGTTGACAGATTAAATTTTTTATATGTAAATATTTACTTGTATCAGAAGATAAAATTACTATAATTTGAATGCATATTTTTATACTATAATCAAACCAAAAATGCACATACTTCCAGCACTTCCATACACAACTGATGCTCTTCAGCCAGTTATTGATCAAGCAACAGTAGAAATTCACTATGGAAAACACCATCAAACCTATGTAAATAAACTCAACGAACTTATCGCAGGAACTGAATTTGAAAACAAAGATTTGGAAACAATTATCAAAACTGCTCCAAAATGACCAATTTTCAATAATGCAGCTCAAATTTGGAATCACACGTTCTATTGGGAAAATCTACAAGCGACAACAGAAAACAATGCTCCCATAGGGACACTTGCTGCTGCAATTATTGCACAACGAGGAGATATTGAGACATTTCAAACAACATTTACAAATTCAGCAATAGGTAACTTTGGATCTGGATGGACTCGATTAGTTCAGACACCAGAAGGTAAATTAGAAATAGTAAATACATCAAATGCTGAAACACCTATCACAACAGACAAGAAACCAATTATAACTGTGGATGTACGAGAACACGCATATTATTTGGATTATCAAAATCGTAGAGCTGAATATTTAGCTCAAATTCGATCAATTATCAACCGATCTAAAGCGGAAGACCGTTTTATTAAATAAATTGCAATAGAATGAGTAATGAACGTAAGCAAAAAGGCAAAGAAGCCGAACTTTTGGTCGTTGATTATCTTGTTAATTTAGGATATATGGTAATTGAACAGAACTATACGATTCGTGGCGGAGAAATAGATATTATCGTAGAAAAAGGGAATATTCGTACATTTGTAGAGGTAAAAGCCGTAGATCATACAGAAGATCTCATCAATTATATTACTCCACATAAAAAGTCTAGCTTATTAAGAACGATAACGAGATTCAATTATGAGCATCCAACAAGCAAACAAATATCGCTTGACCTTGTTTTCGTAAAACAAAATACTATAATTCATCACTATCCAAATATTACTAATAACTAAACTCTATGAAAAATATCAAAAAAATTATAGCAAAAAAACGAATACAAAACACACTCCGATTTCTGTTGGGAATAGGGACTTTTGTCTTAATTCAAACTATCATACAGCTTACAAACCCTGAAACAGACAATTTAACAAGTCGTATAGACCAAATCAATACAATCCTAAAAAGTAACTATTACGAAACAGGAGATATAAATACAGGGAAGATGCAAGATAGTGCACTCAAAGCATATGTTGATGGATTAGATGATCCATATACAGTGTATTTAGATAGTTCTACAAATTCGGGATTTCAACAAGAAATCAAAGGACAACAAGATTTTGAAGGGATATGAGCTGTTGTAAGTAAAAAAGATTATTATGTACAAGTTGAAGAACTCATAAAAGACTCCCCTGCATTCAAGGCATGACTCTTCCCTTTAGATAGAATTGTAATGATCAATACAGGATCAGTTAAAGATTTAAATATCAATGATGCTGTTGCAAAAATCAGATGACCCAAATGATCAATAGTGACCCTTACCATAGAAAGAATCAAAAAAGATAATTCCAAAGAAATCATCAGAAAAGACGTCATAAGAGATAAACTTTCTATTCCATCTGTAACAAGTAAGATTATAAATAACAAAGGAAAATCATTTGCGCATATTACTATCTCTATTATTGGAGAAGAGACAGAAAACATTCTTAAACAACAGATAGAAACTATTAAAAAAAATCATATAGATGGAATTATCCTTGATTTAAGATGAAATGGATGAGGGTTACTTCCTATATCTGTAGAAATAGCATCTCACTTTATACCACAAGGAGAATTAGTTGTATCAAGCAAATACAAACAATTATGAGACGAAAACTTCTATTCAGAATGATATGGAAACCTAGAGAATATTCCTACAGTAGTATTGGTAGACGAAATGACAGCTTCTGCAAGCGAAATCATCGCATTAGCGCTACAAGAGCAAGTTGGCGCTAAAATAGTAGGGAAACAAAGTTTCGGGAAATGAACAATCCAAACAATGTATGAATTTAATAATTGAACATCTCTTAAATACACTATTTGAAAACGATACAGTCCAAGTGGAAAAAATATAAACAAAACTGGAATTACTCCAGATTTCATAGTGGATTTCAATTTGGAAGCATATAAAGCAAACGGAAAAGACTCTCAACTTGATAAAGCTATATCTACACTTGAAAGTAATCTATAATTTATATAAAACTTGTTTACTATGAGTGTAACTATAACCTTTGTTGACAAAGATAATACACCAATCAAATCATTTGATGCACAAAATCATAAAAGCTTAAACCAAATGGCACAACAAGAATGAATTGATATTCCTACTGCATGTTGTCGTGGAGCTTGTTATGTATGTGCCTGCAAGATCAAATCTGGTGCAGAATATATTCAAATTGATAAAATGATGCCACCTTCAGTACTTCCAGCAAGAGATGAAAATGGTCAATGGAAAGAAGTATTTACATGTATTGGAGGAATCGTATCAGATGCCATCAATGATAATGAAATACATGAAGTTATCTTAGAAAAACGTTTCTAGAAAACATTTAGAAAATAATCTGACCCGGAATATGGGAATTCGCTTCGAAAAAGAATTTATTACTAAACTCAAACAACAAGATCACAACGCATTCAATAGGTTCTATTTGGACACTGTTGATATGCTTTTCCGTTATATACAAGCAAATTATTTTTTAAGTAGTGAAGATGCACAAGATATTATTTCGGATTTCTATGTAAAATTTCGAGAATCTGTAAAGAATTTTAGAGAAGATGAATCTTTTTCTGGATACTTTTGGATTATTTTCAAAAATCTTGTAAAAGATCATTTCAAAAAAAATAGCGATATGCCTTTTACAGAGTTAGATAACAACGAAGAAGACAATATTTCTTTTGAAGAAACACTTACAGATGAAGAAGATATTCACACTTTAATGGAACAGAAATTCAAATTTGAACAAATTCAACAAGCAATGAAAGAACTTGACGATGGAAGCAAAGATATCTTATACCGAAAATTTATTGAAGAAAAAAGCAACGAAGAAATACAAGCTCTATTATGTATCTCAAATGACAACGTTAGACAAAGACTTTCAAGAGCCGTCAAACTCTTAAAACAGATTTTAGAACAACAATTATAAATCATTTAAAAGAAGTGTCAACCATTAATCACAGTCTCCAAGGCACATATAATGAGAAACAACAAATGAGAAGCCAATTTCAAGAATATATACAAAAAAGCCCATTTTAAGCAAAATCCACTTGAAATAGTGCATCCGTATACTACTATCAAAGTGTACAGCATTTTATCTTATAACCTATTGTACACAATGACAAAAACAGCTCTTATTGCTAGCTTGGCTGAAGAACTTGGTGTTTCTAAGAAGTTAGCTTCTGAATTGGTTAACGCATTTATCGATACAGTTATCGAAGGTGTTAAAAAAACAGGAGAAGTTAGAATCCAAGGATTCGGAACTTTCAAAACTTCAAAGAGAAAGGCTAGAGAAGGTGTAAACCCTCAAAACCCTTCACAAAAAATCAAGATTCCTGCTATGAAAGTTGTTACTTTCAAGGCTGGTGCTGATTTCAAAGCTGCTGTGAAATAATTTCTCACAATAGGCCTAAAGAATCCTCTCCTTGCGAGAGGGTTTTTTTGTCACTTAAATTTTTCAAATACTACTTTACAATATAAATAACTCGAAGGACAAATGCGACGTCAAACTTTTTAAAAAGTTTGGGCGTCTTATTTGTTGCATTAATTTTTGGAAAACATATACACATACTATATATTTTACATTTATAGAGAATAAATCATGAACTGATACAGTTTTCTCGCATTTCTTATCGGGTGAGCAGTTGGATATGTTATATTTTACCTAAGATTTCAACACAAAGATACAGTAAACCAGTTGAGAAGTCATCTCAAAGAAGCTAGTAAAGAAGTTCATGATCTGCAAGGAGAACTCGATGAATATACTGCTCAAAATATCATTCTCAAAGAAGAAGTAACTAAACTTCTCGCAAAAAACGATGATTTGACGGACATCGTAACCGAACTTAGCAAGTATTACGTACATATCAAAAAAGCCGCTGAAAAATCTACAGAATTAAATAATTTTCTTCAAGAACCAAATGAGGAAATAAGAGAAAAAATTGATAATTTTGCACCAAAAGAGAGACATGACGATAGCATCAAAAAATTCTTTTAAATCTGGATAAACATATGGGATACGATAGTAAACACGTTGACATCAAAGAAGCCAAAGACGGATACAATAGAGTGGCCGACGATTATGGTAAATATCATACACTTTTGGATAAATTCGATCAAGGAATGTTCAAAAGGTTTCTTCCTAGAAGTGGAAAAACACTCAATATTATAGATTTATGAGCTGGAGACGGAAGACTGTTCAAACATCTTTCGAAACTCCCACATAAAAGATATGTAGCTTGCGACATCGCAGATAAACTTCTCAAAAAACACCCTGGTAAAGATAAGGTAGAAAAAATAGTATGCGATCTCAGAGAAGCACTCCCTTTTAGAGATAATACGTTTGATCTAGCTACAAGTTTTTTTGTATTTGAGCATTTGCAACAAATCGATACTATTTTCAATGAGGTAGAAAGAATTTTGGCACCTGGTGGAAGATGGATCATCGGGCACTTTCTCCAAAGACACGAATTTCTCCGAAGAACCAAAGAAGAAAACTTCAAGATAGAATTTTACAATCACAGATTATCAGAAATCGAAGAACTCGCCAAAAATCACTTTTGAGAAGTAGATGTTTTCCCAGTTATGGAAAGTGATGATGCCATTGGATATATTATTTTGCTAGAGAAAAAATAATTTAAAAACATTAACAATACATACGTCTCCAAATACAGCTGGAAGACATACGTCGACTAAGCAAACCATGAGAAAATAAACACGCGAATTTATTTTCTCTAGCCTTTTTGGTTACTTTTTCTGCAATGAGAAAAAGTATACTCGGGTGGAGGGCGAAGCGCCTCCTAATAAAAATAAAAAAATAGCTCAAAGCCATAAGCTTCAAGCTAAAAACATTTCCCATTAAACTATTTAACTTTCTTACATTGTTGTGAAACTCTAGTTTTAAATTCATTTGCCTTGCGAATATAGCCAGGTAAGGTATTTGCTATAGTAGCATTTGATTCAGCTTTAAAATCAACCAGTGTTTGTTTCATTTCTCCAAGCAAAGATACATCATTACATCAGTTTCCTTCTGCAATTCTAATAAGCTCATCATAAGCCTTTTCATAATCAAATTTACTTTTCATAGCATCTGTATTGTGATTGAGTAATCCATCAAACGTAATTTGAATTTTTTGAATCATCACTTGAAATCCAGAAGTTATAGCTATTCTCTCTGCTGGATATTGTTGTACATAACGATAACAAGCAAATAATAATAAGGATCACACAATAAATTTGACTATATTTCGTTTAAGAATTGATTTCATTTCTTTATCCATATACACGTATACCAATTAAAAGATCGTTCTACTCTTAGAGAAAACACAGCAATTTTCAAGCTATAATCTAAAAATTGTTGCATTTTATATGAACAATGATACACTGAGAAAAATTTATTTCCTGATAGTAATGGATGAAGTGAGCATATGTACACTGTCGAATTGCCGCCTGATGAGCACTCAATGTACTCAAGGATCTCATAAAAGAAGATATCCAAAATCACAAATACACAGAACAGCCTAAAATATTTACCATCTACAGTGCATATAAAACATTGGAAATAGACGGAAAGTTATATGAAATTATAACAGCACTTCCAAGATTTCTCAATAATATCTTTGCTTATTGTGGAGAACATCATATTAAATGAATCTCATCACTTTTTGATTATCGTAATTTGATGCCAATCTATCCCCTATTGATGAAGATACTTTCCTACAAAATACAAAAAGAAACGCCAAACCATATTCTGATTTCTTCTTTTGCGGTAGCCAAAAACATCAATCAATGTAAGTCTAGCTTTAAGCTTCAAGCTTCAAGTATTAAGCCAAAAGTAAGTCTCTACCTCCACTCTCCCATGCAATACATTTGGAGTCATCATGAAGAATACACAGGCAAACTCAAAGGATTCAAGTGACGACTTTTTAGAAAAATTACAAAGTATCTCAGAAACCGAGATGTTAAATTTACTAAATATGACACAATTCGAGCAAATAGCCAATACACAGCTGACGAAGGAAAAAAACGTTATGGATTTGAGTCTATTGTACAATATCCACAGCTTAATCCTCTCTTTTTGGAAGACCATAGAATCACAGAAGCTGATGATTATTTTGTATGTGTAGGAAGATTAGTGCGTTTTGTGAGAGAAGTGGATGTTATTATCAAACTTTTTAATCATACCAAAGAAAGATTATTGGTAATTTGAAGTGGACCAGATGAACTCTATCTCAAAAGCATAGCTGGTGGTTCAATCATTTTCCTCGGGCAACTATCTGTCAAAGACTATCTACCTATTCTCCAAAAATCTCGTGGATTAATCAATCTTACCAAAGAAAGTTTTGGTCTCTGAACAGCTGAGGCATTGTGTCTCTGAGTGCCAGTTTTTGGATATAATCAGTGAGCGACACCAGAGCTTGTAGATGAGAACTCAGGAATCTTAGTAGAAAACAAAACACTCCCTCATCTTCTAGAAAAATTTGACGATTTCACAAATATCACTCGAAACAAATCAAAGATACAAAAATCAGCCAAAAGAAAATTCCACTAAGAAGACTTAGCGGAACTTTTTTTCTGTTTTTTAATTTTGGGCTCAGGAACTTTTTGCAATTGTTCTAATTTGCGTTTTTGTAGTTCTTTCTCAATAGCACGACTTTTTTTATAAACCCACCTTGTGAGTTTTCTAAATAGCCAAGCAAAAGCTAATGTTGCTACAACCATTCCTCCAATAGAGACTTTCACACTATGAGAAGATAAAGCAAGAGAGGGAACAAAGATGCTTACAAATGCTATCACAGCAATTTTTAAAGCATATGCA
>Ga0247840_10009632_pt1 | contig 12396 bp, 8 predicted proteins | sample LaCruzMarch2015__FD_192404 | JGI IMG/M metagenome (GOLD analysis project Ga0247840, IMG submission 192404) | Freshwater microbial communities from meromictic Lake La Cruz, Castile-La Mancha, Spain - LaCruzMarch2015_17m | ecosystem: Environmental > Aquatic > Freshwater > Lake | place: Spain...
TCCAGAAGCTTGCTGACCGGGTAGAAGACGATCCCCGGAATGCCCTTGGCGTTGAGCCTCATGCTCATGTCGAGCCGGCTCGTCATAAAATGGATGTCGCCCGAGCCGAACATGCTGAACCCCGCCCCCTCGATCACCAGGTTTTTGGTGTTGATGATCTCGTTCGCGACCGTGAAGTCGGCGGTCGCGAGGCGCGCGCTCTGGTATCCCACGCCGGGGAGAACCGTGGCCAGGATTTCGGAGAACGGCCCGAGGATCGGAATGGCGAAGACGTTGCCGTCTTCGACGCGGATGCTCCCCGCGCCGCGCATGAGTTTTTCCTCGTTCATCCGGGCCCGGAATTTAAAGTTGCCGCTGATCACGCCCTTGGAGCTCTCGTAGCCGAAATAGAGCTTGGTGAGGCGCGCGAAATTGACGCGGGCGATTTTCACGTCCGAGGTGAAGGTCGGGTCTTTGGGGTCGATCGAGACGACCGCCTTGAGCGCGACCTCCCCTTCCATGAGCGCGGCCTTGCGGATATCGGCGGTAACTTGCGAGCCCACGACATTCACCACCGCGGAAGTCCGGCCGAAATGCAGCGTCCGGCGGAGCAGGTCGTAATCGAGCCCCTCGGCGGACTCGACGTGGATCGCGAGGTTGTTCTTCGTGGGGTCCTTGAGATGGACCTTGCCCTCGACGGTGGCCGATGGCGGAACCCGGAAACGGTAGGGCCTCACCGATTCCGCAATTTTGGGATCGATCCACATCAGGACGTCGGCGGGAACGAGTGTCGAGCGGATGCCGTTGAGCCTCGACTCCTGCTGGCCGACATCGTAGGCGAATGTGCCGCTGCCTCGCCCGGTCCCGATCTTCACCAAAAAATCGCGGTAGGTCACGCAACGGTCGCCGATTTCAAAATCCGATTCGGCGCCGTCCATCCAGCTTCCCCGCATGGCCGAGCGCCCGAGCTTGAGGTGGCCCTTGCCGCGGATGCTGGCAAAATCGGGCTTCGTTCCATGGAGCGCGACCGTGATGTCCGGAAGGTCGTCGAATTCCATCTTGGAGAGGAACTCGCGCGTGTTCGCATCGAAGAGCCCCAGGATCGAAGTCGGCGTGATGGAATTCCGGGCGGCGAGCCGGAAATCCCCCGGGCCCGCCCAGAGCTTTCCGGTCAATGTCCCGCGCCCGGCTGAGACCTTCACGTCGCGGGCATACAGGACTCCGTCCTTCCAGGCGAAGTGGCATCCGGCATCGCGGAATTCCGCGCCCTTGAACGCGAGGGCCGGAGCGAACGCCATGCCGGTGACCCGGACCTCCGGCTTGCCGGATCCGGCCTCGACAACGATCCGCGCCTCCACCTGGGGAGGCTTCGAAAAAACCAGGCCTCTCAAGGCATTGTTCTTGCCGGCGAAGATCCGCAGAAACGGCCCCGGATCCAGGGTCGAGAGCACGGCCCCGTCCAGCGTGCCGTCGCGTTTGGACCAATCGACGGAAGCTTCGAGCGAGCCCCGGGCATCCCGCAGATACAGGCGCGAGATCCGCAGGTTGCTCTCCGCGTATTGGCCGTGAACTTCGGCCGCCTGGAGCCCCCAACCTTTCCCGACAACTTTTCCAGAATGGAGGATGAAGTTGTCAACCCGGAGCGAATCCGGCTTGGCGAAATCCGCCTCCAGCGTCGCATGAAGCGTCGGGGGTCCGTCGGGAAATCCGATCGCCGCAATCTCGCCGAGGGCCTTCTCGATGAACTCCGGAGTTGCGCCGCCGCCATTCGCGGACTGCGCGGGCTTGAGGTTCAACGAGGACGGGTTCAGAAAATGCCCGGACAGCTCGACCCGGATCCCCTCGACAACGCCCTCGCACCGGCTCAGGCGAAGCTGGTCGCCAAGAAAAATGACCTCGGCGTAAACCCCCTGGGCGTCGATCCTCTGAGCGGACGCCGAACTCCCGACCGGAATCGAGACGCCGGCATTCTGCAGGGAGAGCCTGTCAACGATGACGCGGCCGCGCACGAGTTCGCTCAGATTGAGCGAGAGCGCGATGCTGCTGACCCTGGCGATGAGGTGTCCGCCCTGGTCGCGGTCCCGAATCGCGATGTCCTGCGCGAGCAACCCCGCGAAAGGATCGAGCGCCAGCCTTCCGATCGAGACCTCGATGGCGTTGCTCCCGAGAGCGCGCGCCAGGGCTTCCTTCGCGCCGAACCCGACCCCCGCGTTGCGCAAATACAGCGCCGCCCCGGGTATCCCGACAAAAACCAGCACCAGCACGAGGCGCATGGCGTTCTTCCACAGAAAATGAATCGCGGGATGGACTTTCATCGCTCCCGCCATTTCAACCACAGAGATCCCCGGGAGCACAGCGCAGAATCTCCAGAACGTAGAAAATATCCGGCGCCCGCAGGGAAGATTTACGTAAAGCCACCGTTTGTTTGGAAACCGCCGGACATTCTGGCGGGATGGCCCTCGTCCGATCCAACCCGAACATTTCCCGCACATGACAGCCTCACTTCCCCGCCAAATCCTTCCCATCGTTCTCGGGCTTCTCATTCCCTGGACCGCGATAAATGCCGCGCGGGATTCCGCCGGCGCCGACAAGCCGGACTACGGGACGGTCGGTAACGTCCTTTATCGCAGCGAGCCGGAGGCGACGGACGCCATGAAGAGCGCCTGCCGGCTCGACCTTTATTATCCGGAAAACTCAAAAGGGTTTTCCACGGTCGTGTGGATCCACGGCGGCGGGCTGACGGAGGGCAGCCGCTCGATCCCCGCGAAGCTGAAGAACCAGGGATTCGCGGTCGCGACGATCGACTACCGCCTCAGCCCGGGAGCAAAATCACCGGCCTACGTCGAGGACGCGGCGGCAGCGGTCGCATGGGTTTTTAATAACATCGAAAATTACGGGGGCTCGCCGGACCGGATTTTTCTCACCGGCCATTCTGCAGGCGGCTACCTGTCGATGATGCTCGGCCTGGACAAGCACTACCTTGCGGCGCACGAGGTCGATGCCAACCGCATCGCCGGGCTGATCCCGCTCAGCGGGCAGGCGATCACGCATTTCACCGTCAGAAAAGAGCGCGGCATTCCGGACAAGCAGCCGGTCATCGACGAGATGGCCCCGCTCTTCCACGTCCGCGCGGATGCTCCCCCGATGCTTCTCATCACCGGGGACCGCGACCTCGAACTCCTCGGCCGCTACGAGGAAAATGCCTACCTCTGGCGCATGATGAAGATCGCGGGCCACAAGGCCACCGAGCTGAAGGAACTCAAGGGCACGAACCACGGTTCCATGGTCGAACCCTCGCTCGATCTCCTCATCCCGTTCGTGCAGGAGCACAGCAAAACCCCTGCGACTCCCTGATCCGATCCGCTCCGTGAACACAGCAATCAAACCCATGAAAAACGAAGCCGACAACGAACCGTGGTATGCCGCCGGCGATCCTTGGGTGCTGATGCAGACCGGATGGGACCCGGAAAAAAGCCTCTACCTGGAAACCATCTTCACCCAGTCGAACGGGTATATGGGGATCCGCGGCTACCGCGAGGAGGTGGACACTGCGGGGGCTACCTGTCGCGAAGGATATCTGGGCGGCGTGTTCGCGAAGCTGCCGCCCGTGGCCCGCGAGCTGGTCGTCCACGATTATCCGTGGGATTCCCGCCAGATGGTCTCGCTGCCTGAGCTTTTCGCGGCGTGGATCGTGCTCGACGGCGACAGTTTTTCCCTGACAGCCGGCATACTCGAATCGCATGTCCAGTCGCTCGACATGCGCACGGGCATCCTCCGGCGCGAGGTCGTCTGGAGCAACAAGGAGAAGACCACAAAAATCCGCTTCACCCGCTTCCTCTCCGCCAAGGTTCCCGGACTCGCCGTGCAGAAGATCGAAATCGAGCCGGTCAACTGGTCGGGCATCGCGGAAATTTTCTGGGATTACGACATCGCGCAAAAAACGATCTTCCGCTGCGGCGACCCGGCCAGGGCCCATTTGCCCTGCCCGCTTTTCGGCATCCTCGAAACTTCCGCGTGCGGAAGCTCCGCCGGCGGGGTGGTCGAAACCGAGGGCAGCGGCCACAAGGTCGCGTTCTCCAGCCGGCTCACCGGTGAGGGGGCGCAAAGCTCGGCGAGCAGGGCGGGAACAATTTCCCAGAGCGGCACAGGCAAGGTGACCAAGGGCAAGGCCAGCACATGGGTCCGCGCGACCGCCGTCGCAACAACCCGCGATGCGGGCGTGGCCGAGCCCGCCGCGGCCGCCGGGAAAATTCTCGACGAGGCGGAGGCCGCCGGCTTCGACGGGCTGGTTGCCGCGCAGGAGGCTGCCTGGGCAGCGCGCTGGAAGGATTCCGATATCGAAATCGACGGATCGGCCCGCGACCAGGTGCTTGTCCGCTTCGGGATTTTCAGCCTGCTCCAGGTGGCGCCGTTCCATGCGGATAACCTGAGCATCCCGGCCCGCTGCTTCGCCTACAACCGCTACAATGGCCTCTATTTCTGGGACGGCGAAATTTTCCTTCTTCCATTTTATCAGTTCTGCGCTCCCGACGTCGCGCGCAACCTGCTCGCCTTCCGCTGCAAAACCCTGCCCGGCGCGCGCAAGAATGCCGCGTTGCTCGGGGGCGAGGGTGCCATCTTCCCCTGGCAGGGGGATGCCGACTTCGGCGAGGAGCAGGCGCCGTGGGGGCTCTACCAATATCTCTGGCACCAGAACGCAGACATCATCTACGCGTTCGACCAGTATGCGCGCGCGACCGGCGACGAGGCTTTCCTGTGCCACGACGGACTCGAGGTGCTGGCCGAAACCGCCCGCTTCTGGGTCTCGCAACTCAAGCGCGACGCCAACGGCATCTACCATTTGGAAGCGACCGTCGGCCCCGACGAGGCCGAGGAACACGGTCCGGACAACGGCTACACCAGCCTCATGGCGCGCCGCAGCCTCCAGATCAGCACCCGCTGGTGGAATCTCGCCATGAAAAAGACCCCGGATGCCGCGGACATCACCGCCGCCAAACTCGGCCTCATCGACGGCGAGATTGACGAGTGGGCCGCGGTTGCCGCGAAGATCAACATCCCCGAGGTTCCCGGCTGTCCGGGCGTCCCGCTGCAGGACGCCTGTTTTCTGAAGCGCAAATCCGAGGACATTTCGAACATGACCGTCGCCGAGTATTGGAAAAAGCGCGGCGAAGTGCAGGTGATCAAACAGGCCGATATCGTGCTCGCGATGTATCTGCTCGAAGATAATTTCACCCGCGAGGAGATCAGGCGCGGCTACGAATTTTACGAGCCGAAGACGCTGCACGTCTCGTCGCTGAGCTACAACACCCACTCGATCGTCGCGGCCATCATCGGTCACGACGGCGAGGCCTACGGCTATTTCCGCCGCGCCGCCGGGCTCGACCTCGACAACCTGCGCAATTCGACCAGGGACGGTCTCCACGCCGCCGCGCTGGGCGCCGTCTGGCAGATGGCGATTCCCGGATTCATGGGCATGCGCGTGCGCGAGGATCATATCTATTTCCAGCCCGCGCTGCCGGAGGCCTGGAAGCAGATCCGGTTCCCGCTCCAATACCGCGGCTGGCATTTGAAGTTTTCTGCTGGCGCAGGCAGCTACCGCGTCGAAGTTTCCGGCAGCGGCCAGGCCGGAGCGGTCATGAAGATCGGCGATTCATCGCACCCGCTGACCGCAGGAGAAATCATCGAGGGAACCTGCCGTCTATGACACCTCCCGCTTCGCGCCAGGAATGGTCGGTCACATCGGAAGGATGGTCCGCGGAAAATGTGACGCACCACGGGAATCTGTTCCTGCTGGGCAACGGCCGCATGGGTTATCGCGGCACGCTCGAGGAATTCGGCCCGGAGGAAAAAGTCGGCATCCTCCTGCCCGGCCTCTACGACCGGGTCGGCGACGCCTGGCGCGAGCCCGTGAACGCCCCGAACGGCCTCTACACGCGCGTTGCGGTCAACGGCACCTGGCTGAATCCGCTCGAAGCCGCACCGGTCGGTCACCGCCAGAGCCTCGACATGGGTGCCGCGGTGCACCACCGCGAGACGAAGTTTTCGGTCGAAGGCGCAGAGGTCACGATCAAAGCCGAGCGCTTCCTCAGCGCCGCAGACGTCAACCTGATGGCCCTGCGCTACACCGCGAATGTCAGCGGGGACGCGGAGATCACGCTGGAGTCGGGAATCGACGAGCGCATCTGGGATCTCAACGGCCCGCATCTCGACAACCTCAGCGTCTCCCACCAAGACGATGCCGTGGTCCTGACAGGCAGGACCCACGAAAAAGGCAGCGAGGTGGCGGTCGCGGAATGCTGCGCCCTCACGGCATCGGCGCCGGCTCAATCCTCATCCGTGAATGGCGCGCTCCGCCGCTGGACGTTCCGCGTTGCAGGCGGGGCAACCTTCGAACTGCTGAAATATGCCGCGGTTTTCTCCTCCCTCGACGCCTGCGACACGCCGGTCGAAGCGGCCGCGCTCGCATGTGCATCGGCAGCCGCCGCCACCGGATATTCCAAATTGCTCGCCGCCCATGAAGCGGTCTGGAACGGCCGCTGGGAGCGGGCGGATGTGATCATCGAAGGCGACGCGGCGGGCCAGCATGCCCTGCGATACAGCCTGTATCAGCTTCTCTCGTCCGCGCCGTTTCATTCCGAGCACCTCTCGATCCCGGCCCGGGCGCTCTCCGGCCAAGTTTATAAAGGCGCGATCTTCTGGGACACCGAGATTTTCATGTTCCCGTTTTTCCTCGCGGCGTTCCCCGGGGTCGCGCGCAATCTCGTGCGCTACCGCATCCACACGCTCGCGGGTGCCAAAGCGAAAGCCGCGGAGTATGGCTTCGCAGGCGCCTACTATCCGTGGGAAGGACAGGAGGGCGGATACGACGCCTGCACCTTGTTCAACATCACCGACGTCTTCACCAACCGCCCGATGCGGACCTATTTCCGCGACAAGCAGGTCCACATCAGCGGCGATGTTGCATGGGCGGTCTGGAAGTATGTCCAGACGACCGGCGACACCGGCCTGCTGCGGGATGGCGGATGGGAGGTCATGCTCGAGTGCGCGCGGTTTTTCTTTTCCTACGCCTACAGGCGAACGACCGGCGACGAGTATGTCCTGCTCGATGTCACCGGGCCGGACGAATACCACGAGCGCGTCGCCAACAACGCCTACACAAACCACCTCGCCCAATACGCCGTCGAGGCCACGATCGATGCGGCCCGCCTGCTGCGCGAAGAGGATCCGCTGGGATTTACCGCGCTCGCGGAGCGGCTCGGTTTCGGCCCGGAGGAGGAGGCCTGGCTCGGGGACTTCGCCGCGAAGATCCATCTACCGCAGCCCGATCCGGAAACCAGGGTCATCGAGCAGTTCGACGGCTACCTCAAACTCGAGGACTGTTCGCTCAAAGAGATCAAGTCGCGCGTCCTCAACCCCGCCGAATATCTCGGTGGCGGCAGCGGTCTCGCGACAACCACCCGCATCCTCAAGCAGGCGGACACCGTGCTCCTGACGCACCTGCTCGGGGAGCGGTTCAGCGAACAGGTGAAACGCGCGAACTGGGATTTCTACGAGCCGCGCACGGAACACGGCTCCAGCCTCAGCGCCTGCGTCTATGCGCTCGTGGCCGCGGAGACCGGCCGCAGCGAATTCGCCTACAAATATTTTCTCAAAACCGCCACGGTCGATCTCACCGGCGACTCGAAACAGTATGTCGGAACCCTCTATATCGGGGGCACGCATCCGGCCGCCAACGGCGGGGCTTGGATGGTCGCAGCCCAGGGCTTCTGCGGCATCCGGTTCCGCCCGGAGGGGCTCGTCGTCGAACCCCGCCTCCCGGAGAAATGGAAATCGGTGTCGCTCCGCGTCGTGTTCCGCGGCTACGTTTTAAAATTGACCATCACCCATAGCTCCTGCCGGATGGAGGTGGACGGCTCCCGCGCGCAAGGCCCCGCGCAGGTCGTCCTCAACGGGGAAGCCCACGCGCTGGCCGACAAACTCAACGCCACATCATTTGCACATTGAAAATTATCGACGGACGGCTCGGCGAGCCATCCCTACCACCCCACGAACGACGCACCAGCGTGGCTGGATGGTAGGGGCACATCGCCGAGGTGCCCGACTTTTCCCTCGCCGTCAGGCGCGGGCCGAATCAACAAGAATTTGAACCCAACCCAAACAGAAAAAATCCTATGAAAAACATCCAAGCCGTCATCTTTGATCTCGATGGAGTGATCGTCTCCACCGACGAGTTCCATTTCCAAGCCTGGAAGCAACTCGCGGACGCCGAGGGCATCCCGTTCACCCGCGAGGACAACGAGCGCCTGCGGGGAGTCAGCCGGATGGAGTCGCTCGACATCCTTTTGGAAAAATCCGCCCGCAAATATTCCGATGCGGAGAAGGAATCGATGGCCACGCGCAAAAACGCGATCTACCGGGACTCGCTCAAAGCGCTGTCTTCCGCGGACATCCTGCCCGGAGTGGCGGACGTGCTGAAAGGCCTGCGGGAACGCGGCATCAAAATCGCCATCGGCTCCTCGAGCAAGAACGCCGGCCCGATCCTCGTGTCCATCGGCCTGGACAAAACCTTTGATGCGGTTGCGGACGGCACCCACATCTCGAAGTCGAAGCCGGATCCCGAGGTATTCACCCTCGCAGGAAATCAGCTCGGCGTCCCGCCGGAGCATTGTCTCGTAGTCGAGGACGCCGATGCCGGAGTCGATGCGGGCCTCGCCGCCGGCATGCCAGTGCTCGCCGTGGGCAGCGCCGCCTCGCATCCCGGCGCCACCATCAGAGCCGGCGATCTCTCAAAAATTTCCCTGGACGAAATGCTGGGCGTCAATACGCGGGACTGACACCCTCCTCGAACAGTTCGTCGCCCCATCCGCCAGCGCGACACCTTCGCCGCAGCCGTCCGCGCCGCAAGGCCGGTAGCTTTTCCTATACAGAAAAAACCGCTTTCAGCAGGAGAGCTTCCGCCGGATCCGCAGGCATGCCGCCGCTCCGGCCGAACAGCAGGATCAGCTCTCCGGAAGGATGCTGTCGAGGATGTCCCAGGCCGAGATGACGCCGACCAGCAGGCCGCTGGCGGGCTCGACGACGGGGAGGAAATTCCGGCCGTGGAAAAGGTAGAACATCGCGGTGACGAGCGGCTGATCCGGCCGCAACACGGGCGTGTCGGTATCCAGGTAGCGTCGCACCGGCTTGTCGGCGATGGAGGAAAAGCGCTCGCGCACGTCCTCCATCGTTTCGGCCAGCATTCCGCCGTCGATCATCTTCGCGATCCGGTCGAACCGCGGATCGTGGACGGCGACCTGGGGGAGGATCGCGGCGATGAGCAGGTTTTTGCGGAACTGGCCGATGTATCGGCCATTGTTGTCCACGACCGGCATGGCCAGCACTTTGTTTTGCACGAGCGCCCGGAGGCATTCGGCGAGGGTCATCCCGGCCGTGAGCACGGGATAATCGGTCGCCATGACGCGGGCGCAGGTATCATCAGGGGGAGCGGGTTGTCTCATAGGTTTTGTATTGGAATTTTATTTTGAACCCAGGAGGGCGAGCAGGATGCCGCCGGAAATCGCCGTGCCAAACACGCCCGCGAGGTTCGGCCCCATGGCATGGTAGATGAGGAAGAGCTTGGGGTTTTCCTTGTTCGCGACGATGTGCGAAACGCGCGCGGCGATGGGCACGGAGGCGATGCCCGCGGATCCGATGAGCGGGTTGATCTTGGTCTTCAGGAAGAGGTTCATGATTTTCGCCGTGATGACCCCGGAGGCGGTTCCGAAAACGAAGGCGAGGAGGCCGAGGCCGACGATTTCGACGGTCTGCAGGGTGAGGAAGGTTTTGGCGCTCATCGTCGAGCCGATCGCCACGGTGAGCACGATCGTGACCAGGTTGAGCAGCGTGCCTCCCGCGGTATCCGAGAGGCGGTCCACGAGGAGGACCTCGCGGAAGAGATTCCCGAGCATCAGCATCGTCACCAGCGGAGCCACCGGCGGGAAGAACAGGTTGACGATGGCGGCGATGATCACGGGAAAGAGGATCTTTTCGAGGCGGCTCACCTTGCGCAGCTGGGCCATCTGGATGTTCCGCTCGGCCTTGGTGGTCAGCAGCTTCATGATCGGCGGCTGGATGATCGGCATCAGCGCCATGTAGGAATACGCGGCCACGGAGATCGGCGAAAGCAGGTGGGGGGCGAGCTTCATCGTGACGAAAATCGCCATCGGGCCGTCCGCGCCGCCGATGATTCCGATAGCCCCCGCCTCCGACAGGGTGAAGCCCAGCACCTTCGCGAGGATGAGGGCGACAAAGATTCCCAGATGCGCGCCCGCGCCCAGCAGGACGAGCTTCGGGTTGGCAATCATCGGCCCGAAGTCGGTGATCGCACCCACGCCGAGGAAAATCAGCGGCGGAACGATGAGCAGCGAAACGCCTTTGTAGGCATAATTGAAGAGGCCGCCCGGCTCCGCGAGGTCGGAGCCCGGGATGTTCACCACGATGCACGCAAACCCGATCCCGATCAGCAGGAAGGGCTCGCATTTTTTCACGATCGCCAGGTAAAGCATGGTGCCGCCGACGCCGAGCATCGCGAAATTCCCCCAATACAGGTGGGCGAGCCCGGTTTGCTTCAGGAGCGCGTCAAATAACGAAAGCAGTTGGTCCAGCATCTCTTCCCTCCGCCCGGCCTCAATGCCCGCCCTTCAGATCCTTGTCATCGATCACCCAGTATCGGTTCACCACCGGGAGGATCGCGAGGATGACCCCGATGCCCGAAATGATCACGAAACTCAGGACGAAATCGATGATGCTGATGAGGAACGCTCCTTCGACGTTGTCGGGAATAGGAGTCATGGCAACCGTGGCGCTTTCATGATCCGCTGGTAACGCAACGCGCCGCCGATGTCGAGCGCGGGCTTTCACAGTGCGGGCTTTCACAGACAGCCTCCCCTTGAGGGTTGATGGAAACCCCAGCCGCCGATACTTGTTGACGGACTCGTTCCGACACTCCTTTTTCCTCAGCCATGTCCTTTTCCTCACTCGGCCTCTCCGAACCTCTGCTGCGCGCGGTTGCCGCCCGGGCCTATTCCACCCCGACCCCGATTCAGAGCGCCGCCATCCCGGAAATCCTGAATGGAAGAGATGTCTGGGCCTCGGCGCAGACCGGTTCGGGCAAGACCGCTGCTTTTGCTCTGCCCATTTTGCAATTGCTCGGGGCGGGCCCGCGTCCGCGCGGGCGTTTTGCCAGCGCCCTCATCCTCGTCCCCACCCGCGAGCTCGCCGCACAGATTGGTGAAGCCATCGGCCGCTACAGCGCGCATCTGCCGTATTCGCTCAAAACGCTAACCGTCTTCGGCGGCGTGTCGATCAACCCTCAGATGATGGCGCTGGGCCGCGGGACGGACATCCTGGTGGCCACGCCCGGCCGCCTGCTGGATTTGCTCGAACACAACGCCGTATCGCTTTCGGCTGTCTCGATTCTTGTTCTGGACGAAGCCGACCGCCTGCTCGAGGAAGGGTTCAGCGACGAACTCGGCCGGATCGTCCGCCTGCTGCCGTCGCGACGGCAAAGCCTGCTTTTCTCCGCGACCTTTCCTCCGGCGGTGCAAAACCTCGCCACGGCCCTGCTGCGGGATCCGGTGCGGATCGAGGCCCCCTCCACCGCCGCTGCCGGGCCGGACATTGCCCAGCGCGTCATCGAGGTGGATGCGCCCCGCCGCACCCAGCTGCTCCGCCATCTCATTCAGGAAAACCAATGGTCTGGCGTCCTCGTGTTTGTCGCCACCAAATACGCCACCGAGCATGTCGCGGAAAAACTGCGCCAGGCCGGTCTTGTGGCCACCGCCCTGCACGGCGATCTCAGCCAGGGCGCTCGCAGCCGGGCGCTCGCGGATTTCAAGGCCGGCAACGTGCGGGTGCTTCTCGCCACCGACCTCGCCGCCCGCGGGATTGATATCGTCCGGCTTCCGGCCGTGGTGAACTTCGACCTGCCGCGTTCCGCCGTGGATTACATTCATCGCATCGGCCGCACCGGCCGCGCCGGCGAGACGGGGCTGGCCATCAGCTTTGTCACCGCCAGCTCCCACGCCCATTTTCGACTGATTGAAAAACGCCATCGGCTCAGCCTGCCGCGCGAGCAGGTCGAGGGGTTCGAGCCCGTCGAAACTGAATCGCCGCCCACTTCCACCGGCGGCATCAAAGGCAGGCGCAAGAGCAAAAAGGACAAGCTCCGCGAAGCGGCAGCCCGAGCGCTTCCTCTCCGTCCAGATGGTCAAACTCGATAATAGCGCTCAGCTCGCGGGAATCCATCGATGATGGGGGTGCTTGGAGGGTGCGGACGGATTCCGGTTTTCAAATTCGAAATAGTCTGGCTATCCTGCTGCCCCACACAACATTCCGCCATGTCCAACCTCACCAAACGCGATCTTGTGATGCAGATCA
>Ga0247840_10009634_pt1 | contig 12395 bp, 9 predicted proteins | sample LaCruzMarch2015__FD_192404 | JGI IMG/M metagenome (GOLD analysis project Ga0247840, IMG submission 192404) | Freshwater microbial communities from meromictic Lake La Cruz, Castile-La Mancha, Spain - LaCruzMarch2015_17m | ecosystem: Environmental > Aquatic > Freshwater > Lake | place: Spain...
GGTGGTGGACTTGCCGATTCCACCTTTGCCGTAGATGGCGCATTGACGCAGTGCCATGGGTAGGTTCTCCTGTAGGTCGCTTTCGCAGCGGTTGAACAAAATTCGCGTTCAACGGGCAATCAGCAAACCGCGTGCCATCTCATGTACTGTAATATAAACGTCGTGAAAACAACTATGTATATTGATATTTCGGGCCGCTGGGCCTTGGTAGCATCCACGACAAGGCGGTGGCGGCTGTATGGATAATGACAGACAGCCGGAGTCGGAAATGGACCTTGCCCGACACGCCTCCTTCCTCGCCGCCGCGGCGACCCTGCCCCCGGCGGCGCGCCTGTGTATCAACCGCTGCAACCTGCCGGCCTGGATCCTGGGCAGCCTCGCCTTCCAGCGGCACCCGGTGCCGCTGGCGATCGATGGGGTGCACGACTTCCACGGCGATCTGTGCCGACGCCTGGACCCGGTCGCCGACCACGGCGCGCGGGCCCAGTGCTTCGCTGACTACATGACCGTCCGCTTCTGCCTGGAGGACTTGGAGGAGGCGGGGCTGACCCCGGGTCGGCGCAAGAAGTCCCGGGCCAACGCCAACTATCTGCGGTTGGTGCGCGGCTGGTCCTTCGACTCGGACGGCCGCGAGGGGGCCGTGCTCAAATACTGGGCCGAGACGCGCTTCGGCCTGCTGGCCCGCCACCACGGGCGGCCCCTGCACGGTCGCGGCAGCGAGGACTATCTATGGTTCCAGGGGGAGGCGGTGCGCGGGATCTATGGCACCAACGCCGTGGAGTCCCAACTCGACCTGCTCTACACCTACTGTCAGTATGAGCTGGCCCGCCAGCACCCGGGGATGACCCACCTGACGCTGCACCGGGGCATCAACTCCATCGGCGACCACGAGGTCTTGGGCCGCGAGCCGGACGGCTCCTATCTCGTCCTGCTCAACAATCTCAACAGCTTCACCAGCGACCGGGAGCGCGCCGACGAGTTCGGCGACTACCTGCTGACCGCCCAGGTACCGCGCGCCAAGGTCTTCTTCTACAACCGCCTGCTGCCCGGGATGCTCAAGGGCGAGGACGAATTCGTCGTGGTCGGCGGGGTCTATGGAGTGCGCATCGCGACCCTGTGAGGTGTCGGCCAACGCGAACTCAGGACCGGCGCGCACCCCAACCGGAGGTCGAGGCTTCAGCCGGGCGGCGGGTCGCGCCGCCGTAGGGTCCGCTGCGCGGACCAAGAACCGCGCCACCCGCGCCATACCCGTCACCAGGCGGACTTTCGCGCCCGCGCCGCCTGGTCTAATCCGGGCGCAAGTCAGCATTAATCGTCGGGTTTCTTGCGTCGCGTCGGCGGCCGCCAAACATGGCAGCATTACTCGCTACCACAGCCCCAAACAGCAGCGACAGGAACAGCCAGATCGCGGCGGTGGCGGATGCAGTACGGGCCTTCTCAGCCACTGCCCGATCGATCACCGAGGCATCCTTGCGCGCGGCTTGCCAACGCGCAAAGGTATCAGCCACGCGCGTCTGGGCCTCCGACTGGCTGAGCCCCGTCTGCGTGACCACCAACTGCCCGGCATAGCGGATGTCATCCGCCGGTAATGCACCCAGGCGTAGACCATTGGCAAAGATGCGGGTCGTCTTCAAGGACACGGCCGCACTGGGTCCGTCGCTGTTGGCTGCCGTGGGACCCGTGCGGAACAATGAGTCGACGAAGTAGTCCGTATCGTCGTTTACTGCGTCGGACGTGCCGTCGGCAGCGGCCATTGACGCGTCCGCGACGGCGACGTTGGTTGCCGGTGTTATCACACTGGATTGGATGCCGCCACTGATGATTGCTCCGATGATGGACGTCAAGAGTATCGCGGTTGTCAGCGCGGCCAAGGCCCACGCCAGGAAGCCATGTACGGTATCACGGAAGCGGACCTCGTCCGGGGGCGTCCCGAATCGGCGTGTCCTTACCCGGCCAGCGAGATATCCGCCCATCGCAGAGGCGGCAATCTGACTGAATACCAACCACCCGATCGTGGCGATACCGAAGGTGGTAGCGCTGAGGCCTTGGTTCACGAATGGCGATACCGAGGCGAGCCCAAGACCGGCTCCCAGTATCATCAGCACCATCCACAATGAAGCGGCAGCGGCGGCGCCGCCGACGATCGCGCCCCAGCTTAACGCGCTGTGGCCGCTCTGATATTGGTTCTGAGTGCGGTCGACGATCAGCGTTTCGTTACCGAAGGGGTTGATAGGTACAGCTTGGGCAGTGAGCATGTTGCTTAGTCGGTTAGTGGGGGTAACTATCCATACTGTGCCGACCGTCGCCGGGAATCTGTACGGTGGCCCACGTAGAGCCAAGACCAAACAAGCAAGTTTCCCGGCGGCATCGGTCACGCCCTGACGCCTGGGGATCCGGCGCCGCGGCGAACGCCGATGCCGTGTTCCCCGCGCGGCCCGTCGCGGCTGAAGCCGCTCCCACAGCGTCGCTGCGCGACCTTCACGGTAAGCCTCGACCTCCAGTGGCCGGAAGGACGATCAGGGCCTCTCGGCTGATGTCTGGTGATCCGGTTCGGCAGCGCGGCCCCGATCCGCGCTCCGGCCGCGGTTGCGCACGGGCCTCCTGACGGTGCCTCAGCTCAACTCAAAGCCCAGCAACCTGAGGCCGTCACGAAAAAGGCCCAGGGCCAGGAGGCATAACACGACCCCAATCACCCGGGAACTGTAGATATACATCCTGCCGGTCAGGAACGACCGCGAGGTCTCGACCGCCAGCGCGAGGGCGATCTTCGCGCCGACCAGCGAGCAATAAAAGGCGCCAATGAACGCCAGCGCGTAAGAACGGTCGAGCTGGAGTGCCTTGACCATGGTCGGGGCGCCGACGCTGAACCAGAACAGGTAGGGATAGGGGCTGAGCAGATTGGTCAGCACGCCCTTGGTCAGCGACCTGGGCACTTGCCGTTCGCCAGCGAGTCTGAGCCCCTGGGAGTGGATGCTTTCGTAGCCGAGATAGCCGACGAAGCAACCGCCGGCGAGTGAGATGATGCCCAATAGGTGATTGAAGTGCGTGAGCCGCGCCAGGAGGAAGACGGTGGCGATGATCACCGGCAGGTCGGTAATCAGCGGGGCCAGGGCTACCTTGATACCGGATCTCAGCCCATGGGCCAGGGTTTCGGAGATCACGAGCGCCAGGACCGGGCCGGGCGCGAAACCGGCGGCCAGACCCAATAGGAGGCCGGTGGTCAGGAAGGTCAGCATTGGATCACGCGGTCTTGATGCTCTCGAACGCCGCCAGTGCCTCCAGCCGGGAGCGGGCGAGGTCGACCAGGGGCTGCGGATAGTCGCGGCCCAGGACCACGTCGGCAGTGCTCAGGATGGCGGCGGGGGCGGCCCAGGGCTGGTGGATGAACCTGTCCGGCAGCCGGGCGAGTTCCGGACACCAGCGCCGCACATAGTCGCCCCGGGGGTCGAAGCGCTCGCCTTGGCGCACCGGGTTGAAAACGCGAAAGTAGGGGGCGGCGTCGGCCCCGCAGCCGGCGGTCCATTGCCAACCCAGGGTGTTGGCGGCGAGATCGGCATCGACCAGGGTGTCCCAAAACCACTCGGCGCCGGCCTGCCAGGGCAGGCGCAGGTTCTTGGTGAGGTAGGAGGCGACCACCATCCGCACCCGGTTGTGCATCCAGCCGGTATGCCAGAGTTCGCGCATCCCGGCGTCGACCAGGGGGACGCCGGTGTGACCGCGCTGCCAGGCGGCGAGCAAGGGCGCGGCGTCGGCGGTGCGCCAGGGGAAGCGGGCGAAGCGGGGGTCCAGGGGCGTGGTCGTGGTGTGCGGAAAGTGATAGAGCAGGTGGTGGGCGAATTCACGCCAGCCGAGCTCGCGCACGTAGGCCTCCGCGGCCGGGGCCGCGATCGACCCGTACCGTTGCGCGATGAGTGCGAGCAGCCGTCGGGGGCCGATCTCGCCGAAGTGCAGGTGGGGCGATAGACTGGAGGTCCCGGGTTGGCCCGGCAGGTCGCGGCCCTGCGCGTAGCCGTCCAGCGCGGCGGTGCCAGGGGGCGGGGCGTCCGGCGCACCGCCGATGAAACACCGGGCGCGCGCCAGGGCGGCGGACTCCCCCGGTTGCCAGCGCGCGGCGAGTCCCTGGTCCCAGGGGATCCGCGGCAGGAGGCCCAGGGCGTCGAGCTCGACCTGCATCGGTGTGTCCACGGCGGGTGGCCGTTTGAGTCCGGCGGGGGCCGACAGCGGTGCGTCGGCGGCCAAGCCGTTCAAACCCGACGACGCCTTGCGCCAAAAAGCACTGTACACTTTGTAAGGCCCGCCGGTACCGGTGAGCAGCTCCCAGGGTTCGCGCAGCAGCGCGGAATTATGACTCTCGCAGCGCAGGCCTTGGGTGCGCAGGGCCAGCTTGATGTGGGCGTCGCGCGCGCGGGTGGCGGGGTCGTAGAGCCGGTTCCAGTAGACGCGGGTGGCACCTGTTTCGGTGCTGATTCGGGCGAGGACCGCGAGGCTCTCGCCCGCCGCGATCAGGAGTCGGCTGCCCCGTTCGCGCAGGTCTTGATCCAGTGCGCGTAGACTGCCGTGGAGCCACCACTTGGCGGCGGCACCGGGGGCCCAGGGTGACTCCTCGGCAGGCGCATGGATGTAGAGCGGCAGGACCCGTTCGCACTCCGCCATGGCCCGGCTCAGGGCCGGGTTGTCGTCGAGGCGCAGGTCGCGCCTGAACCAGAGGATCGCGGTGTCGGGCATGATATGGCTCAGCGGTCGGTAACAGCGGGGGATCGGGCGCAATGCCACGCGCCCAGGTGCGATGAATGCAATGGCATAATGACCGGGCGCGCGTGCAGGGTGCCGCTGGTCGCCGCGTGCATGCGTACCGGTGGCGGCGCCAGGCTGGTTATCGCCCTCGGACGTGATAGCCGGAAGTAGGGCGGGTTTCAAACCCGCCCTACACTAGGGGCCGATCCGGATGTCAGGTGCGAAGGCGATAGATTAAACGCATACGGCGCTCTGGCGAACGATAATAGAGAGGGCAGACGCGTGTGGGAAGCGGCGGTGGAGGGCGAACGCGAGAATCCGGTGGGAACGGTCGCGGCTGGGTCCGCGACGGCGGACGCCGAGGCGGAGGCCTTGCGGATACGCGCCCAACTCGGGGCACTGCAGGAGCGGGGCCAGGCCCTGGACGCTCGCCTGCGGGCGCAGGTGCGTAGCCGCTGGGCGGTCGGGGGGGGCGGCGGTGCGGTCGGGGTCGCCCCCAGCTTCATCAACGGCATCTTCGTCGGTGAGCGCTCCGAGGCCCCGGAGCGTCAACTGCATATCCTGCGCGATCTGGCGGCATTGCACACCTACTGCCTGCCGCTGCGTGGGATCGATGACGTGCGTTCCGGCCCCGGGATCGGCCGTCTCTATGTCCCATTGGCGACCGATCTGACCCTCGCGGAGGACCTGGCCGCGCAGGTCCTGGCGGCGGCCGCGGGCGGGGCCGCGCCCCCTTTCCCGGCAGCGGACCCGGGCGCGGAGCGCATCCCCGATCAGGCCCGGGCGCGTCACCTGAGCGCGTGCGAAGCGAGCATCCTGCAGCGCTCCCTGGTGATCCTGGGAGAGCCCGGCGCGGGCAAGACCACGCTCCTGGCCTTCCTGGCCCATGCCCTGGCGACCGGCGACCGCGCGGCCCTGCCGGGCTGGCCGCAGCCCGAGTGGTCCTGTCTGCCGGTATTGATGCGGCTGCGCGATTTTGCGGCCTGGTTGGCTGAGTCCGGGGACTTGGCCGGCGCCGGGGCGGCGGCGAGCGACGCGCCGGTGTGGGGTTTTGTCCGCCATGAACTGGCCGAGCGCAACCTGACGTTCTGTCTGGGGGCGCTCGAGTCGGCGGTGCGCGGCGGGCGGGCGGTGTTGCTGTGGGACGGCCTGGACGAGGTGCCGCCGGGGGCCCTGGCGACGGTGCGCGAGAGCCTGCTGGCCTTCCGTGAGCGGGCCCCGGGTTGTCGCTATGTCCTCACCAGCCGGTTGTTGTCCTATTGCCGGCCGGAGCGGCGGTTGCCTGAGCCGGACTTTCCGGTCGTTTCGTTGCTCCCCTTCGATCGCGCCCGGATCGGTCGTTTTGTCACCGACTGGTTCCAGGAACTGGGCGCCTGCGGCGACCTGTCCTGTGCGGAGGCGGAGCACCTGGCCCTGCTCTTCCAGCAGGAGCTCAGCGAGGGGCACCTCACCCACCTGGCGGCCAATCCGCTGCTGCTCACCCTCCTGGCGCTGATCTTCACCCACCGCCGGGACCTGCCGGCGGCGCGCGCCCAGGTCTTCGAGGCCGCCACCGGTCTTCTGCTGGCACGCCTGGATGGGCCGCGCGCCGCGGGGGGGCCGCGCATCAGCGACCTGCTGCGCGAGGTCCATCGGGACCGTTGTGACCTGATCCGATGGTGCGAGCGCCTGGCCATGCGGGTGCAGTCCAACAGCGAGCGCGGCCTGGATCTGGGTGCCCCCGGACAGGTGGGGGTCGCCGGGGTCGGTGAGGCCGAGTTACTCGAGTCATTGCAGGCCCTGCACGCGCGTCGGGATCTGGACTGGGCGCAGACGCTGGTGGATCTGATCAAGCAGCGCGCCGGCCTGCTGCGCGAGGAGCGCCCGGGGGACTTCGACTTTCCGCACCGCGCCCTGCGGGAGTATCTGGCCGGTTGCCATCTGGCCCATGCCCCCGATTTCGCCGCGCAGGTCGCTGCCCTGGCCGTCGATCGCACCGATTGGCAGGAGACTATCCGGCACGCGGTCGGCTTCCTGGTTCAAGGCCAGCGCGAGTGCGCGCGCCCGCTCGCGCTGATCGAACACCTGTGCCCCACGGAGGCCCCGGCGGACGACGCGGCCTGGCGGCGCATCTGGTTGGCGGGCGAGGTGGCGCTCGAGCTCGGCGTTGCCCGCGCCGCCGAGGCGCCAGCCGGCGCCCACACGTTGGAGCGCGTCCGTCATCGGCTGGCCGCCCTGGTGGAGGCCGGGCGGCTCCAGGTGGGCGAGCGGGTGGCGGTGGCCGCGGTCCTGGGGCGGCTCGGTGACCCGCGTTTCCATCCCCGGGGGCTGCATCTGCCCGTGCGCTATCGGGGCCAACGCGAACCCGCCCTGGGCCTGGTGAGGGTCAGGCACGGCAGCCTCACGCTGGGCGGTCCCATGGACCTGGAGGGTGCCCTTCCCAACGAAGTCGCCGGCGAGGCGCGCCTGGAACTGGACTATGCCTTCTGGATCGGCCGCTATCCGGTGACCGTCGCCCAATTCCAGGCCTTCGTTGCGGCCGGCGGCTATGAGCGGCAGGACTGGTGGCCGGATTTGGGGTGGGCCTGGTGCCGGGGGCAGCGGCGACGCGAGCCCGAGCGGTGGTCGCACCAACGCCGCCAGAGCAATCGGCCGGTGGTGGGCATCACCTGGTTCGAGGCGTTCGCCTATGGTGTCTGGCTCGATGCCCAGTTACGCAAGCGTCACACCAAATTGCCGCGCGGCTATGGGCTGCGCCTGCCGACGGAGGCGGAGTGGGCACTGGCAGCGCGCGGCAGCCAGGGGCGGGTCTATCCCTGGGGAGGGGGTTTCAGCGCGGGCCAGGCCAATTGCGTGGGCAGTGTCGGCGAGCCGTCCGCGGTGGGGATCTTTCCCCTGGGCGCGACTCCCGAAGGGGTCTTGGACCTAGCCGGCAATGTCTGGGAATGGACCCTGAGCCGCTACCTGCCCTACCCCTACGAGCCCGCGGACGGGCGCAACGACCCGCGCAGCGACGGGGCGCGGGTCCTGCGCGGGGGCTCCTATGACGCGGGACCGCTGCGGGCCCGGACCGCGGCCCGGGCGCGGGCGTCGCTGGGCGAGGCGGCCCGGGATATCGGCTGCCGCCTGGTGTTGTCGCTGGCGGATGCGGGGGTGTGAGAGTGGGCGGGCGAGCGCCGTTGTTGCCCTTACCCTGGAAGGAGCGGTCAGCGGTCAGCGGTCAGCGGTCAGCCGTCAGCCGTCAGCCGCCAGCCGTCAGCTATCAGTGCATCAGCATCTTACGCGCTGTCTTGCAGCCGCCGGCGCCCACCCGGCCGGCGATGCGCCGGGTGGTCAAAAACTCTTGAAACTCAGAGCTAAATGCCGAAAGCTGACTGCTGACTGCTGACTGCTCTTTTCAGGCTTACAGATACAGCAAGATCGCAAAGTAGTGGCTGACGCTCCCCGCCAGCACGAACAGGTGCCAGATGCCGTGGCACCAGGGCCAGCGGCTGTCGAGGGCGTAGAAGATCACCCCCACGGTGTAGAAGATCCCGCCCGCCACCAGCCAGGCGAAACCGGCCGCGGGCAGGGCGGCGATGATGTCGCCCAGGGCGAAGACGATCAGCCAGCCCATCAGCAGATAGATGCAGACCGACAGCAGGCGTCCGCCCCCCCCACGCAGGGTGTCGGTGATCATGCCGATCAGGGCCAGCCCCCAGACGGCGCCGAACAGCCACCAGCCGGTCTTGCTGCCGCGCAGGGCGACCAGGGTGAAGGGGGTGTAGGTGCCCGCGATCAGTAGATAAATCGCGTGGTGGTCGAGGACCTGGAAGACCTCCTTCGCACGCCCCTGCAGGCTGTGGTAGAGGGTCGACGACAGGTATAGCAGGAACAGCGTCACGCCATAGACGCTGAAGCTGATGATCCGCGTGGCCCCGCCCTCGACACCGGCCAGGGTCACCAGCACCGTCACCCCGATCAGGGCCAGCACGGCGCCGACCAGGTGGGTGATACTGTTGAAACGCTCGCCTTCGTACATGCTGGTTATGACTCGGTGAAGATCGGGATTAGGGAACGGTTCAGTAACAGGTTAAACAAGTCCATCAAAGAGCGCTTTTCGCGCTATTTTCGTTGTCGTTGTCGTTGTCGTAATCGAGGTTATCGTAACCTCGCGGATTCTCTCGCACCTCAAAGTGCATCGCTTCTACGATTACGACAACGACAACGACAACGATGGTGTCTGTGTTTAACTTGTTCCTGACTCGTTACTAAGGCGTGGTTACACGGTCGCAAGCGGGTCCCTGGACTCAGCCCGACAGGCCGTGCGGGTGCGTCTCCAACCACTTGCGCAGGCGGTTGGAGTCACCCACCGGACTGCGCTTACCGGGCGAATCCAGGAGCACGATCGAGAGCAGCCGCCCGCCGATAACGGCGCGCATGACCAGACAGTGCCCGGCCTCGTTCACGAAGCCGGTCTTGCTCAGTTCCACGTGCCAGTCCGGGTGTTTCACCAGCGGATTGGTGTTGCGGTACTGCAAGGTGCCCGCGTCGCCGTAAGGGTGGACCTCCATGGATGCACTGGTGGTGAGTTCGCGGATCAGGGGATAGGCCGCGGCCGCCCGCGCCATCATTACGAGGTCCTCCGCGGTGGAGGTGTTGTTGCCATCCAGGCCCGTGGGGTCCGCGAACCGGGACTCGGTCATTCCCAGTGCCTCGGCCTTGCGGTTCATGGCCGCCACGAAGGTCGGTTTGCCGCCGGGGAAGGTGGTCCGCCCCAGGGCCGCGGCGGCGCGGTTGTCGGAGGACATCAGGGCGACGGCCAGTACCTCGCGCCGTTGCAGGGTGGCCGCCCGGTCGATGCGCAGGCGCGAACGGCTGTGGCGCAGTTGGTCCCGGTCCTCCTCCAGGATCGTCAGGGGTTCGTCCAGAGGCACCGCGGAATCCAGTACCACCATGGCCGTCATGAGCTTGGTGATGGAGGCGATGGGCCGCTGGTCGCGGGTCCCCTTGGCATAGAGGGCGTGGCCCGCCTCGTCCACCACCAGGGCCGAGGCGGAGCTTAGGCCCAGACCCGGCGGAACCAATTCGGCGATAGGGGGGCGGATCGGCCGTTGCGGGACCGGCGGCTGGACCACGGCGGGGATCGGCGGTGCGGGCGCGGGGGTATCCCCAGCCGATTGCGCGGCGACCTGGGCGGGGCGCGGCGGCACCAAGGCCAGGGCCAGCGGCAGCATCAGGGCCAGCGCCAGGAGGGACCAAGGGGTGCGGGGTTTCGATCTCACTGATATATCCTGGCAGAACTGAGGGGGCAGGTGGTGCTGCGAACCGCGGCGCGGCGACACACCCGGGCGGGTGAGCGGTGACGGGCGGCGCCGCGCAGAGACGCTATGGTATCCCGGGTTGCACCGCGGGTTAAGCGGTGAATTTGCGGCCGAATACTCTTCTTGAGGTCACGGGGCCGACCTCAGGGCTGCCCTTGCAGATAGGCGCGCAGTCCCAGCACAGTGTTCGGCGACACATCGAAGGGAGCGGGGGCCTCGAGCAGGGCATAGTAGAGGTCCGGGCGGGTCGGAAAGGCCTCGCACAGATGTGCGAAGAGGTCGCAGAAGACCGGGTGGTCCCAGTCCACCAGGGTCTCGGCACGCAAGGCCTGGCGCACCAAGCGGGAGGCGTCGGCGATGAAGGCCCGCTGATAGCGCGCAATGCGCTCGCGCAGCCGGGTGCATGCGCCGCCCGATGTCGGTCGGCGGCAGGTTTATGCTTCCGGGGCTGTATCCAGGAACAGTGATTTGCCGAAGCGGCGCGGGCGCGACAGGAAATAATACTTGCCCTGCTCGATCAAGCGCAGGGCGAAGCCGGTCTTGTCGACGTGTCAGTCGTGCACCACCTTGAACATGTCGTGGCGAGTGACGATGCCGACCGTGTTGCCGGACTCGTCCACCACCACCAGTCGGCGGGTCCGCGCCTGATCCATGCGCGTGATCGCCTCGGTAAGGGGGGTGGCGCCGGTCACCGTCTGGACCGGGTGACTCATGATCCCGCTCATCCGCGTGACAACCAGGTCGACGCCCTCGTCGCCCAAGCGGACCAGGTCGCGTTCCGTGACGATGCCGATCGGGCGGCCGTAGCGCTCGACGATCACGCTGCCCAGGTGCCGGTCGGCCATCACGCGAACGGCCTCGCGGACCAGCGCGTCCTCGGGCAGGGTGACCACCCCGCGGGTCATGATGGCGTTCACGTCGGTATCGGCCAAGAGGTCCTTCGTCGTCAGGCGGTCGATCAGGTCGGCCTCGCTGATGATCCCCGCGACCCGGCCATCCTGGTTGGTCACGATGAGGTGGCGGACCCGCCGTTCGGCGAGCAGGTGGTAGGCGTCGCGAACGCCCGTGTCGGTCGGGGCGGTGAGCGGGGGCGTGCGCATCGCCTCACTGACCGGTACCGCCTCGGCGTCCCGGTGCTGCGCGGCGAAGCGGACCGCGTCGCGCTCGGTGAAGATGCCGACGGGGCGCTCGGCGTCCGTCACTACCAGGGCGCTGATGCGTTGCCCGCGCATCACGGACAGTGCCCACTGGACCGAATAGTCCGCTGGAACCGCAGTGGCCGGGGACGTCATGATGTCCGCCAGGGTCGCGGGCGGCAGGCCCGCGGCGACGGAACCGTTAGCAGATGGGGATGGTTGCAAGTGCGGGCACTCCCAAGGCCAGTAACATCGATCACCGAGCGACTAAAAGCGCGATGGCTTAAGCCCTCACGATAGCCGGGCTTGGCGTGTCCGTCAAGATTGCGGTGCCTTCCTGACAGCGATCGGCGTCGATTTCGGGTTATGCTTGGGGAACTGGGCCGCGTCGGGCCTCTCCGACCCGTGCCGGCGTCCCCTGGACCGAACCGGAGTTAGCCGTGGACATCGCAGAATTACTCGCCTTCAGCGTCAAGAACAACGCCTCCGACCTCCACCTCTCGGCCGGCCTGCCGCCGATGATCCGGGTGGATGGGGATATGCGTCGCATCAATGTTCCGGCGTTGGAACACCGGACCGTGCACTCGCTGGTCTACGACATCATGGATGATAAGCAGCGCAAGGACTACGAGGAGTTCCTGGAGACCGACTTTTCCTTCGAGATCCCGGGCGTGGCGCGCTTCCGCGTCAACGCCTTCAACCAGAAACGGGGCGCCGCGGCGGTCTTCCGCACCATCCCGTCGAAGGTCCTGAGCCTGGAGGACCTGAAGGCCCCGCCGATCTTCAAGGACATCGTGAACGTCCCGCGCGGCCTGGTGCTGGTGACGGGGCCGACCGGCTCCGGCAAGTCCACTACCCTGGCGGCCATGGTGGACCACTTAAACGACAACGAGTACGCCCACATCCTCACGATCGAGGACCCGATCGAGTTCGTGCACACCAGCAAGAAGTGTCTGGTCAATCAACGCGAAGTGCACAAGGATACCCTGGGTTTCAGCGAGGCCCTGCGCTCGGCGCTGCGCGAGGACCCGGACATCATCCTGGTGGGTGAGATGCGTGACCTGGAGACCATCCGGCTGGCGCTGACCGCCGCCGAGACCGGCCATCTGGTCTTCGGCACCCTGCACACCACCTCCGCGGCCAAGACCATCGACCGGATCATCGACGTCTTCCCGGCGGCGGAGAAGGACATGGTGCGCTCCATGCTCTCGGAGTCCTTGCGCTCGGTCGTGGCCCAGACGCT
>Ga0247840_10009638_pt1 | contig 12389 bp, 6 predicted proteins | sample LaCruzMarch2015__FD_192404 | JGI IMG/M metagenome (GOLD analysis project Ga0247840, IMG submission 192404) | Freshwater microbial communities from meromictic Lake La Cruz, Castile-La Mancha, Spain - LaCruzMarch2015_17m | ecosystem: Environmental > Aquatic > Freshwater > Lake | place: Spain...
ACGACCTGTTTTAGCTGTACCTCCAGCAGAATCTCCCTCTACCACGAACACTTCAGAATCAGATGCGTTTCTAGTCTGACAATCAGCCAATTTTCCGGGCAAAGTCATACCTTCCATAGCTCCCTTTCGCAAAACAGAGTCCTTGGCGGCTTTAGCGGCTTTGCGGGCACGCATAGCAAGAGTCACTTTGTTAATAACAGATTTAGCGTCTTCAGGATTTTCTTCTAAAAATTCGTTAAAAGCTTCACCAAAAATACTTTCTACGGCACCCCGGGCTTCAGTTGAACCAAGTTTAGATTTTGTTTGGCCTTCGAATTGAATTTCCTGCATTTTTACAGAAACCACCGCAGTTAAACCTTCTAAAACATCGTCACCAGTAAAGACACCGTCGGCTTCTTTAATTAAATTATTTTTCTTGCCGTAGTTATTAATAGTTCTAGTTAAAGCAGTTTTAAAACCAGTGATATGAGTTCCCCCTTCACTGTTATAAATATTGTTTGCAAAAGCAGTGATACGTGGAGAAATATCATCAATATATTGTAGAGCCACTTCGACGGCGACATTGTCTACTTCTTTTTCTACATAGAAAACATTATTGTGTAGGGGTTTTTGAAGTTTGTTATAAAATTTTACAAGCGAAGCCAAACCTCCATCAAAATAGAAAGTGAAAGATGGCGCGTCGACTCCAGAATCTGCTAAATAATAAATATCATCGAAATCAATTTTTTCTGTTACTTCGCGAGCATCAATGGCAATAATTTCAAGACCTTTAACCAGGTAAGCTTGTTGGCGCATGTGGGCTACAACTTTTTTGAATTCAAATTCCACACTTTCAAAAATAGTGTTGTCGGGTTTAAAAGAAATAACTGTTCCGTTGTGAGTAGATTTGCCAACTTTTTTGACATCATATTTTTTCTTTCCAATATTATATTCTTGGCGATATTTTTCACCGTCTTTGTGAACCTCGGCAATCACGTGAGTAGAAAGGGCGTTTACTACAGAAGCACCCACGCCGTGCAAACCTCCAGAGACTTTATAACCGCTACCATCACCACCGAATTTACCTCCAGCATGCAAAGTGGTCATAATAGTTTCTAGTGCAGAGACCTTTGTTACCTTGTGTTTATCAACAGGAATACCTCGACCATTGTCGATCACTCGAACATAACCGTCTGGCAAAAGAGCCACCTCAATTCGATTAGCGAAACCACCCATGGCTTCGTCTCGAGAGTTGTCAAAAATTTCAGTAATTAAGTGGTGCAAACCGTCTGGTCCAGTTGTACCAATATACATACCAGGTCGTTTTCTAACTGGTTCTAGACCCTCCAAAACGGTGATTTGATCTGCCCCGTAAGAATTTTTATCCGGCGAGTTTTTCGCCGGTTTTTTTAAGTCTTTTTCTTTGTTTTTATCTGCCATAATTTCTAATAATTATATCAAAAAGCACCCCTAAAACAAGGGGTGCTTAAGCCTTAAAGGTACGAAAATATGGCGAATTTACGCCAGAATTTGCGTATTTGAGCAATATCCACAGACATTTCGCTATGAGCCTGCTTTTCGGTGGCAGCATCTGGATCGTGGATGAGAAATTTCTCTTTTTTATCAGAAAAATCATAACCAATGATCAAGACAAGATGGTTCTCTTTGTTGGTATTAAAACCGGGTGCAACTGACACCATCACTGGGTGGTCGGCATCAATTTCGTGAATAATTTTTGCAACACCCTCATCAATCATCTTTGTCTCAAGAGGACTAATTTCAAAAGTTTTTTGTTCAGGAGAAACATTAACACTTCTGAATTCTTGAGCATAAGCATTGATTCCATGATTTCGCAGCAGCCGCACCAATGATTCATGAAACCATCCGTGACTGCAATATCCTCCAATCGAAACGCCTTCATTAATTAATTTCATGGGACTGATGTCTTCAAGATTATAATATCCAAGAAGCATCGCCACACAAGCAATACCACATGAACGATTTTGCCAATCGTGCTCAATGGAATCTGAATATTGTGAAATATAAGGAACAGGAATAATTTTTTTCATACTATCTTTATTATTCACAATGCTCATGAAATCCATATAAAATAAAGTTAAAATTTTAATAAAGTTTTTGCAATTTTCGTCAGCATTTTGTCTGCGTTTTACGAATTTCGCCGATGTTTTGTAAAATTAGCGAATTTCCCAATCGCTTTTTGCTTTCATGTCTGCGTAAATTTTTTCCATAATATCATTGGCTTCCACATCGGTTAAAGTTTTATCGTGTGACTGAAATACCATTCTGTAAGCATAAGAAACTCTTCCCTCTTTTTCATAAACATCAAAACATCGAGGTTCATTAGCCAACAAATCTCCAGAATGTTTTTTAATAATATCAACAAGTTCACTAACATTTTGATCTTTTGGAATCCAAACCGCCACATCGCGAGTCATAAATGGATAAGTAGAAATAATTTTAAATTTAATGTCAGCAGGTTCTGGCAATTTTTGATAAGTTTTTTCGGAACCATTTTTTGCCAAAATATTTTCTGAGAATGAATCACCTATTTTTTTATATAAGTCATTTAAATTAATTTCAACAGCTTCAGTTTGATCATTTGTCTCAACTGAAATTTCAACACCAAGAACTTCATTTAATTTTGATACAGCATTTTTAATAAGATCCGCTGGTTTTGGTTTTTTAACTCCTGCTTTATTCTTAACTCCAATAGAAAGTCGCAAAGATTCGGTATAACCTTTATTGAAAATTTTACCGATTTCAAAAACCTCAATTCGATCAATGTTTAATAAATCAACGTATTTAATGTTGTTATTTAAAGCCAAATTCAAACCAGTCAACAAATCCGCTCTTAAATATTTCTTGTCTTCAGATAAAGGTTTCTCTGGCATGATTTCCCCTTTTTCTACGAAAGTATAAGTGATGATTTCTGAGAAACCTAAATTCATCAAATTCAATCTAATTAAATTATTCAAATAGTATTCTTTATCAATTTCAGGTTGATAATTTTCCATTTTAATTGGAGAAATTTCTACGTTGTCATAACCAATCATTCGACCAACTTCTTCGATCAAATCAATTTGTTTCATTTCAAATTTTCCAGCAACATTAATTAAATCAATTCTTTCTTTTGGAATTTTCACTACGAATTGGTTTTCGTTGTGATTGTAATATCGTCTATAGCCAACAATGTTTTTAAATCTTTCAGATTGATCAAGATTTTCAATAATAACACCTGAATCATTCCAGTTTGTAGCATGAATAATTTTATTATCTCCTAAATAAATACCAACGTGGTCAACACCAGATTCAATCTTGGTGCCTGGCAAAAATTCTTTGGTTTCAGTATAAACACCATGTTCCATAACTTCTGGATTTACAGAAAAAACCAGATCCCCAGGTAAAATTTCTTCTTTAGAAATTTCGGTTCCATAAACAAACTGATCAATAGTAATTCTAGGCAAAATGACACCAGCTCTAGAAAATAAATATGAAGTGAAAGATGAACAATCAAATAGTTCTGGTGAATCATAACTAACACTAGCTGCCCATTTATATTTTTTACCAACCAAAGTTTGCGCCAGTTCAACAATTTTTTCAGCTGGTTTAACAATTTCATATTCAAATCCTAACTTATCAAAACTTCCTTTAACATCATCGTCATTGATTTCTTTACCAAGTAATTTTGAAACTTCACTAGCTGAAACTCCAGAATAAAAATCGACTACGGGTTTTGGGTAATGTTCAATATTTTTATATATTTTTGTTTTGTCATCGCTGGCGTATTTTTTGATTAAGTCTATCGCCATAGATATAGCCTTTTCTGCTAAAGCGGGAGTGATTTGATTTTCAAAACGCTTTGATGATTCAGTGGCAATACCAAATTTTCTAGAATTTTTTCGAATAGCAGCGGCCTGGAAATTAGCAGCTTCCAAAATAATATTTTTTGTCGCCAAATCCACCTCGCCCTTTTTACCACCTTTAATTCCAGCAATTACCAAAACATCTTTTTCGTCAGCAATCATACAGACACCGGCATCTAAATCAACTTCTTTGTTGTCCAAAGTAGTAATATGTTCGCCTTCCACAGAATCACGTACAATAATTTTACTGCCACTTAACTTATCAATATCAAAAGCGTGCATCGGCTGACCAGTTTCAAACATCACAATATTAGTAATATCAACAATGTTATTAATTGATCTTTCACCGATTGATTCAATTTTATTTTTTAAGTCTGAATGAGATTCGCCGACAATCACATTTTCAATTTCACAACCAATATATCTTGGACAAATAACACTATTTACTTCTAAAGAAAAACGACCAGATTCTGTCGCTGTGTTACCTTCATAACTTTTATCAAAAAATTTCAAACCTGTAGCTGCGGCAATTTCGCGTGCAATACCAAAATGACTTAAGCAATCATGAGCTCGGTTTGGCAAAATATCGACAGTTAAAATAAAGTCGCCCACTTTTCCATCCGCTCCTACTTTTTCTTCAATCTCCTCAACTTCAAAAGATTTAGCGGTCAATTGAGTAGCCACAAAATTAACTCCCTCTTTTAAATTAGCGGCGCCAAAATTTTCATCTTTAAAATATTCTTTTATCCAATTGATTGAAACTTTCATATTAAAATTGATTAACGAATCGCAAATCTCCGTTATACAAATAACGAATATCGTCGATGCCATATTTCACCATAGCCATACGATCCAAACCTAAACCAAAAGCAAAACCACTGTATTTTTTAGGATTAATACCCATATTATTTAAAACATTTGAATTAACCATACCAGCACCTAAAACTTCAAGCCACCTACCTCCAGGTCTTTTAATATCGACTTCGATACCAGGTTCCACGAATGGAAAGAAGCTAGGACGCAAACGAATTTCAATATCTGATCCGTAAAGCTTTTTCAAAAATGCATCCAAAGTAAATTTCAAATTAGCCATAGTAATATTTTCACCAACTACCAAACCTTCAACCTGATGAAATTGTACTTCGTGAGTTTTATCAGTCGCTTCATATCGATAAACTTTTCCAGGAGCCACAATTTTAAATGGAGGTTGCTTGCCTTCCATAAAATGAATTTGAATATTAGAAGTCTGAGTACGCAACAAATGTTCTAATTTGTTTGTTTCAGTATTTTTCTCCAACCAAAAAGTATCTTGCATATCACGAGCTGGGTGATTTTTAGGAACATTCAACGCATCGAAATTGTAATATTCATTATCAATTTCTGGGCCACCAACTACCTGAAAATCCATATCTACTAGAATAGAGACGATTTGATCAATGATTTGATTTATTGGGTGTATGTGTCCTTTTACTTCTTTATTTTCAGTCATTATTTATATAGTTAGTTCAAAAAACTTGTCGCCATCACGTACAAAAATTTTGTTATTTGGGCCAATTAAAAAGTCGTCAATATTTTTAGTATAGACTACCTGAATATTTCTTTCTGATCGATCATCAACCTCTACTGCATAAAGACCAGTACTTACCAAAACCAAGAAAACATCGTTGCGACCAGGTAAAAAGTCGAATTTTTTAATTTCATCGTTCCAATCTAAAGTAATTTTTTCATGACAATTTCCTGTAGCTAAACAATAGTAGTATGGAATTTCGGTTTCATTTCCCACCCAATTCAAAATAATGTTTCCATTATCAAGCCAAGAAATTTCTTGAGCATTTTGAATTAAATTTTTTAAACTTTTTGGATCCTTAATTCCAAGCTTTACAAAATATTCTGGTAAGTCTTTTGTGGAAGTACTTGTTGTGGCAATCGTACCAATATTTAAACTTTTAATAATTTTAGTTTGAGTGGAAGTAGCATAAATATCTTTACCTTCAAACAAAGTCATCAGATTTTTATATTCTTCATTTGTTGGAACAGACTTACCTTTGAAAATTTTAGCCTTAACAGACACAGTTGTAGTCCCTTCTCCGTTAACATCAACAAATGGAAAAACTTCTCTTTGGGGAACAATTTTAGGAATCATCAACACTCGACTTTCAGTTACTAAACTAGAATAAACAGGCAAAACTTTTTTCCAATTTTGATAACCTTCTTTTTGAACTTCTACCACATGATCAGTTTCTGGTTTTAAATTTTGAATTAAAGTGTTTCTAAAAAAATTTCCATTAGTTTTATTAAATTCCCCATCCAAATAAACTGTGGTGTCGGCTATATTTGAATGAACATAAATTCCGCCAGTTTTTTCAAGAGTGAAAACGCTATCAATATCCAAAACTCGATAACCCAGAGAATATGCTACAAGTATCGGAGTAACTACTAAAAATAAAATAATCATTATTACTAAACTAATCACTCTTGTTTTATTTGGTAAAGGTCTCATATTAATTATTTTTTCTATATTTAGGGGTATTCCAGAAAGCGCCAATATATCGGCCAAACATTAATCGTGTTTGAGCATCAATTCCTGGTAATGAACCGAATATAATAATTGTAAACGGAACGAAGATCCATTGCAAAATCATTATCACCCATCGACGTTTTCGGTGAGTATACTCCTTCGGCATTGGAGGCAACATTGAGGCCGCAATTACCGCTGATAAAATCAATCCCATAGTGGTAATAGTCATCAAATCACGAGTCATGTTTGGTAAGTTGTATGACAAAACAGTATCGCGAAAAGCAGAACCACCTAAAATAATTGGCAACCAACCAAGCACTAAAATCATAATTGGATTTGTAGCCAGAGACCAAAAACCTTCTAATTGATTTACAGTTTGACTGATTTTTTTCTTCAGAGGAATTTTTTTATTCTTCATGAAGTTGAACATAATATATGGAATATTTTCTACTCCCCACATCCAACGTAAATGTTGCTTGTAAATATTTTTAAAAGTTTTGAAAAAGCTAGGAGCCAAGTTAGCATCCATAGAAACTGGATATGAAAGTGGCACTACTCCGTAATCTCCGTTGTTAGCTAAATATAAATTCCAGAAAATTCGTGAGTCATCAGAGATCATATTTTTTTGCCAGTACCCAACTTCGTATAGAGATTTAAATGACAAAGAATGTGAAGAAAATGTCACCAATTTTTCCACGCGCTCTTGTTGAATCATTTGCCAGAAAGTACTGGTCATAGCGGCAACTCGAGACAGCGCAGGCGCTTCCCAAATATTGTTGTTATACAAAGGCACGGGTTGGAAAGAAACTTTGTAAGGATTTTCAGCGGTCAAAAAATGCCAAGTTAAACATGCAAAATAACCTGACCAAATAACTGTATCGATATCAAAGGCTGAAACAATCACGTCTTCATATGGAATATTTTTCTTGTCCAAAATTTCAATTCGAGATTGTTCTGCGGAATAAGTAATGTTTGGTCCTTTACCCACAATTTCATTTGGTAAACCGGCTGGATGAACAGTAGTAATCATGTCACTAAAATGATGTTTATATTTTTCAGTTAGTTTATGAGAAACTTTTATGGCTTCTTCCCCTGCTCGCTCTTCAGCCGCCAAAACAATTAACATTTTTGAAGTTTTGTATTTTGCACTAACTAAAGATTTAATAGTTTGCTCAATCACAAATTCATCTTCTTTGTAGAAAGGTAAAATTACCAAATGATATAAATGTTCGTACTTTAAATTCTCAATCATTTTCTGCCAATCAGTTTTGATGTTGTGTTTCATTCGACGCCAATTGTAGTAATGGTGAAAGCTAAGATACACAGTTTTTAGAAGCCAATAGAAATCAAAAGCAATAATGAAAATTGCTGCCCACATTGGTTTAAAGACAGAAAGCAAAATAATTAAAGCGAAAGTTCCCCAAGTTAGTAAGCCGGGAATCATTTCGAAAATTCTAAAGATAAATCTATCCCAACCTTTTAGATCTCGAGCGTGAGAGATGTGAAAATAAGGGCTTTTACTATAATCCATGTATCAATACATTAGCCTTTTTTAAGGTTTTTTTCAAGTTTTATTAAGTCTTCTAATAACCGCGAACTATATCATCCGATTACTCAACATCGACATCAACTTCACAGCAGATTGTTGTGCAGTCTCACTATCAGCGCTTGCAACGAACACAGACCATTGTTTAACCAATGTTTCATCACCTAGAGCACGGATATCTGCTTCAAGTTTTACACGATCTTCGAAAGCAATAGTACCATTAGTACCAAGCACTTTGTCGATGAAGAATTTCATGAATTGAGCAGTTTGTAGTCTTGATTCAATCTTTTGAGATTCAGCAATTGTGGCTTCATCTTGCTTCTTGATGTTTTGTGTATATTGAATACTGAAGAATATGTTTAGAGCGACTAGTACTACCATCAATGTGTTAGCTAGAAGTCTTGTTTTGTCAAAAAATCCTGTTTGCATGTTTTTAATATTAATTGTTAATTATGTTGTTAATTATATATCTTTCTACTTAACTCGGAAAGTGATTAATGAAACCACTTCCAAGCGAAGTTAAAGATGCCCCAATTAGATTGTGTTTGTGGTACTGGTGTGACAGGTTGTGGACTTGATACTTCAATGATTAGAGGGATTGGAGATGAAGCTGTCTTTAGAACATATCTTCCTGGTTCAAATGGTGTAGTTAGATTTCCTGTATAGAAGGACTTTCCTTCTGTGAAGGTTACTGTTTGATTTAGATATGTTGCTGTTACATCACCTGTTGATAGTGGAACAAGAGAGATACTGATTTGTTGATTAGGATTAACTTTGATTAATTCTGCTAGACCTCCTAGCTTAACGTCATATGTAGCATATGTAGTGATTGGCTGGATACCTTGTCTTGCAATGAAGTGACCTGGGGTTAACTCTCCTTCTGCATTGTCTTTAAGTGGTAGTGGTTTTGTTGCAAGTAATGCTAGTGATTGTTCACTGTTTACTCCTGCAGCTGCAATGAAGTTTTGTAGTTTTTGTGCATTCTTTAGAGCTTCTGTGATTGTTGTTGGAAGTGGAGCGAATAGGAATTTAGATACACCAACATCAAACTTAGGAGATGGGATTAGGATAAGTGGAGTAACTGGTTTGAAGTTTTTGAATGGGAATGGAATTACTGTAGTACCAACATTGTTTGGTGTGAATGTTCCACCTTGTCCGAAGAAGTTAACGGCTGGAAGTGGTGTGAAGTTTGTTTGACCAACAGGGTTTAGGTTACGAAGGACACCTCCACCATTTGATGTAACTGGTGTAGTTACTGCAGGACTTGTGTCTGATGAATTACTATCTCCTGACTCATATGAACCTGCATCTGGGTGTAGATTTTGTGTTCCTGATTGACCTGAACTACCTGTTGGTGATGCGTTGTCACAATACTCGGCATCTGATCTTGTTTCATCATTTCCAGCAGCTACAGATACAGGAAGATCATATCTTGATTGGATCAAGTCTACGACTCCTCCATCTCCTCCGAATCCACAGACGGTAGCATCTCCTCCATTTGCTTCTACTGTTGTTGAAGCGTTAAGGAGCGGTCTCTTGGTGGCTCTAGTTAGAGAGATTGTTCCACCATTTCCTCCTTGTGTTGTTCCATTTCCTCCATCTGCAAAGATACTTCCTGTAGTTGAAGTAGCTACGGTGATACTTCCTCCATTACCTCCTGTAGCAGTACCTGTACCTCCGTTTGAAATGATGGCTTTTGTTGTAGCATTTTGAACAGTGATGTTACCTCCATTCATACCTGGTCCTCCGTTTGAAGTTGTAGTTGCAGTGACTGTGATGTTTTTTAATGTGATATCAAATCCGTTGTCTGTAGTTGTGGCAGTAGCAATGACTTGTCCTGTTAGAGTAAAGCCTCCTGTTTTTGCAGTTGAAGAAGCCATACCTAGAAGTGTGGTGTTAGTTGTAATGTGACAATCACCTTCAGTGTTTCCTGCTAGATAATAGTATGGGCGAGTTGGTTCATCAAGAAGATCATCTCTACAAGTTGTGTAGACAGGCACATCATTTACGTATGTGAATGGAAGACTTGTTTCAGCTACATCTCCTCTTGAGTCTGTACCTCGAAGATGAAGTGTGTGTGAGCCAGCAGATGGTCTTGGAATGTTTGATGAACACGTGTTAAGAGTTGTCCAGTTACCACCATCTATCTTGTATTCACAAATTCCACCGGATGCTGCTGTGTCCCATGTTACTTGTGGTACCCATTTAATTGTTGTGGTTGCTGTATCTGGTGTAGCTTCTGCAGGGAAAGAGAATGAAAGATTTGGTACCACTTGTCCACCTGGGTTTGAACCTACTACAAATGAACCCCCATTGATGGCTTTGAAGATGTTACTTCCAAGAACATACACAGCATTTTCGATATTTACATTTACATTTTCACCGTTTGCAATGACAGTCCAATCACCTCTTCCTCCTTCAGTAATGAAATTACGTTTTGTAGTTGTACTTTGTGTGAAGAGACGAGTGACTGTTCCTGAAATATTATTACTATCATTATCTGAGCTGTTTTCTTTAAAGGTAGCGTTTCCACCAATAACAGCTCCTCCTGTACTATTTTTTGAATAATCTTCAAAAGTAACCTCGTCGGCAGTCACGTCAATTAAGTTTAGAGCATTATCATTAAAGGTTACCGTTCTGGCAATTGCTAGACCAGGAGAACTTGTAGCAACGTCTGAGAATATAGAAGCATCATCAAGTGCGGTTGGAATTTGACCGGCAGGAGTTTGGAAGTCAGCATCCATCCACCAGTTTGCAGTGTTCGCCCAATCTCCATCATATCCAGCATCTGCCACCTGATCGTTGAAGTAGAAAGTTATTGGGTTAAAGGTTCCAGCCCAAGGTCCTTTACTTATTCCATTCATTATTAAATCGCTTGTATTAAAAAATGTACCCGCACTAGTTAGAAGACGATCAAAATTTAGTGAAAGAGTACCCTGTGAACCATTTGAACCTGCACCATAACCATAATCAGCACCACCATAACCGCCATATAACCACAAATTAATATCCGAAAGATCTAAAAGATCTGTACTTGTAATATCAATATTTCCTCCGTTACCACCATCATACCCACTGTATCCACCATCAGAACTCATTCCTGGTGATCCTGCTCCACCATATGTCGATATCATTCCAAAAGTTGAATTCAGAATTGTAATATTTCCACCATTTCCACCTATATAATGAGTACCATATTCCATATCACCTCCGTATGCAAAAATAGAACCACCAATATCTGAATACGAAATTGAAATATCACCAGCATTTGCATTTGTACCTGAATTATTCTCTCCATTAGAAATCACACCTCCTCCAATTGTAGAACCAGTAATGGCAATCGCATTCCCTGCTCCGTTTGTAACACTTCCAGTAACATCCACACTCACGAAAGTTGAACCAGCGCCACCAGTCAAGTTTCCAGTAACATTCAAATTATTAAACACCGCATTACTTCCACCACTTACATTTCCTGTAATAGTTTGATTATTACCGGTAATTGTTACTCCGCTGGTTGTAAAGATACAATCTCCTGTGAAGCCGTTTCTTACTATAGGATATGTACCAGGGTAAAAAATATTGAAACAACTATTTGTGCTAACTAGTGAAGTTCCTGGAACCAATGGATTAAACAATCCTCCAGGAAAGGCACCTCGATTGACTCCATTATCTGTCAAACTAGATAGTGGAGAAAGATTGGTTGAGAAGTTTGTAGTTAAAGTGCTTGAATGAATAAGTGTTAAGGAAGTAGCACTAATTCTTTTATTAGATAGATTTATTTTATCCCTATTAATAGTCAAAGCTCCAGTTGAAGATGCGTTACCAGTAAAGCCAGTATTTAAAATAGTAAGGCCCGCTCCTCCAGCAATATTTCCTGTGATTATTTTGTTGGTTGAAGAAAGGGTGACATTGTTTGCGGTGAATATACAATCTCCTGTAAAATTATTAGCAATTGGATATTCACCTGAGTAATAGATATTGGCACATTCTGCAGCAGATGTGATTGGAGTTCCAACTGGCATATAATTTGAAACAGGAAACGGTCCGTAGTTCCAAACACCTCCTGACCACGAGCCCCAGCTTGTGCCGTTGAGAGAAATGTCTGAAACAGCAGTAATATTTGTGGAAGCGTCTGTGTAAAGATGAGGTCCATAGTTTAGAGCAAGAGTTGACGCACTTGATATATATTTTGAAGAGATATCTAAGTCACCTGCAAAATTTAATTCAATGGCACCAGCTGAGTACATATTGGTTGCAACAACTTCATTTAATGTAAGAGCTCCATAATCATTTCTAATGGTTCCTGTAATAGTATATGCACCGGTTAGAGTGACATCACCTGTTCCTGCATATGCATATGTTGTTCCGATATTACAATCTCCTGTAAAATTATTAGCAATTGGATATTCACCTGAGTAATAGATATTGGCACATTCTGCAGCAGATGTGATTGGAGTTCCAA
>Ga0247840_10009640_pt1 | contig 12387 bp, 11 predicted proteins | sample LaCruzMarch2015__FD_192404 | JGI IMG/M metagenome (GOLD analysis project Ga0247840, IMG submission 192404) | Freshwater microbial communities from meromictic Lake La Cruz, Castile-La Mancha, Spain - LaCruzMarch2015_17m | ecosystem: Environmental > Aquatic > Freshwater > Lake | place: Spain...
ATACCGGCGAAGGCCGGTATCCAGTTCGTTAAATTTCCGTCGAAGAAACAAAAAAATCTTCTGGATACCGGCCTTCGCCGGTATGACGAATCTAAAGAAAATTGGTTTCAACTTCCGTTTTTAGGATAAAAACAAGAGGAGAGTCACCTTTTTACGGTGACTCTCCTCTGTCTTAGAAAAACCGAGCGGTTGAACTATTTTTCGACCGCTGAACCGCCCATGGGGCACTGGGTGCTCATCATCATCCCTGGCCCTCTACCACATTTTAAGCCGGGTCCTTTGCAACAGGTTCCCCCACCCATGAGATAACCGATAACGCCTCCCAGCAGGAAGAAAACCGTAATCACTAAGAGAGCCACCGCTCCCCAGCAACAGGAGCTTTTTCTGTTATAACCTAGGCCATACCCACAAGACTCTTCTTTTACCGTTCCTTTCTCGTCCGCCATAGAAAACCTCCTTAGATTTTGACAACCCACTGATTTTTTATATATTACTTTTTTCTATGGATTTTGGCAACCGCAATTAATAAACACGCCTCTCGGAATTTTTACTCACCAATGGTCACGTCCATCCTAAAGTTCACCGTTCCAGATTCATAGGCGTTGGGGGGGGTGTCCAATCGGAACCACAACGTTCGGGAGTCTCCCGCGGGTACGTCCGTGGCGGTTTCCACGCCCGAGGAGTAAATTGTGTCCGTGGCTGTTTTTAACTCCTCAGACACAAGGTCTTCCTCGCCAAAATTATTTTCTGAGGGGCGCGTGGGGTGGAACATGGCTCGGAGGGACAGCTCATTGAACACAGGCACCGGGGCGAAGGTCCACGGGTGATCTCCAGCCGGCACCATCTCCGCCCTTAGGCGAAAGGTCCCAGCCAATGTTCCTGTGTTCGTTACCAGTATCCCCCGCTGGCTCACCCCAGAAAAAGGCATGAACAACATGTCAAACAAATCTCCTTCTCCCAAAAAAACGCTCACGGACCAAAAGGCCGGGTAACAGGAAACCGTGTTGGACACCTCCGACCAGTTTCCCCCATGGTCTTGGGTCCACAGCACCACGTGGTGAAGATCCGTGGTGGGCACAGACAGCGTAACGCTTTGGGGGGTGCCCGGGGAGACCCCAGCGGTGGAAAGAGTGACCGTGGTGGCCCCTTCGGGTGTGATCGTGGGGCTCCACACGGTGGCTGGGTTTGTGGAATATTGAACGCGGTAATTCCCCGTGAGGGTCCCCGTGGTGCCGTTGTCCCCAGACGACAACCAATTTAAAATCAACGTGCCTGTGCTGGTTCCGATGGAGGCGTTTAACACCGTGGGGGCCGGGGGCGATACCCCTGTGGTGCCACTGACCTGCTCGGGGGTTGTTCCCACACCGTCCCCGTTCAGGGCTTTCACGCGAAACTGGTAAAGGGTTTCTGGGGAAAGACCCGTCACCACGGCGGAACTTTCATACACATCTTCGGTGCCCACCCCCGTGTAAGACACACCGTCTGTGGAGTGTTCCACCTGAAACACCGTCCCTGGGGGGTTCTCGTTCACACCCCACGTGAGCGTGGCCGAGGTGACGGCCATCGTCAGGTCCACCGCCGTGGGGGGATTGGCGAGGGAATACGCTTGGACGGTGGTGGGAGGGCTGGCGTCTGTGGAACTCCAAGCGGTGACTTGGAGTGAGAGAGGCTGATTGGGCGTTAAACTTCCGTGGGTGTAACTCAACCCGGCCCCGTTGTCGGCTTCCATCGCCACGGCGCTGTCCAGGACCCGATAATAGGTCGCCCCGCTCACCGCGTCCCACCGCCACGTGATGGAGGTGGTCGTGGCCTCCACGCTCACCACCGGCGTTGACAGAGTGAACGTGAACGGCGTGTTGAATAGAAGCACACGATGGTTGGCGCTGTCCATCACGAGCACTCTCTGGTTCGCGGAATCGTAGATCACTCCCCTAGGACCATACAGACCTGTTGCCGTGGTGGCGTTCCCATCGCTGGTAAAGTCGCTTTGCCCCAGCACCGCCACGGCCGCTTGTCCGTTGGTGATACGGCCCACGTTATACACCATCACACGATTATTGCCGTAGTTCGCCACGAACAGCCTTTGGCCCGCGGAATCGTGGGCGACCCCGTAAGGGTTCTTCATCCCCGTTTCTGTGGTGGCGATCACACGGGTGGTAAAACCGCTTTGCCCCAGCACGGCCACCGCCGCTTCGCCGTTGGTGATACTGGCCACGTTATACACCACCACACGATGGTTACCGTAGTCCGACACGAACAGTCTTTGGCCCCCAGAATCGTAGGCCACCCCCATTGGAAAATTCAGCCCCGTCGACGTGGTGGCCCACGGGTTGTTCGTAAAGCTGTTTTGCCCCAGCACGGCCACCGCCGCTTCGCCGTTGGTGATACTGGTCACGTTATACACCATCACACGATGGTTGACGGATTCCGAAACGAAAAGCCTTTGACCCGTGGAATCGTAGGCTACGCCAACAGGAGAATTCATCCCTGTCTCTGTGGTGGCGGTGACACGGGTGGTAAAACCGCTTTGCCCCAGCACGGCCACGGCCGCTTGTCCGTTGGTGATACTGGCCACGTTATACACCACCACACGATGGTTGTAGGAATCGGCCACGAACAGTCTTTGGCCCACAGAATCGTAGGCCAACCCGGAAGGGCTATACAGTTTTGTTTCTGTGAGGCCTTCCGCGATGTTGCTGGTGAAATCCGGTTGACCCAGCACGTGGTCCGCTGTCCTGTCCACAAAATTATTGTTGTTGTCTAAATCAAAGACCAACACACGGTTGTTGTCAATGTCCGACACGAACAGCCGGTGGCCTTCCGTGTCTAAAACTGAAAATCTTAGATTCCAGAACCCTTGGTTCGTCGGCTTTCCGTTAGGCACGTTTTTTATGAAACTGACGTTCTCAGAATCGTCAAATTGGCCCAGCTCGTCCACCGCCGCTTCGCCGTTGGTGATACTGGTCACGTTATACACCACCACACGATGGTTACCGCAGTCCGACACGAACAGTCTTTGGCCCCCAGAATCGTAGGTCAACGCAGCAGGGCCATCGAGCCCTGTCGCCGTGGTGTTGTTTGCACGGGTGATAAATGTGCTTTGCCCCAGCACGGCCACCGCCGCTTCGCCGTTGGTGATACTGGCCACGTTATACACCACCACGCGGTTGTTCAAGGAGTCCGCCACGAATAGTTTTTGGCCCGCGGAATCGTAGGTCAACCCAACAGGGCTATACAGCCTTGTTGACGTGGTGGCGTTCCCAGCGCTGGTAAAGTTGCTTTGTCCCAGCACAGACACGGCCGCTTCGCCGTTGGTGATACTGGCCACGTTATACACGACCACGCGGTTGTTCCAGAAGTCCGCCACGAATAGTTTTTGGCCCGCGGAATCGTAGGTCAACCCAGAGGGACCATAAAGCCCTGTCGATGTGGTGGCTTCTGCACGGGTGATAAATGTGCTTTGCCCCAGCACGGCCTCCGCCGCTTCGCCGTTGGTGATACTGGCCACGTCATACACCACCACGCGGTTGTTCAAGGAGTCCGCCACGAACAGTCTCTGGCCCGCGGAATCGTAGGTCAACTCGACAGGGCTATACAGCCCTGTCGATGTGACGGCGGCTCCACCGGTGGTCAAGGTGCTTTGCCCCAGCACGGCCACCGCCGCTTCACCGTTGGTGATACTGGCCACGTTATACACCACCACGCGATTGTTGTTGTAGTCCGCCACGAAGAGTCTCTGGCCCGCGGAATCGTAGGTCAACCTAACAGGATGATACAGTCCCGTGGCCGTGGTGGTTGCGTCGTTGCTGGTGAAATTCGCTTGACCCAATACGTGATCCGCTGTTTTGTCCACAAAGTTGTTGCTGGTGTCTAAATCATACACCAGCACACGGTTGTTGTCGGTGTCCGCCACAAACAGCCGATGCCCCGCTGCATCCAAAGCGGAACTTTTTGGAGAAGATAATCCTTGATCCGTTGGTTTTTGGTTAGCTAGGGCCATCGTGAAACTGACGTTCCCAGAATCGTCAAATTGGCCAAGGACGTCCACCGCCGCCTGCCCGTTGCTGATCCCCGACGCCCCTCGGGCCGACACCGCCAAAAGAAACGCGCCCCACACCAGCCCTTTAAAAACCACGCATCGGCCCATCGCATTAAAAACAGTTTCACGCAAGACGGCGTGGGGCATTTGATGTCACTCCTTAATGATGTGAAAACGTAATAATTGTTTAACCCCTGAACAGGAATTTGTCAAGCTTAAACTAAAAACGGAAGTCACCCCCCCCCATGCCAGTAACTTAAGCCAAAAAAGGTTCGTCATTCCAGCGAAAGCTGGAATCCAGGAATTCAAACTTGTTCTTAAACAACAATTTTAAAAACTGGACTCCGGCCTCCGCCGGAGAGACGATCCTTAAGTTACTGGCATTGGGGTTAGTGCGTGTTTTTTTTAGAAACGGGTTTTACTTCAAGGGCCACCTTCGTCACGCCCGCCGCACGCACGGCGTCCAACAAACACACCACCCGTTCGTAAGGAAGGGCTCCTTCAGCGGCGATGGACACTTTCAGATCGGGTTCTACTTTTTGGCGGATTTTCAGAGCGACGGCCAACGTGTCCAAGGTGTAGGGGGTTGAACCGATGCGGATTTGGCCATCGCCGGCGTAAAGTATTTGCAGGGCGGCCGTGGCCCGTTCGGTGGTGGAGGCTTTTGGTACGTTCACGTTCATCACGCGTTTTTGAATGAGCGGGGCCGTGATCATGAAAATAATGAGCAACACCAGCACCACGTCCACCAAGGGGGTGACGTTGATTTGGGTGATTAAACCGCCTTCTGGTTCCGAAGAGCCTCCCACGATTATTTCTCTTTCAAGGCGGCCATCAGATGTCGGCTCATCACGTCCCATTCGACCAACAGATCACTCACGCGTTTCATAAAATAGTTGTAAGCGAGCACCGCGGGAATGGCCACCAACAGCCCCGCCGCCGTGGCGATCAACGCTTCCGACAAACCGCCCATCACCACTTCCGGCCCCCCTTGGCCCCCACTGGAGAGGTCCGCAAAGGCCTTAATCACGCCCAACACCGTGCCGAACAACCCAATGAACGGCGCGTTGTTTCCCAGGGTTCCCAGCACCCACAACCGACGTTCCAATCGGAGTTTCACTTCGAGGCGAAAACCGGCCAACGTTTCTTCCACGGCGCTGGCTCCCGTTTTCCAACGAGACAGGGCCCCTTGGATCATCGAACCCGCGGCCCGGTTTTTTTCACAAGCCGCCAAGGCCCGGTCCAAACTTTCTTTTTGCAACAAAGGCCCCACAGTTTTTTTAAAAAAGTTTAAGTCCCCCCGTTCTTTCATTAAAATCAACTCTCTTTCAACGATCAAAGCCAAAATCACCACCGACGCCCCCACCAACAACCAAATCACCCAAGACCCCCCAGACCGAACCATCGGCTCAAAAAAAGCAAGTGCGTTCATTCCCCTCTCCTCAGTTTTTTATTTGTCTCTTGGTAACGACTCAGGTCCCTCACCCTGCCCTCTCCCAAGAGGAGAGGGAAAAACAGAATTTCCTTCCCCTCTTGGGGGAAGGTGGCCCGAAGGGCCGGATGAGGGCTGAGTGGTTACGTTTCTTGTGTTATTCTACAAAATCTCGTCGAAAGTCAACGCGATGGGTTGGTCCTTTTCTCCCTGGGCCAACCCTTCCATACGGGACAACCGTTTTTCGATGGTGCGGGATTTTTTTGTGGCTTCTTCCATGGTGGTCGAGGCTTGATCCAGTTTTTTCCGGACGTTGTCCAATAGGTCGCTGAATTTCCCAAATTCGTTTTTAATGGTTCCCAGAACCCCCCACATTTCCCCGGATCTTTTTTGAATGGCCAAGGTGCGAAACCCCATTTGCAAACTGTTCAACAACGCCGCGAAGGTGGAGGGCCCCGCCATCACCACGGAATAATCCCGTCGGAGCGTGTTTTGCAAATCGCTGTGGCGCGCCACTTCCGCGTAAAGGCCTTCGGTGGGTAAAAACAGGATGGCAAAATCCGTGGTGGTGGGCGGGTTGATGTATTTGTCGCGAATGTCTTTGGCGCAACTTTTCAAGCGAGCCCACAACATTTTTGTGGCTTCTTCGGCCCCGGGAACGTCGGCTTTTTCGTAGGCGTCCAAAAGCCGTTGGTAATCTTCTGTGGGAAATTTTGCGTCCACGGGGAGCCACAGGGGGCCTTCCCCGCCCCCCCCGGGCATTTTGATGGCGAACTCCACTTCTTCGCGGCTGTTGTCTTTAAGATGGACGTTGCGACCGTATTGGTCTTGGGTTAAAATTTCTTCGAGAAGGGTGCCCAGCTGAATTTCCCCCCACAGCCCCCGGGTTTTCACGTTGGTCAACACGCGTTTTAAATCCCCCACCCCCGTGGCCAACGTTTGCATTTCCCCCAATCCTTTGTGCACTTGTTCCAACCGGTCCGACACCTGTTTAAACGATTCCCCCAGCCTTTTTTCCAACGTCCCGTGCAATTTTTCGTCCACGGTGGCCCGCATGCGTTCCAATTGTTGGGCGTTGTTTTCTTGAATCACCTTCAACCGCCCGTCCACGGACACCCGCAACCCTTCCATGCGTTGATCGTGCCCCAAGGTGAGTTCCCCCAACCGCGTCTGCACCGAATCCCCGAGGGATTTAATCGCTCGAGCCATTTCATCCCGATTGCGGGCCAATTCTTCCCGAAGCGTCCGTTCCAATCGCTCTTGATTCTTTTCAAGAGATCCCAAGCGGTACCACAACACCACCAACAAAAACCCCACAAAAACCAACGCCCCCACCACCGCCACGGTTTCCATCATAGCCAAACCTCTTTTATCCTAACCCGGACGAGCCGGACGAGTGAAGGAGAATCGTCTAACGGGGTGAATTTTTTCTCGAAATGTTTCATGGTTTCTCCGATCGAACGACTCGTCCGAGTTATCTTGACCGTTCTCTCGGATCGTCACTTGTGTTCTTGAAAACTGTTTTTTCGAAAAGGGAATTTCTCCTTTTCCTACGCCGCTTTGTTTTCAGAGTCGCAAAGAAACCCGCCCCTCACGCAATGCCAGTAACTTAAGGATCGTCTCTCCGGCGTAGGCCGGAGTCCAGTTTTTAAAATTGTTGTTTAAGAACCAGTTTGAATTCCTGGATTCCGGCTTTCGCCGGAATGACGAGCCTTTTTTGACTTAAGTTACTGGCATTGGGGTTAGGATTATTGACTTACGGATCTATATTATTGAATAATGACTCATAAGGCAAACCGCAAAAAGGAGATTTTTCATGATGAAACGATTGGTTCTCTCGGGCTTGATGTTGTTGGCCGTGTCCACGGCGTTGCCGGTGTGGGCCGGCGGTCTTTTGGAAGTGCGAGGCGGGGTGGGTTTGCTGAGTGCCAACCCGAACGCCTTTGAGAATGAGTTTAACCAAACGTTTAACGAAAACCTCGGGTCCAGTTCCTTCGATAATTACAACGTGGATGTGTTCTTAAACATTCCCCTGTGCCCCCTTAACGTGGGTCTTCGTCGGGAGTGGATGAACACGAAATCGTCGGGGAACGCCACCGATTCTGAAATTGACGTGAATCAGCTAATGGTTTTGGTGGATTGGCGACTGTTGGACAACGTTGTTTATGTGGGGCCCATCGTGGGCGTTGGTTTTCCCAAAGGCGATTTAAAAATAAATGGTTCCAAAACGTCTTTGGATCGAAACCACCTCACCTACTCGCTGGCGGGAGAAGCCGGTCTTAAATTAGGCGGGTTTATTTTAGGGGCCGAAGCCGGTTATTCTTCCATGTCCTTCGACACCCAATCCGACGATTTAAACAAAACCACCGTGAACCTTTCGGGGTTTTACGGAAAAGCCATGGTGGGGATGTCGTTCTTTTAAAAAAACGCCAACTTTTCCCCTAACACAAAGGCCCCGAATCCCAAGCCAAGGCTGAGCCCCACATTCGCCAAGGCTGGGACGGGGCCTGTTTCTTTCCAGAGTTGAGACGTTTGCATCATAAACGTGGAAAACGTGGTGAAGGCCCCGCAAAAACCCGTGATCAGCAGAACGCGGTAATGGGGGGACAGTTGAAACTTCTTTTGGAACAGCGTGTCTAAAAAGCCCACCACAAAACAGCCCGACACGTTCACCGCCAACGTCCCCCAAGGGAACCCCGCCCCCACTTTTTTCGTGACAAATTCCCCCAACCCATAACGAGCCCCCGTCCCCACCACCCCACCCAAAACCAAACAGACCCATTTGTTCATAAGTTTTTCCTTTTAGTTTTGGTTCAACCTCAAAACCGATACAAAAGCCCTCCACTTAAACGACCAAAGCCATTTTCAAGACCTTCTTCATATTCGAAATTGAAAGGATTGATTGGTAAATAAAAGGCTGTCTCAGCGTATAGTCGAACAGGGAATTCCCACGGGGTTTCTAGCCCAACTCCCAAACCCAACGTGGTCACCAAACTGTCGCCAGAAAAACCCTCATAAGTGAAAACCGTTGCGTTTGTTTCAATGGTGGAACTGGCGTGATAATAAAATCCGGCGAAGGAAAGATTTAGCCTGAGAAAATCCAATGGACGGCCCCCCACCCCCCCTTCCACCCACCCGCCCGTTAATTTGATTTTTTCTAAAACGAAGAAACCATTTTCTGTTTGAGAATTTCTTTCTTGGTAACCTTCAAACAGTCCCCCTCTTAGCAGAAACGTCATATCCGTGTCTTCAAAAGGGTGTTCGTAGAAAATGGATTTTCCGTCATTTTTTAATGTGGAATTTTTTTCCCAAGAAAGATTCGAAAAATCGGGTGACCTGAAATGAGTTTCTAATTCATTCCAAAGCACGATCCCTGACCAATCCATTCCGAAGGCTGAGCCTGCCATGGGAGATTCTGTGGGGTGGACGGACTGGGCGGATTCGTCCACGAAGACAACGAGACTTTTCCTTGTGGCGTTGGGAAATGACCGCTGGATCAGTTGTCTGTTCAGACACATGTAATCGTTTTCAGAAACAGGGGTTTTTGTTAACTGAGCGTCTCTCGTTTTTTTTAAGAGGGCAGCGGTTTCTGGATTTAATTGAAGAGAATCTGTGTCTATTTGATGGTTCAAATCCGCCCGTTCCAACAGGTCGTTTAATGCCTCTGTCATCTCAAAAGGAGAAATATTTTCAAAGGTCCCAAGCTTTTCATTGAGATGGTTTTTTAACACCAACGTGTTGGTGGACACGTCGGATATGAGTGTTTCTTCAAGTGATTTTGTGTCAACCTCGCTCTTTGTAAAATAAAAAAGATGGGGACCTTTACGCGAAGACCCCACGTTTTCATCAGGGGCCGTTGTTTCGTTTTTAGAAGAAGGGGGCAACGGCGATTCTTTTTCTTTTTTATCGTAGAGATCTCGTTCTGTTTTTTCTGGTAACGGATAAGGTTTTTCTTCCTTCGTCGTGTTTCCTTGTGCGTCGCGAATGATGGTTGTGCGTTTTATTTCGGCGACACAGTCTGTCCCAAAAAAACCGATAAGAAATGTTAATAGGATGTGTAAGTAGAATTCTTTTTTCCTAAAATTTCGTAACGGATCAGCTTTCATCCAGTCCTCCGGACTAATAATCACTAGTGATCTTCCCTCTCTTGTAGTTCTGACCAGCGGTTAAACGTGTCTTCGGTTTTTTTGTCTAAAGCATCTATCTCTTTTTGGCGTTCCATCAGCAACGACGCGTTGGTGGCAATCCCGGGGTCGTTCAGCGAGGCCTGGGCTTCTTTGCGTTGTTCCTCGAGGTCCAACAGTTTTTTTTCAAGTTTTTTTAATTCTTTGCTTTCTTGGAGGCTGAGCCCCGTTTTCTTTTCCATCACGGGGGCCACGAAGGGTTCTTCTTCCGGCGGGGTTTCTCGGTTTTCCCATTGAGCGAGATCGGCAAAAAATCGAGCGTTTCCCCTCCCGTCCAGCTCCAAAATCCGTTGGCTCACGCGGTCCAGCAGATAGCGGTCGTGGGTCACGAGGACGAGGGCCCCGGAAAATTCCATAAGACTGTTTTCCAGCACTTCCAACGAATGAATGTCTAAGTCGTTGGTGGGTTCGTCCAACAACAAAATGTCGGCCGGCTTTAACATCAGTCGAGCGATCAGCACCCGGGCCTGCTCCCCTCCGGACAAACGCCCCAAGGGGACGTCCAATTGTTCTTTGCCGAACAAAAACCGGTCCGCCCACCCGGCCACGTGGATGGGGTTGCCCTTGTAATAAACAAATTCCCCGGACTCGCACAGGGCTCGCCGAAGGGGTGTGTTTAAGTCCAGTTGTTCTCGGTGTTGATCGAAAGTGACCACCCGCAAATCGTCCGCTCGCCGAACCACGCCCCCGTCCGGTTCCATCCCCCCGGCCAAAATGGTGAGCAGGGTGCTTTTTCCACTGCCGTTGCCACCCAGAAGCCCCATCTTGTCCCCGGGGCTCAGCAAAAAATCCGTGGGGCCGAAAAGTTTTTTCCCGCCCCGACTTTTTTCAACGTCCACGAATTCCACCAACCGCTTGGATTTTTTTTCTCCGCTGGAAAAATCAATATCGGCGGAACGGACTTGGGCGTTGCGGTATTTTAACTCACCCAACTGTTCGATCAGTTCCCCGGCCCGATCCATCCGGGCCTTTTGTTTGGTGGTTCGTGCTTTAGGCCCTCGCCGAAGCCATTCCACCTCCCGGCGAACGATGTTCCGGGCCGTTTGTTCTTGGGCCGATTGGGCTTCAAACAACGCGTCGCGGTTTTCAATGAAATCGCTGTAATTTCCCACACTGCTAAAATACCCGTCGGGGTAGCGTTTATTAATTTCGATCACGCGGTTGCAAACGGATTCCAAAAAACGGCGATCGTGCGTGATCACAAGGAACGAAAAACGAAGGCCTCCCATTAATCGTTCCAGCCAGAGAACCCCGTCCAAATCCAAGTGGTTAGTCGGTTCGTCCAGCAACAGCAAATCCGGTTCCGAGAGCCCTTGCGCCAGAATGGCCAACCGTTTCCGCCACCCCCCCGATAAACTGTTCACCGTACGTTGCGCCTCCAAGCCAATGGTGGCCAGCCCCTCCTCCACGCGAATGTCTATTTCATAATCTTCAAGCCCCAACCCCTCCAAAGCCCGAACCAACACTTGGTGGACCGTTACCCCACCCTCTTCGTTTTCAAAGGTGTCTTGTTGGGCCAAATAACGAATTTTTATCCCCCGTCGGAACGCCACCTCCCCATCGTCTTCTTTTTCAAGCCCCGCCAAGATTTTCAACAAAGTGGATTTCCCCGCCCCATTGGGCCCAATCACCCCCGTCCGTTCCCCCTCAAAGAGGCCAAACGAAAGCCCCTCAAACAAAGCCCGCGCCCCAAAAGTCTTAGAAAGGTTTTGACAACTAAGAAGAATTTGACTCATGGGGTTTTTCTAACGCTTAAACGGGCTTTGGTCATGCGTTCCCGCAAGCCCCCTTCTTTTAAAAAAGCGGTTTCTAATTGTTTGATTTGTTGGTCTAATAAAAAATTGGCTTGGTGGATTAGGCAAATAAGAATGTTGGCCACCACGTCCGATGGGCGTGTTTCTAGGTAGGACCGATAAGACTCATAGGACGAATGGGGCGTGGCCCCTAAATTTCGAACAAAGCGGGCTTGTTCGCTGGTTTTGTCCCAAAGAGGTTTGTTGTGGGTTCGAAGGTGGTCCCGATAGTCCTCCAATAATTCTTCCAAGCTGGCCCGGGCCACGTTGATCAGTTTTATTTCAGATTCTTTTGATGTTCCAGACGCCATGGTTCCTTCAATAATATTTTGTTTTCCAGAGCGGGCCGCCTGAACCATTTGATCCACGGTGCGGTCCCTAGAATTTAAAAAACGAGAACAAAAAAGAACCGTCCCATCATAAATAATGAGGGTTTTTTGATAGGATTTTAAATTTTTATAGCCCCCGTGCTGGGGAATAAAACCACTTTTTTGCCATTGAGTCGGTGGCATTAAGGTCTGTAAACCCTATAAACCCAATAAGTCTTATAGGTCGTATAAGTCCCATAGGACCTATGGGGATGATTTTGTTGAAGGTTTTTAAAAAGGTCTGTTGTCATGGGGGGCATTTTAGCAGAAATTTCCCCTAAAATAATTTTGTGGATGTTTTTCTGTCACTCGTTGGGCGGGTTGGCGCTGATGTCTATTTGGAAGGATTGGGGGGTGCTGGTGATGGAGGTGGGGGGCATGTCCAATCTCAGCCAAAGGGTGCGGTCTTCCCCGGGCAACACATTGACGCCGGTTTGGGTGCCGTTGATGGAGAAGGCGGTGGAATCGCTGGTTTTTGGGGAGCCAAGGATGTCTTCGGCACCGAATTGCGTGGCGTCGGGTTTTGTGGCGTTGAACCCGCCCAGCAAAACAGGGTGATCCCCTGTGGCGG
>Ga0247840_10009641_pt1 | contig 12387 bp, 10 predicted proteins | sample LaCruzMarch2015__FD_192404 | JGI IMG/M metagenome (GOLD analysis project Ga0247840, IMG submission 192404) | Freshwater microbial communities from meromictic Lake La Cruz, Castile-La Mancha, Spain - LaCruzMarch2015_17m | ecosystem: Environmental > Aquatic > Freshwater > Lake | place: Spain...
GTCCGATGTAGGGACGGCATCACGGGCCGTCCGATGAATATCAAACCGGTCCGATACATTTTCAATGTCGACTAAACACCAATAAATGGAGACAATCTTTCCAAAACCAAAGTTTTCTCATCCTCAGACAACTGCGTACGATCTATCAGATGCTCAATCTGTCCACGAATTACAAGATGCTGAGCAGCTTCCAAATCCAGTCACTTCGCCATCAAATAAAAGAGATATTTAGGGTCTAATTGATGAATACTTGCACCATGTCAGGCTTTGACCTGATGTGAACGGACATGAAGTTTGGGAAGTGCAACCATATGTACAGTTCAAGCTCCGCGAACAAGTTGATGTTGATAGAGTGAAGAAGTCACTCACTCAATGGATTCAGCGATATCGAGATCTCCCTCCAAACGACACTCAGCAGTCCCTGGTAATCAGAGTAACTGAACATCTGCTGTCGTTTTGGATGCAGTAAATCTCACAAGAGTTTGAGATTTCACACTGTCGTTTTGAGAAACCCCGAAACCAGAACAAATTACCTTTGCTCCCACTCCATCCAAAATAATTTCAAGATCAACACTACTTTTTACCAAAATTGGCAAATACATCAATGTCGCTCCTTCATGGACAAAAATCTGCTTTTTTCCTGCCTGTTTTACAAAAAAATCAAGTACAGAAGAAGTACTATGAGCAGCAATCTCAAGTACATCAAATGATGGGGTAAAATTAAGTATTGCCATATCTATTTTTCTTTTGATTTAATTAAATTAAGAAGTTGTGTCCTAGCATCTCCACTAGATGTCACAGTTTGTGGTGGTGTTTGTGAAGGTGTAGTGGTGATAGATTTTCATGTATTTTCAGAATTCTCTACAAATCCAAACGTCTCAGTAGTACCAACCGTACCACTTTGAACAGTACCAGTTTGTCCAAAAATATCTGCTTCTGTATTTGGATCATACAATATATCCTCTCATGTATTTAATTCACCAGAAAGAACTGATCCAGTTTGAATGGTTCATGTCTGGACACTAGTCCCAGATTCAAGAAGTTGTTGAGCATCAATACCATTGAGATAATTGATATAACGCCCTGGTTCAAATCCAAACCTAGCAAATCAGTATAAAAAAGCTCCCAAAACTACCGCAAAAGAAAACCATAAAAAGTACTTGAGAATCTTTCCAAAAAGAATATGCATAGAGTATATAGTAAGAAATAAATCTTAGTGTTTGTAGTGTAGGTTTTTGGGGTAGCAAAAGAAAGACTATTTCAAGACAAAAAGATTGACAAATGGTAAGAAATAATTATAGTATATGTATACATATATTTTATCACTATCTTTTCTCTATGAAAAAACTTCTTGTAGCAATGCTTCTTTTGGCTGGAACAGCCAGTATTGGGACAAATTCATTTGCAAGTGATTGTAAAAACGTAGATTTTGACAACGGAAATGTCTGTGTCAATATTGAAAAAGTAAGTGGAGAAACATTTAGACTTACAACTGACACAAGCAATGGGACACTTCGATGTGGAGTTCTCCTTGCAGACAAACCATACAAAGATGTTGCCTGTAATGGTGGAACATTTTCTGTGAATGATCTAGATACGCAACTTATCAAAATATTTATCAAACAAGGAAGTGAAGTCCCTTCAGATTGGGAAGATAAACCAAGTACAGCTTCTAAATGGTTATTTCCACAATGGAATTATGATTTTGATGCTGAAGAATGGGCAGATGGCTCATCTAGTTCATCTAGTTCTAGCTCAAATGGTGATGTAAGTGACTATACTATTACATTAGCTGATTCCACTCCTAGTGCTGGTGATGAAGTTAAATTGACAATTAAATCAGTTGATAGTAGTGATGATACAGTTACTGATTATGATGGTTCTAATGCAGAAATTACAATTGCATACAGAAGTTCTTCTAGTTCTTCTTGGACTACTACTACTTCTTCTACATATTTCTCTATTGATGACAGCACTCCTAACTTCTCTAATGGATCTGCCTCTACATATATCACGTTCAAAAAAGATTATGATTATAGAATTACCATAACTGATCAAGATGATGATTCTATCTATACACAAAAGACTATCTACACTAATGGATCTAGTTCTTCTTCAAATTCAAACAGTGATGTAAGTGATTACACTATCACATTAGCTGATTCTACTCCTGCTGAAGACGATGAAGTTAAGTTGACAGTTAAAGCAGTTGATAGTAGTGATGACACAGTAACTGATTACGATTGATCTAATGCAGAAATTACTGTAGAATACAGGTCTTCTTCTTCTAGTTCTTGGAAGGATGCTACATCTTCTTACATTTCTATAGATGATACTACTCCTAACTTCTCTAATGGTTCTGCTTCTACATATATTACCTTTAAATATGGGTATGATTATAGAATTACCGTAACTGATCAAGATGACGATTCTATCTATACTCAAAAAACTATTTACGTAGATTCTTCTAGTTCATCTTCAAGTTCAAATAGTGATGTAAGTGATTATACTATCACATTAGCTGACTCTACTCCTAGTGCTGGTGATGAAGTTAAATTGACTATTAAAGCTGTTGATAGTAGCGACGATACGGTTACTGATTATGATGGTTCTAATGCTAAAGTTACTATCGCATACAGAAGCTCTTCTAGTTCTTCTTGGACTACTACTACTTCTTCTACATATATTTCTATTGATGACAATACACCTAACTTTTCTAATGGTTCTGCTTCTACATATATAACATTCAAGAAGAGTTATGATTATAGAATTACGGTAACTGATGAATCTGATGATTCTATCTATACTCAAAAAACTATTTACACTAGTTCATCTAGTTCTAGCTCAAATGGAGACGTAAGTGATTACACTATCACATTAGCTGACTCTAGTCCTAGCGCTGGTGACGAAGTTAAATTGACAATTAAAGCTATAGATAGTAGTGACGACACAGTTATTGATTACGATGGTTCTAATGCTAAGATCACTATCGCATATAGAAGTTCTTCTAGCTCTTCTTGGACGACTACTACTTCTTCTACATATTTCTCTATAGACGACAACAATCCTAACTTCTCTAATGGTATAGCTTCTACATACATCACATTCAAAAAAAGCTATGATTATAGAATTACGGTTACTGATGAAGATGATGATTCTATTTATACTCAAAAAACTATTTACACTGACGATTCTAGTTCCTCAAGTTCAAATGGTGATGTGGAAGACTTCACTATTACATTAGCAGACTCTAGTCCTGCTGAAGACGATGAAGTTAAATTGACACTCAAAGCTATTGATAATAGTGATGATATCGTAACTGATTATGATGGTTCCAATGCAGAAATTACTGTAGAATATAGAACATCTTCTTCTAGTTCTTGGAAAGCAACTACATCATCTTATATTTCTATAGATGACACTACGCCTAACTTCTCTAACGGATCTGCTTCTACATATATCACATTCAAATCTGATTATGATTATAGAATTACCGTAACTGATCAAGATGATGATTCAATCTATACGCAAAAAACTATCTATGTTGATGGATCTAGCTCTTCTAGTTCTAGCTCAAATAGTGATTTTTCATCTTCCGAACTACGTACTATCAAAAACATATATAGCACATGGAATAGTTCTATCTCTGATTTAGAAAGTGAATCATACAAACTTAGAAACAATTCAACTCGACAAAATATGTCAGACGATCTCTATGACGAAATGAAAAAAATAATCGATGATGATAGTGATAAACTTTACGACAATATGGATGAATTCCAAACAGCTTTCAACAAACGATACAAGTACACAACTCAAAATAAATAGGAGCACAACAAAAGAAAGAATCGTGAGCATAAAGCTTGCGATTTTTTTTATTTTAAAGGGACTATTTATTGGACGAAAAATCAATTGCAAAGGGGGTATAAAATCAATATAGACAGATATAAATAGTTTTATGTCTTATCCTAAGAGATGGCAGAAAAGACAACAGCAACATCCAAAAAGTCTCGCGGAAGGCCCAAAACGGCATTTGTCTCCAAGAAACCAAAAATAAAACAAAGTGGCCCATGAAGACCAAAAAAGATCCAAGAGATTCTTGATATGCCTCAAACAAAGCCACAGTTTATAAACAAGAGATTGACAGCAAACGACAGCAAAAAGAAAGATGCTGTTATTTTGGCAATGTTCGTCCTTTCTCTAGTTCTGTTTACTGCATCACTATTCTTCTCACAAAAAAAGGATATAGTTGATACAGAACAAATTGAACAGCCTATAGAAAATGAAATAGCTCCAATCACTGAAGAAACAACTGGTGAAGCTGTAACTATAGAAGAGACATGAACAGTAATCACAGGAATACAGGAAACACTTTCTGTATCAAATCCATTACTCTCTGATTTCTATACAGCACTAAACAACGGAACAATAAATCAAATATACCCAAATATCACAGCAAATCTCAAAGCATCTAAATTATTCAAAGTATATTTTAGCAAAACACGAACACAAAGATTCCTCAAAAATCTAAATACTGGATGAGTTGAAATTTCTAATATTCAAAGTGACAACAAAGAAAATCCAACATTGACATACACAGTTTCTTATACATTACAAGACGGCAAAGCCTTTGAAGAAACACGACGTATGCAAATTTTAGATAAAGAAGTCCCTCAAATTGCAAAAATGATGTGTATAAATACAGGATGTTCAACATTCCCATTTTTCAATCCAGGAAAATACACTATTCACTAATTTTACTCTAGAGTACACATATGGAAGTCGATGCAATTTTGCCTGAAGCCATAAAAACCGTAGATAAATTCTACAAAAAAAATCCAAACGGAATCGTCATTATCCGAGGTGCGACAGCAACTGGTAAAAGTAGACTTTCCGTTCTTTTGGCTGAGCATTTTCCCGTAGAAATCATTTCTGCAGATAGTAGGCAAATTTTTAGAGAAATGGATATTGGAACTGACAAAGTATCCAAAGAAATCAGAGACAGGATCCCTCACCATCAAATAGATATCGTAAATCCCGATGAAAGTTACACAGCAGGTCAATGGAAAGAAGCTGTACAAAAACAAATTCTCGATATCCAATCCAGAGGGAAACTACCTATTATCGTAGGGGGAACTGGGTTATATATCGATACACTATACAAAAATTTTTCTATGCCAGAGTCTGCACCAAATCGAGAAATCAGAGATAAACTTGAAGCAGAAGAAAAGGCAGAACCTGGAATTTTATGGAAAAAACTCAATACTATTGATCCAGAAGAAGCAGCCAAACATCATCCAAATTCAGTAAGATATATTATCAGGGCACTTGAAATATTTGAGACTACGGGGAAGACCAAAACCGAATGATTTTTCCAAAAAGACGTCGAACAACCAATCCTCTTGATGGGTCTCCGAAGAGAAAAAGAAGAAACCAACAGAAGAATAAATGCCAGAATTAAAACGATGTTTACCAGTGGTTTACTTGAAGAAATTCAAGGACTTTTGGATAAAGGATATAAACCTGAACTTCAATCCATGCAAGGTATTGGGTACAAAGAGATTATCGGCTACCTCAAGGGAGAATACGATCAAGAAAAAAGTGAGGAACTCTTAAAGAGAAACACTCACCATCTTGCAAAAAAACAAAGAACTCGATTTAGAAGATACATCGCAGAAGGCAAAGCGGCTCCCAAAAAGAATGTTGAATATGTAATGTATTATCTAGATTAATTAGTTGTAGGAATTGCACTGATTTCAATTGCATTAGCAAAATTTCCCCATGTTGGATCAGTAGCTTCTATCAAGAATACTCTACCATCATCCAAAGTTATAGATGCGAACTGAGCAGGTACTGTATCAGTTTTGTTTGTACATTCAAAAATCTTAACAGCTGGAGCTGTAGTTACTTGAGCCTTATTAGCATAAGCTACAACATTAATTTGAGAATAACAACGCAATCCTTTGATTCCAAAGTCTGTAGTAGCCAATGAAAGAGATTGAAAAGATATTTTCTTAGATGGAAACAAAATACTATGTCCTCTTGAAGAGGTAAACAACGTACCTGTACCCATTGTTACAGCAAATTGCTGACTTCATTCTTGAACAGTAAGTGGTTTTTTGCTACCAGGAGTCACTGTAGCAGAAGTTGTAGTTGTTTGTGTAGTTGTTCCTGTCACCACAGAAGTAGTTGTTTGACCAGTTACAACTGTTTGACCTGTTGTTTCCAAAGCACCTGTCACTACAAGCCCAGTAGATTGAACATTCAAATCCATCACAGAACTTACTTCAATAATAACCAATCCACTATGTTGAAGAGCAACTGTTCCATCTATACTAATAGTCCCAGAATATTGACTCAAATTAATAGTTTTGCTCTTGAGTCCAAATACACCACTACTTTGTGTAAGTAAGGTATGTGTATGTGTCATAAAGTCTCAATCAGGACGAATTTCTCCTTCCAAAGTAATAGGATCTCCAATTACAAAACCAGTATCATTCAAAGATGTTGTCAAATTTGTACTAGGTCCAAAAATTTGAGTAATTTTGTCCCATTTACTCCAAAGCAAAAATGAGATAAACAAAAGACAAATCACAACAATTCCCAATGGAAAACTACGAGGTGATTGTTTAACTACATGATGTGCTGTAAAATCAGAAGCCATAGTACAATAGTGTAGAAAATAAAATGTTCTTAGCTCCATTGTAAAAAAAAAGTTACTATTTTCAATCACAAATAAGCTAGAGAACTATAATCCCATACCGTTTTACAAAAATTGGTTATTATTCAAAGACAAAAAAAACGCATTTATTGAATTTTAAACAAGATTGGAGTACAATAGAGCTAGTATAGTATTTATATAACTTATAATAACATGGGAACAGGAGCAATAGCAAGCACAGGTATACAATGAATTATGGATAGTATACTTGTAACCTATTTAATCAAAATTATCTGAGCGGTAGTCGTGATTTTTATTCTTTTGATGGCATCTAAGGTTTTTGCCAAGATAATCAGCAAAAGAATTGTCAAAAGTACAACCGAAGGTAACAAACATGCCGACAAAATTGAAAAACTTGTACATGATATCGTATTTTATGTACTCGTAATTTTTTCTTTCTTTGTGGGATTTGAAATCGTTGGATTTAATGTAGGACTGATTATTTGAGGTATCTCATTTGGAGTCGGTCTCGCCTTCAAAGAAATTTTGGGAAACATGATTGCAGGAATTATGATTATGTACACCAAAGAGTTTAAACTTGGAGATATCGTAGAAATCACTGCCGATCAAGTATATTTTGGAAGAATTGAAGAGATCACTATCAGATATACGATTATTAGAACATTGGATTTAAGACAAGTCGTATTGCCAAATATGCTCTTAATTTCAACTCCTATCAAGACATTTAGCTCTGAAGATCTAGTAAAACTTAGTGCTGTATTTGGAGTTCATTATAATTCCAATATACCACAAGTACTTGAAGTGGTGACAAAAACAGTAAATAGTCTAGCCTACGTCAAAGAAAAAGAAAACACAAAAACATTTGTCTCTAATTTCGCAGATAGTTACATAGAAATCAAATCTTTTTTCTATTTTGACCCTAAATGCGGTATGATACCAGAAATCGCTCTCTGAGAAATAAACAATGCGATGAACATTGCCTTTTCTCAATATAAAATTGAGGTTCCTTTCAACACAATGACTATTAATTTTGAAAACAATCAAGATAAAGCAAAACTTGAAGCAAATCTACAAACAAATACAAATCAAACAATGCCACAATAATAAATCTGATTTTATTTTACAACAAGCTTGCATTTATGTGAACCCTTTTTAGTCAACGAAACAATGCGATTCAACAGGCGCCAACAATGTTTGGTAAGATGATACTATGAGTTATCGTATTTTTTGCTATATATATAGGTATCACCATAATTGTCTCTCGTGTTCAAAAAAGGATACTGGCAAACAACCTAGCAGAAGATAAATATAATACTAAAAATGCAGAATTTATAGGAAGAATGGTCTTTATTTTGCTTCTTATCTTCGATATCCTTATTAGTTTCCAAGTAATGGGATATGATGCAGGGATTATTATATGAGGTATTTCTCTTAGTCTAGGATTTGCAATGCAATCCACTGTAGAAAATCTTGTCTCAGGAATCTTTATTTTGACCAATAAAAAAATAAGAATTGGTGAATTCGTCCAATTTCTATGAAGCCTCAAAATAATGGGAACAATTGAAGAAATTAACATTAGATATACCGTAATTAGAGGCTTTGACAAAAGAAGAACTATTATTCCAAATAGTCTAGTAGCTAAGACTCCGATCAGAACAATGAAATCAGAACCTCTTTTGAGAGGAGAAATTATATTTACGGTACCACGTCATACACCAGTAGACGAATTTAAAGCGACGTTTATTCAAACTATAAATAGTAATAAAAACATTCTTTACCCAGAATATACAAGTATTCTCATCAATAATTTCACAAATAGTTGAGTAGAACTCAAAGGATTCTTCTTCGTGAATCCAGCCAAAAAAAGTCCAACAGTTGTTGCAAGAGAGATGAAAAGTTCGCTATTTGAAGCACTTAAACGTTATGGTATCAAGGTACCTTACCCACATTTATCACTTACTGTAGAATAGAATAAAAAAAAACCTCGCATCACTGCGGGGTTTTCTTGTATATATTTTTTGAATTATTTGATCAATTCGTAAACTCCCTTTTCTGTTCTTCTAAATAAGTCTTTATATTTTTGAAGATTAAGCATTACAGTATTTGGGCTTACCATTTTTTCTTTGAGCATTTCTTTACAAAGTTCTTTAACATTCATAGGTCTCTCGTTTTTAACGAAGATTCTTACAAGAATGTCTTTAACTTGTCCTCCTTCATATCCCCATTCTTTGAGCCCATAGATTCCAAGACCGAGATTGACAAACATATCATTGTTTTTAACAAGTTCATTGTGAACTGTATTTACTTTGATATTTTTGGCTGGAAATCGTTCCATAATTCTACCTGGCAATTCTTGGAAATGAGATGGTTTATTGATTCTTCTCATTGTATACAAGATCTTAAGTTTGATTGTTTTAGGATTTACATCTGCAAATACTGGCAACCCAACCTTTCCATCAAATACGTTGAAATCTCTGATTGATTCAAAGAAGTTAACATAGAAGAGATCATTTTTGAGATAGTGAACATCTTTATAATCTTTTGCAAAATTATCTTTCATATATCCAATAAACTCGTACAAATCTTGACTTTCTTTTCTCTTTTCAAAGTAAGCAACTGATTCCAATACCATCTTAGTCAAAAGATCTTCATAAAGAGGATCCAAGTAAAATGATTTGTTCAAATACTTATTTCTCTTGAGATATGTTACATCAAAGTCTGATACCAAGATAAGTTTAATTTCTTGTTTAGAGAATTTAAAAATATTCTTATTTACCATTTTTGAGATCAAGATATCTTCCTTCAAGAATCCACCATGGATATCTAGAATTTTTTTAGCTTCATTAAGTACTTCCATATAAATCTCATTACCTACGATAAGTCTTCTAAATCTCATCAAAGCTTGAGTTTCGATTTGTCTGATTCTTTCTCTAGTCAGCATATATTCTTTACCAATTCTTTGAAGTGGTACTTCCTTGCTTCCATCGAGACCAAATTTCTTCATAAGAACCAATCTTTCCTTTGGTTTACAATAAATTAACACATCTTTTAACTGTGTCTTTTCTATATCTACTTTGATTTTAGAATCATCCATTTTTACTTTAAAGTTCATGAGAACAGCAGTAAATATATAAAATCTATATTTATGATAGGAATATAAAGATTCAGATTTTAATGTCAAGTGTATTTAAGAGATTAAATAACTACAAATTACACATTAAATTTGAAAATCATCACATCTCCATCACGCACGATATAGTCCTTTCCCTCTAGCTTTACAAGTCATTTCTCTTTTGCTTTGGCCCAGGATCCACATTCAAGAAGTTCATTACAACGAACGACTTCAGCCTTGATAAATCCTCTTTCAAAATCAGTATGAATTGCACCGGCTGCCTGTGGCGCCGTAGAGCCAATCGGAATTGCCCAAGCTCTAGATTCTTTCTCACCAGTTGTAAAATAATACATTAATCCAACTTTGTTGTATGCTAATGAGATCAAATCATCCAAAGTAGGGATATGACTTATCTTTTCTAATGAAAGTAGTTCTTTCATAAAATCTTGCTTTTCTTCATCATCAAATTCCATAAGTTCTGATTCAAGCTTAGCACACACAATAGCAACTGGACTCTGGAGTTTAACCATAAACTCTTCTTGAATATGATGCGCTTCTGGAATATCATCTTGAGAGATATTGATAGCATATACAAAGGGTTTCATCGTCAGAAAATTATATGGTTTGAGCAATTTCCATTCTTCAGCAGAAAGGTATTCTTTGAGACTATGAACAATCTTCCCTTCTCTCAAAACAGTTTGCACTTGTTCTAAGATATGAGCCAATTTACCATCATCTTTGTTTGAGGTAATTTTTGCTCTTTTTTGGATAGCTGGTAAATTTCTATCAATTTGATCGAGATCAGAGAGAATCAATTCAGTATTGATAATTTCTACATCTCTCATTGGATCAACAGTTCATTCCACATGAACTACATCAGACTCTTTGAAATATCTGAGCACCTGAACAATAGCATCTGTTTCTCTAATATGAGACAAGAATTTATTTCACAATCATTCTCATTGACTGGCTCATTTTACCAATCCAGCAATATCTACAAATTCTATAGCTGCATACACAATTTTTTGGGTATGGGACATCACAGAAAGTGCTTCAAGTCTTTTATCTTTGACATTTACGATTCCTACATTTGGTTCTATGGTACAAAACGGAAAATTTTCTGCAGGAGCAGAATAAGATTTAGTCAGAGCATTAAATAAGGTTGATTTACCTACGTTTGGCAATCCTACGATTCCTATTTTCATTGGAGTTCACAAAAAAATAAACACCTGCTTGTACTTATTCTCTCACAAAAAACAATTGAAAAAAAAGAAGCAAAAAAAAGTCTAATTTTTTGACAAAATGTCCCATTTCGAGTATAATTATTGTGTTTATTACCTCTCTTTTTTGGATGGAAAATCTAAGATCATCTGACAGCAGTGAAAACAAGGAACGACAAGAAACTCTAAAGAAAATTAGAGAATACATTTTATCGTTATTGAGGAAAAAACAATCCAAGGCTAAAGAGATAGAAAAGGTATTACAAGAGACCCCAAAGACCAAAGAAACGCCTGAAGAAAAATCAATATGGGAAAAATTAAAAGAAAAAATATTGGATGAGGACGAAGACGATGAAAACAAGAACCAACAAAAAAAAGAAGACAAAAAGCCCCATGAATCTCAACTTGAAAGCGCTCCTGAAGATCAAGATGAATATATTCCTCGTAATAGTGAATTTGGTGAAGCCATGGGAGAAGCAAACCGTTTTGGAGAGATCTATCCTCCATTTTTGGGATATTATACCGTAGGAAAGAAATCATATTTCAATCCAAATACAAATCTTCGATCCAAAAAGAAAAGACTTTCTGATATCACAAATATTCTCAATTCATGAGTTCAAAAATACAATTACGCAGGAATAATCAAAGCTGGGACAAGCTCAATTCCTCTTCCAGAGGGAGCATTGCCAGATACAGAAAGTTTGTGTTTTGATGGGTCAAAACCTCCTCTTTTTCAAATTGACCAAAATAACTGTATATATCTCATAAGTGAGAGACAACAACGCATTTCTTTTAATTTTGGACTACATCAAGTCAAAAATAATAAAGAACCCGTACCACAAGACCAAGAAAATATCATTTTCAAATCACTCAGTCACGAAGCTGAATCTCTTCTCAAAAATCTCAGAAATGGACCAATAAATCTATCAACTGCAAACAAAATTAAACAGTATATCATCAAAACAAAAAAATATTCAACCAAAGTCCAAGGAACACTTAGAGATAAATCAAATGAAAGAAATTATCTTCAACACATAGAAGAATCGCCAATACTCGAATGTTTCAGTGCAAATACCTTATTTGTAGGACTTTGTAGAAGTTTGGGGCTCAAATCAAGATTGATTGTAGGACATATGGTACAAAACACCAGCAAAAGCTGAAAAGCATTTGTAGGATCCAATACAGGTCACGCCCGATCTGAAGTCTGGGACGAAACCAAAAACGAACGAGTAAGATTTGATGCGACACCCACAGAAAAAGATAAAGAAGACAAAAAATCTGATGAAGATAAAGAAAACAACGAAGAAAAGAATAATCAAGATACGGAAGACAACTTTGATGAGGATCAAGAAAGTCAAAATTCACAAGAATCT
>Ga0247840_10009643_pt1 | contig 12384 bp, 9 predicted proteins | sample LaCruzMarch2015__FD_192404 | JGI IMG/M metagenome (GOLD analysis project Ga0247840, IMG submission 192404) | Freshwater microbial communities from meromictic Lake La Cruz, Castile-La Mancha, Spain - LaCruzMarch2015_17m | ecosystem: Environmental > Aquatic > Freshwater > Lake | place: Spain...
TAACCTTCACAACTAAAAATCATATATGTAGCTATAGATTTATCAAGAATTTGTGCATAATTTTTTTTACCTTTGTACATAGTATTATAAGACATACACAAATGTCCAGGTTTATTACTTTTAATAAATGTTTCTAAATCACTAATTTCTTTTGAAGACAATTGTTGTGTCATGTTATTAATATCATCAACTTTAATAACATAAGTAATTGTAAAAATATTTCAATTTTTTTTATATGTATAAATTATTATTTAGAGTAACATAATAAAAAGTTTTTAAAAATAAATAATAAATACTATATAATAATACTTATTATTAATTAAATGATCAAAACTATTATCAACAATAACGACGCAGAAAGTGTTTATACAAGCAAAAGTCTTGGGTCATTAAATAGTATGACAAGTTGGACAGAAAATAGCACCAATGCAAGCACCAATGCAAGCACCAATGCAAGCACCAATGCAAGCACCAATGCAAGCAGTAACGATGATGACACATTTGAAATATCGATCGTTAATGAAAACGCTAAAAGTTGGAGGGCAAAAAAAAATAAAAGTATAAATATTCTTGAACTCGATGACATAGAAAGCATTTGCAGTAGTGGCAGTTCTGAAAAAATAAATAATGACATTAACTCTACAATTTCATTAGCAAGTACTGAAATTACAACAAACACAACAAACAGTGAGAGTTTATTTGAAAAGACAACCCAACAACAACAGCAACAACAACATCAACAACAACAGCAACAACAACAACAACAACATCAACAACAAGATCAATACTTAAGTCATAAATCAAATGAAACTATCATGAACAACTTAAAAAGTATTGATAATAAAGTTAGTATTGATGTTGCTGTATTATGTCAAGAATATACTACAATTGAAAAAATGTGTGATGACCATATAATCAATTTAGATGAGATAATAATAACAAAAGATTTGTTTCAAACGATTTTTTATCCTTATGGTGAAAATTTTGGAATAAACAAAAATAATTTAACAGACAGCAATAACAAGGTTTTAATACCTTATATTTCATTTTTACCAGAATACAGAAGTACAGAAGGTAAAAATTTTTATTTACTTGAAAAAATTATATCTAATTTAGAAAATGATTTGAATGTTTCTAGAAATTGTTTTACAATAGAAACACTAGTAGAATTATCTAACGAAATAACAAACCTACATTCTTTTTGCGATTTAAACTGTTGCAGCGTATTATCATCATTAACATGGCCAAACGTATTAGAAATAATTAAAAATTACAAGATGTCAGATATAAATGGTCCGTCATATCCATTAATACCAATATGTGTAATTAGTATCGTTTTTAAAACACCCACAGTCGGTGTTAAAAATACAATCGTTCGATTTAACTATAGAATTACAGACATATAGAATTACACACACACATAAACTAATTTATTATATTATTATAGTAAATTAGTAATCATATAAGAATATTATTAAAATATTATAATAAGATAAAAATATAAAATAACATGAGTTCCTTTGATTTTGATTTAAACATTCATAATTATAATTTTGATGAACTATTGAATTTATTCAAAATAAATGACATTGGTAAAGATGATAAAAAATATTATAAATACAAAATAGATGAAAAACTAGTTAAAATAAAAGACAACTATCCAAAAGAAATGTACAATTTTTTCAAAAAAACGAAAATGATTATTCTCTCTATTTTCAATTTACTACAGAACAATATAATTACAAGTAAGAGTGAAATAGAAAACTATGCGAACTATTTAAAAAATATTGAAAATTTAGAAGTGTACATAGAAAAAGATGACGAAGATGCGTTGTACAAAAAAATAACAAATGACATAACAAGACAAAGTCAACAAAATCAATACAATGTTAAAATAATAGATGCTGATGAAAATTCTATTAAAAATTCGCTATTCAACTTAAATTTAAATACTCCATACAATAACGTTCATAATGGTAGAGTAGATCCTAGTTTAAACGATAAAAATAATACGAACATTATTGTAAACACCGCTGTCAACGAAATATCTCCAGGAGATCTAAACAGTGTCAAAAGAATAACACAATTACAAAATTTAAATTTGAATAGTTGTTTTCGAAATAATTATTATCAAACTAATCCATGTGATTTTTTATATATGCTTCCTTTGGAAATAAAAAATGTTACTGCATTAAGGCTAGTATCAATTGAAATACCAAATTCTTGGTACCTTATATCAAAATTAAAACAAAATAATGTTTTTGAAATAGTATTTACTATTCCATCCAACAAAGAGAATACAAAGTGTGGATATGTTATAGAAATACCAGATGGGAACTATGATAGTGAAACACTACAAGAATACCTTAATTCAACATACTTTTATCAAACATCATCATCTTCAGAATATTTCAAAACATATTTAAAACGCATAAAATTTTCAATTAACCCTTACAATTTTAAAACTACTTTCGACTTGATAGACCAACCTAATACAAGCGACGAAGAAGATGATATAAAATTTTCATTAAAATTCTCTCAAGGTATAAATCAAAACATAATGAATACCTTTGGTTGGATTATCGGTTTTAGAATGGGAAACTATATAAACATTTTTGAGAGTGTTACATCAGAAGGACTTTTTGATGCTGGCGGTGATAGGTATATTTACGTATGCATAAATGACTATCAATACAATACTAATCCAGTAAACATAGTTTGCTTTGATAAAAGTATATTGAATGAAGATGTTATTGCAAAAATACCGATGGTAAATGGTAAACTTTCATTAACAATAAATGATAATAATAATTCATTATCAAAAATTAGACGATACAATGGACCCGTAAACTTGTCGAGACTACAAATTAAAATAGTTGACCATTTTGGAACAGTTATAGATTTAAATAATATGGATTTTAGTATAACATTAGAATTGCAAGTGTTGTATGAAAATTTTAATTTTAAAAATGTCTCTTACTAAATTATTTCAACATTCTTTTGCGCCATTGAAACAACAACTGCTTTAATTTTATGATATGTAACATCATCTTGAGTTAGTAAATTTTTAATATGATTGATAATTATTACATCATAACTCTCACCGAAGTCTCTTTTTGGTTTGCCAAAAATACTATCATAAATTTCGTACTCAGGCAAAAGTCGGATCATCGAAGTTTTAAATACCATGCTCATAACTTCATTTTTATCGCGTTTACCGTTAGAAGTTCCATTATAGCTTTCTAATAGTTTATAGTTGTCAATCAATATTTTTAATACTTTTAGTAATTCAATATAAACTAAAAGCTCATTTATTTTGTACAAGTCATAATAATAATTAATTTTATTTACAATTTCATCTATTAAAAATATATTTTCTTCCAACACAGTCCACTGTTTCGAAAACAATGGTATTAAATAATTCTGGATTATTTTATCTTTTATATTTTTAACTTTGATATTTATTAATGACTGTTTATTACCATAGTTATAGTTATAATGATAATTTTTTCCAGATAAGTTTATAGTATTTCCATTCGATTGTGTTATACCAGATAAACTATTTGTCATATTATTATTAATTTTTATAAAAAATTTACAATAAATTATACAGGTCTAAACAAAAAGCGGCTTTGCATTTTTACACAAACCAGTTTTACAATTGTTTTTTTTAAGAGAACTAGTAGCCTTTTGATTATCTATATTATCTATATTATCTATATTATAACAAATATCATTATTTTTGCAACCATTAAAACCATCTATGTTAATATTATTTAAATTATAAATAGAACTATAGTCTACAATATTCTTTTTAATACACCATTTATTCAAGTCTAAATTAAAATGTAATTGTGGATTTGATACACGTGAAACATACACTCCATAGGGATACAAAACTGGAACCAGATCTTCTTTACAGTTATCATAAAAAACAGAATTTTTACAATCAGTCGTCAAGTTACTAGTATCGACATTACTGGGATCATCATAAATATTATTTATTTTACCATCAACATAGCTATTGTTTGAACTATACAAGTCTTTTGTAGCCTGTAGGGAATATTTGTCTAAATAATAATAGTTATAGTATGTTTTTGTTAAATTTATTAAATCATTATGACTATCAAATTTTTTAATAGTATAGCCATTTATATTGTTACTATTTAGAGAACTACTCTTAATATTTTTAAAAATCTCAACACCCATTTTATTTTTAATATAATCATTATAATTAATATCTGTTGAGTGTGAAAATACTCTATGTTTTGATGTCATTATAATAATAATGATATAATTATAATAATAATTATTATATCATTATAATAACTTACTAATAGTTTAAAAATATTTTATTTCTTACACTTTTTAACATTTCAAACATACATTTTATATTCGTAAATTACAATAATCTATCTTTTTTGGTATTATAGTTATAGATTTATCATTCAGTTTATCTAAAAAATATTTTTCAGAAATTATACTTTTATTCTCACTATATGTTTTTAATTCATCAAATAATTTACCACAATATGATATAACATTTGGTTTTCCTATGCAAATTCTATCATTACAACCGTAATACCAATCCTGTTCGGGAATAATAATATTATTGTCATTTAACTCGTTAAAACAACTTATATTTACTTTATTATGTAATTTTGTATCTGGACGAATTATAATAGCATAATCATATTCATTTATATGTTCATCAAAAAGTAGAGTTATTTGTTTTTTTGAATATAATGCTAAACACATATTTTTAATTAAATATTTTGTCATTTCTGGAGACATCCCTGTCCAATTGCCTAATTTTTTATAATATTCATTAAAGTCTATACTATTTATTACTGTTTCTTGGTTATCAAAAATAAAATATTTGGGGTTTAATATTTTTTCAACATCTTCATTATTGTAACAATGAACATTTTCGCAACTCCATATATTATTATAAGAACCAAAAATTTTATAAGTGTGTATAAAAATATCATAATGAATTAAATTATCATTCAAAGGTTCAAGTAAATTTGTTTTTATTGAACCAAATGTTTTACCGAGTGTTCTCGTTAAACCAAAAAATAATATTGCAACTTTTTTTTCCATATATAAAATAATATATATACAGAAAATAAGAAATTTATACCCGCGAAGATTTAAAATGGGACGCTCCCGTGGAGCGTCATTTGAATTCGTCACTGGTAACTTAGTTGAAGAAGCAAATGGTGTCCCATTTGAATTCTTCAACGGTGTAAATGTGTAAAACTATAAAAAAAATTACCATTCTGAAGAAACAACGCTTTCAGCTCCATTAATTATCTTTGAAATTTCGGAAATAAGATTACTTTTATTTGAAGAAGAATTGTTTGAAACAATTGAATACTCTTCTAAATCATTGTTTACTTTGTTATTATAAGCCTTCGATTCATAGTCTGAAAAGACTGACATGTCATCATTCAAATCAATACCAGTTCTATCAATTTGTTTCGTATCATTACTGTATACTAAAGGTGAATCATTTGCTAAATAATTAGCATTTTTGTAACCAGGAATACTAGTAGTATATGTAAATGTAGTCAACAAAAGAATATCTAAAGGTTCAAAATAATATTGAAAACCAATATAAAATTTAACAGTTGCAGAACTTTCAGAGTCGCCAACTAAAATATCTCCTGAGCCAATTAACGCGGATAATGATTCGTCCAATCCTAAACCAATAGATTCGCCATTTAAGGAGCCCAAACTTTTAGTTAAAAAATTTACTCTTGCCAATTCAATATTAGTTTTAGGTGATATAGATGCTATTGGTAAATTATTTTTTTTAGACCATGCCTTTGTAACTTGTTCAGATAAACTAAATAAAACACTCTTGCTGTTTGTAGTTTCATAGGTTTGGTTTACTAAACTAATTGCTCCTACACTATTGTTAGAAGGATTGATGTAAAAAGTTCCACTCGGTGATTTAAAAAATAAGTTGGAAAAATCACTCCAAGTCAAATGAATTGGATTCAAGTTAATTTGAACATCAGGAGTCTTTTCTGTTGAAACATTAGATATCATTGCTAAAGTCAAAGATGGTACATTGGTTATTACGCCAGTTGTGTTATTCTTTAGATAACCTTGATCATTGTTTAAAACACCAGTTGTATAAGAATTGTTCTGGATTGACGCCATTTATAATATTAATATATATTTTTTTTGTACAATATTTAGAATTAATTAATAAATTTAACTGTATTTAAAATTTATTAGTTTACAATTTAATTGATAATTGTATACTACTACAAAATTATTATTTTAAAAAAATATTTATTTATATAATTTAATATTTACTTAATATAATATATATTAATTATAAATATGAGTATATTAATTAACGCAATCAAAAATTATAAAGTAAAAGTTATTAACATTATAAATGACAATCAAAATCAAACTATTAATGATAAAATTAAAAAAATTTTTGTGATTAATTTGATAGAAGATGATATTAAACGAAACTATATTATCACTTTAATGAAAAAATACAATATAAATTTTACATTGGTTGTAGTAGAAAAAATATCGAAAGAATTTTATAAAACTGTATCAGAAGATAGCACCACTTTTATATCCAAAGTTGAACTAGGATGCTGTATGAGCCACTTATGGTGTTTGTATCAAATTTTAAAAAATAATTATGAAAACGCAATAATTTTCGAAGATGATATAATTTTACATAAAAATTTCGTAAATGAGTTTTTAAATGTATACAACAGTAATCCTAATTTAGATTTTTTACTACTAGGTGCACACGATTTTAATTTTTCAAAATCCAATTATAAAAACGTTAAAAATAAATTATATAGACCCAATGAAAACTTAAACAACTTATATGGAGCACATGGTAATTATTATTCTTTGAAAGGAGCAAAGGCAATGTTTAAAATTAGAACAACAGAAATATCTTTTTTTGATAAGGAATACATGCTAATGTTTAAACATTTTAATAATTCTTCATTTATATGTTATCCTAACTTAGTTGTTTCTAATATTACATCAAGTACATTAAATCATGCACGCGAAATATTAAGTGTTCTAGAAGAAGAATATTATAAAAAATGTTTTATTAATTTTAACTTCAATGCATATAATTTTATTTACTTAAACTTATTAGACAAAACTTTGTTTAAAATAGATGAAAATAATAATGATTACGAAACCTATATAAGTAATTGTTTGTATCATAAATACTATGACTTACATAAAATAAATACTATTAAAAAAAGAATGGTTATGAACTTTTTCAATTTACAAGATATTAAAATAATACTACATGATAATGCAAACAAACAACAACAACTTAAGTTTAATATGTCCAACACACAAAACATAACAAACACACAAAACACAACAAACACAACAAACACACAAAACACAACAAACAATGAAAAAATTACTAGCAGCATTTAATAACACCAAACAACCTTTCCAAAAAATGGTTCGGTGAAAAATCTTTATTTATTGAGTTATTTTCATACAAATTATTCAATAAGTAACTTCTATAATTATTATTTTTCATGAAATTGAGAACTGCATCGAAGACGCTACTATTTGCATAAAATATTGTTCCTGCTACGAAATAATTTTCAGAATTTATTTTTGATGAATATTTTTGTTTCAATTTATTGTTATAAAGATCATGGATCAAATGTATATAATATTTTGGGTCTCCAATACAATTTGAATTTTTAAACAAACTTTCATTTCTATTTAATAAATCATTTAATGGCACTGAAGTGATATAGTTAGTTAAATTAAAATAATTTTCATTCACTGTTTTTGTATGAAATTTTAAAATATGCTGAAACTTATGCTTTTTGATAATATCATTATACATTAAGAGTGTGGGTGTTATATCAGAACCAAGTTCTTTACATTTGTAAATAGCGTAAAAATCAAAATTATTTGTAATTTTGCTTTTAAATTCTTCGGTTTTAATTATTTTATCAGAATTAAAACAAAAAGCAACATTAATATTATTTTGAATTTTTTTGTATTGTATAATACGATCAATCAAATCCATTCCAATACTTTCATCGCCTATAAAAACTAACAACAATATATCATAATTATCATTCAAACAACTGTACTTTTTATTAATTAGTAAATTAGATAAGTTGGTAAAATTAGAATTATATAAATACTTATTAACAAACTCTTGCACTGGGACAACAACACTATTTTCAATGACATAAATATTATTCAAAAATGTAAAAAACATTATTTTTGGAAAAATATTAGTAATTTGTTTAGGGTGATAAATAAAACCATCTAATGCAATTTTTTTTAGATACTCAAGAGCATTTGCATCATTTATATAGTCAATATTATTTACTTTACAAAAAAAATATAAGTCAATATCGAAAGCATTTTGTTTTGTACCATTTAAACTAAATGACAAAGGAATATTATTATAGGTTAAGTATTTATTAATATTGCTTTTGGGTTTATAAGGTTTAAAATTAAAATTTTTTTTCATATAAGTTTTCCATTGTTTATTACAAATCCAAAACTTGTGTCCACCAAAACTTTCTTCATTAAAAACACTTTCAGACGAAAAATTGTAGGCGACGTCCCAATTAGCCACTATTCCAATAAAATTTTCTTGCATACATTTTGAAAAATATACATCTTCTGGTGGAAAATCCAAGTCGACAGCTTTCATATATTCAAGTGTCGAGCTATTATAAACACAATCAGTTGGTGAAAATCTTTTGACTACTTCAAACATTTTAGATTTACTCCGCAAACTCAGTCCACCATTTCCAACGGAATTAGGTGTATCATCACTAGTTTTTGGAAAAGGTGCGCCCACAAAATCATAATCTAAAAAATCATGAATATTATTTTTAAAAATGATAGAGTCTTCCTGATAAATTAATACTTTCTCTCCTTTTATTAAATTCCAAAAATCCATAGTTGTTAAAAATTTACTGTAATCTGCTTGTGTCATATTATCATAATCAAGTTTAATTATTTTTATATTTTTTGAAATATTTTTACATATATTTACAACTAATTCGTAATTTACGTTTCCACAAATAATTGTATGAGACCAATCACTACCTAATTTGATGATTGCGTTTCTTATCAAAAATTCAATATGAGGAAATTCTCTAAATTCAATTAAAACAGCTTCATACAAACTGCTTTTTTTTAATATTGGTAAGTTTACATGTTTAATAAAATGATTTAGTTTGTAACACAGTAACCGAAAAATATAAATATCTTCATGTTTAACAACGTCATTATTCACATTGTATTTTTCACAAAATTTTTTTTGAATATGATAATCAAATATATTTATTTTAGCAACATCCATTTATAAAATTATTAATTAAATTAATAAAATATTTTAATTTTAAAAATAATATTGTAATATATTATATGTCAGAAATTAAAATTTTGGTTTACGGCTCCAATGGCTGGATAGGGGGACAATTTATAAATTTGTTAAAAAGTAATAATATTTGTTTTGTAAAAGGGAACAGTCGTGTAGATAATGAAACTCAACTACTAGAAGAAATTAAAGACACAAACCCTACACATGTAGTATCCTTTATTGGTAGAACACATGGTAAAATTGACAATAAAATATACACTACAATTGACTATTTAGAACAAGAAGGAAAATTATTTGAAAATGTGAGGGACAATTTATTTTCACCAGTGTTGTTGTCTGACATATGTAGTAAAAATAACATACATTTTACTTACTTAGGTACAGGTTGCATTTTCAAATTTGATGAAGAACATCCATTTGGTAAAGAAGAGAATGGCTTTGATGAAGATTCGCAACCAAACTTTTTTGGTTCTTCCTATTCCGTAGTGAAAGGATTTACAGATAGACTGATGCGCTTGTATGAAGACAAAGTTTTAAACTTACGTATTCGTATGCCAATTACAGGTGAAAAAAATGGAAGAAACTTCATAACGAAAATTGTAAATTATGAAAAAGTTTGTTCTGTTCCTAACTCAATGACCGTTTTACCTGAATTACTGCCATACGTTTTGGATATGATGAAAAATAAGATTACTGGAACAATAAATTTAACAAATCCAGGACTAATAAGTCACAATGAGATTTTACAAATGTACAAAGAAATCGTAGATAATAATTTTAAATGGAACAATTTTAGTCAGGAGGAACAGCGAAAAATACTTGCAGCTGATAGGTCTAACAATTATTTAGATACAAACAAATTAGAAACTCTATACCCAAAAATAAAACATATACGTAACAGCATACGCGACTGCCTAATTCAATATAAGAAAACTTTAAAAGAAGAGATTAATTTATTGGTTACAGGTGGTTGTGGATTTATAGGAAGTAATTTTATAAATTATTATTTTCCTAAACAAAAATTTAATAGGCTTGTTAATTTAGATGCTCTCTACTATTGCGCTGATAAAAATAACGTAGACGAAAAAATTAGAAAAAATCCAAATTATGTTTTTGTGGAAGGAAACTTATGTGATGAAAATGTAATAAAACAAATATTATTTCAACATCAAATTACACATATAATACATTTTGCAGCACAATCCCACGTTCAAAATTCTTTTGAAGACTCGCTAAGTTTTACGAAAGATAATGTTCTTGGAACACATATATTATTAGAGTGTGTTAGAAAATACAAGAAAGTAAAAAAGATTATTCACGTTTCTACAGATGAAGTTTATGGAGAGTCCATGAATAGTATCGATGAAACTCATAAAACCGAGCATTCTATTTTATGCCCGACAAATCCTTATGCCGCTACGAAAGCCGGTGCAGAATTAATAGCACAATCATATAGTCACTCATATAAAATGCCTATAATAATTACAAGAGGTAATAATGTTTATGGACCTAATCAATACCCGGAAAAAATAATACCGCGATTCATTCAACTATTGAAAGAAGATAATAAAGTCACAATCCAAGGAGAAGGTAAAAGTGTACGTGGATTTTTACACGCGCTTGATACAGCAAAAGCATTTGAATTTATTTTAGAAAAAGGTAAAATAGGTGAAATATACAACATTGGTTGTGACGAAGGAATGGAATATTCTGTTATGGATGTAGCAAAAATTCTCATCAAAATGATTAAAAATACAGAAGAATATGACAACTGGATTGAATACATTGAAGACAGACCTTTCAACGATCAGCGTTATTACATTAGTAATCAAAAATTAAAAGATTTAGGTTGGAACATTGAAGTAGAACTTATAGATGGTTTAAAACAATTGTTGAGTTAATGTGGATATTTTATTTTAAAAAGTATTGTTTTTAAAATAACTACTTAAATACATATTAAATGATTAACTTAATATGTATCATTTATTTTATGCTTTGTTAGCTCAGTAGGTAGAGCGTGAGGCTGTTAACCTCAAGGTCGTAGGTTCAATCCCTACACAAAGCGATGTATGAGACAATTAGTGTGTAATCTTAATATAATATTATTGTACTATATATATTATATTAAGATGTCGCTATGCTTGATTGCTATGTTTAAAAATGAGGCACATATTTTTAAAGAATGGATCGATCATTACCTAAATCAAGGAGTAGACAAGTTTTTATTAATAGATAATGGTAGTAATGACAACTACATGGAATATTTACAATATTATATTGATAATCATATTGTAGAATTAGTAGTTGATGAAACAAAACACACTCAATTAGAATGTTGTAATAAACATTTTTTTGAAAAAAACAAGATGTTTGAATGGATTATAGTATGCGACCTTGATGAATTTATATATGCTAGAAAAGGTATAAAAACAATTAAAGACTACTTGTCTTGCTTAGATCAAAATATTTCGCAAGTTTTTATTCCATGGAAAATATTTGGTTCAAATGGGTACAAAGAACAACCCGAGTGTGTTGTAAAATCATTTACAAAAAGAATAAATTATAATAAAGAATATGGTTTTCAAGGATGTGTAAAAGAAAATGAATGTAATTATAGTTTTACCAAATGTATTGTAAGAAGTAAATTTTTAACAAGATTTAATATTCACTCTCATTTTACATCAAATAATAACTATATAACATCAGATAATAAAACAAATAATATACATTCTACTCAATGTTTCTGCAAAACTAATGAAGATATATTAGAAGAATCATATTTACATCTCAATCATTATTCAATACAATCATTTGATTGGTTTATGAAAGTAAAAGCAACTAGAGGTGACGCTTATCAAATCTCTTCTGAAAATATTAGAGATGAAAATTACTTTAATGCGTTTGATAATGTTTCTAATGATATTTATGACATTGAGTTAAAAAATAAATTAAAAAATATGTATTACTATAAAATGCAATCTATTATTTTTCCTCCTACTATA
>Ga0247840_10009647_pt1 | contig 12379 bp, 12 predicted proteins | sample LaCruzMarch2015__FD_192404 | JGI IMG/M metagenome (GOLD analysis project Ga0247840, IMG submission 192404) | Freshwater microbial communities from meromictic Lake La Cruz, Castile-La Mancha, Spain - LaCruzMarch2015_17m | ecosystem: Environmental > Aquatic > Freshwater > Lake | place: Spain...
GGCGAACCGTGTGGGCTTCACACCCGGCAGTCACAAGTTCCTCTGCCGCCGCGGCCCCGGCCCGATGATCCCGCGCAGCGAGGATGACAGTGTAACCGAGTGTGCCCAACTGGCGCCCAATTTCCTTGCCCAGACCTTTGTTGCCCCCTGTAATCAGCGCGATTTTTCTGTGCTTCGTCGTCATGGCTTCTGTTCTCCTATTTGCCGCTTGAAAATGTTTTGACATTACCAGAAGGCGCGGCTACCCACCCGTAGGTTCTCTCTGATCTTAAGAAGCTCTCATGCAAAGGACTTCCTGATGGCCCTTGTGCTCATCATCCCCTCTTACATCGAGTCATCCTCAATAACCCGGGCCACTTTACCACCGCAAACGCTACATTTGCCGCGAAGAACTATGGCCTCCCCACTTTCCGTAACAACCATTTCTGAGATCGGCTGCCCCTTCCTTCAATTACAACACCAGACTGCCGCAAGGATTGCCCGCTGATCTGCTTTAGCTATTCTTCGCCAACGCGCTTCGGCTTTAAGTGAGGTTAGTTCTGCCAATAGCCCCTACCCTACCCTTCAAACTCAATCACATCCCAACTAAGACAAATATCTTTCTTCTTAATCGGCGGCTGCAAATAGCATGTGTAGATGTTTCTACCTTGCCATTCCACATTTCCAGCAATCTGAGAACTGAGCATCTACCTCCTCACCGCAACCGTGGCAACGCCAGGGCTGCGTATCTAATGGTTGTTGCTTTGCAAGAATTTCCTCTACTCGTTGCCTGGCAATCTCAGCATCTCGATCTGCCAGAACCCAAAGACTGACATCAATCACCGGCAGCTCACCGACTGCCCCCTGTAAGTGCTCTCCTTGAAGAACGGTTTCCATCCCTTCCTCAGTGAGCAAGTGCTGTAACATGTGCATTAAGGCTCTATTAGTGGAGAGGTATACACACTTCATAGATTTAGCCTCCTAGAAATATATGGATCGCAGCAATTGTCTGCGCTTAGCACATCGTGCACGACTTCTGCCTTTTAGGTGTAGCAAAGCAGTATTAGCAACTCTAGACTATTCCTCCGATTCCTCGCGCTCGTTCCATTGGTCTACCTCCAGGCGACGGATGCGCTCCCGTAGGACTTTATTGAGTGCTTCTAGGCGATCTTTCATCCATGCGCGATGTAACGACCAAGCTTCCCTATCCAGCGGGTCCGCATCCTCCTTTAAGCACACAATCCGTGATGCCTTTCTCTCTGGTAGCCTCATCCACTCCATAGCAAATCCCAGTTCAGCCTCGATCTCTAGGCGCTGCTGCTCCAGTAAATCGAAGAACGCCTTTGCATCATCATGGTTGACAGATAGTTCTACCCCGATCTGCTTGCGCATCGAATTGAGTAATGCACCCAACGTGAAGCCCGAGCGCCCAATGCCGAAATTCATCCAGTGCTGCGGATACGGTCTTTGCGGTCGGATCACACTCTTTTCTTGGAGAAGGTAGTCGTGGAACTGGTGCCAGAATTCGAGTTGCTCTAATTTAGTTTCGCTCAGGTTTTCGGTGTCTAAACTCCGTGCAGCCTCAGTAACCGACTTAGTCCAGTCGTTTGGTTTCGAGATAACATTAAATTTAGGTGCAGGTACGGAATCCCCAATCTGCCACAGCTCTATCTCTAGCCCCAGCAATCTACACTGCGGATCTGTTATATTGTTTAACCAATCTAATGCAGCTCGGTGCTCTTCTGTGAACTCGGCCGCAATCCAAATGATCGTCACAGCTTGGAGCCCAGCAGCGTAGGTCAGGAGCTGCCCCAAATGCGTATGGTCGGTTTTACCCAACTGGTTTTCGATCAAAACCCAATGCCCCGTTGCCGTATCCTTGCATAAAATGTCGGCACGAAATGGACCGACATTTTTCTCCTGAGCCTCAAGCTCAAGCTCGATTCCAATAGCCTCACCCAGGCTGCTTAGATTATCTTCTCGCGCAAGCCATGGCGTGAAATCGCTAGCCTCATTCAACCAGATGGATCTCAGATCTACACGTCTGAGCGTTCCTAACGTCATGCTCATATTTTCACTCCCTACAAAACTCAATCACTATCCTTGCGCCGATAGCCAACAGCCATAACACTTGAGAACACACTCGCACCCCCTCCCATCTCTCATCATCGCTGCTTGCAGTGCTTTAAAATATGCTTCCAGCCATTTCTCAACATTACGGGTTCCTGCAAAACGTCAATCAGTTCTGCTCTGTCAACACGCTCATCAATCACATGCTCTTTGGCTGCGAATTCCTTCACCAACGCAACGCGCCCTCTTGGCCCTTTTGGCAGTCACCCGCAACCCTTTTACCCTCTTCATCGTCTCTAAACTCACGACTCTCAATTAGGCGGATCAAGTTGTCTATGTTTTTTCGTTCAGCAAGAACATTATTCAGAGACTCGATTCTTTCTGCCCCAAACACAGGGCTGAGCAAAGGCTGTAAAAATAGAGATCCCGTATGAGCCAGTGTCGTCAGTGGTTTGTGGATCTCAAGGAAAAACAAAGCGGGAACTTGAAGCCGCATTTTGATGATCTTCTCAGCAATACCGAGAAGCGCTGCGTCTTCTGTATCAGCTGGTGACTCAGGCCTTTCTTTTTTAGGGTCGGTCATCTCGTAGATCTACTGGCTTAGCATTCGCAATATAAGGCTCTTGTGTGAAATCATCGCAGAATCTCTCCCGCCCTAATGTCAGGCACGCATTTTATGTCTTGAGCGATAGTGTGCTTATAGCATAGTGTTACCGCTTGGGCGCATTCCTACAATTTCATAGCGAAGAATACTTATGGCAAACGAGTGGGGCAATCGAGGATTCGAAGATCCGTTTCTAGCTTTTGGTTCCGAAGCGCTGGTCCTGACAGATGTGATTGAGAGCATAGAAGAGAATGTCGATCCACAGAGAGGTCTTCCTCTATACGAGTCCATTATCAGCCGAGGAACTGTTGTATATGGGCCCTTCGAATTCCATTCACCAGTGATGATAGATGGCAATGTGTGTGGGCGGGTAATATCAACCAGCTCCGTAATGGTGGGACCTCAGGCTGTTCTTGAGGCGGACTTGGACGTAGCAGATCTAATAGTCGAGGGTGATGTCCGAGGCACTGTCGTAGCCCAACAATTCGTCAATATCCGCCCAGGAGGCAGTCTCATCGGAGACATCTACTGCAAGACTCTACACGTAGAAGAGGGTGGTTCATTTGAGGGGCGCTGTCAGTTTTTGGCACCCGTATGAAAGATCTAATATCGCCTAATCAGGCACAGATTCAGGTGCGGGCACCAAAACATGTATACCGTTCGCATATGTAATCCCGAATGTGGTGTTGTAAGCTGCGCTTTACGGTTAACTGTTATATGAGAGCATTCAAACAGAAGAGGTAGAGATGATCATTGAAATCAGAAGACAAGCTAACCAAAGTAGTTGTGCACCTTGTAGATCCTCGATCCTTGCTGTCTTCTTTTTATTACTGCCTCTTGTGTTAGGCGCTGCCAATGCAGCAGCCGATGGAGTTCCAAAAACTGGTGCCCAAACTTTATTAGATGAACACGAACTCGGCCGCTTTCAATACTGTGGATATGACCGAGACTGTCTCTTAGCAAATAACGGATGCTGCGATTGTGCCAATGGTGGACAGGATGTTTCCGTAAGTCGATACTCTTATGAAAAATTCAAGGAGCGTTTTGATTGCAGTCACGTAAGCTGTGGGGACAAGTACTCCTATCCTGAATGTGGCTCAGGTGTAGTCGCGTGTATTCGCAACAAATGCCAATATATCAGCAACCTAGAATTCGAACTCAAGGGGAGTGCTTTGCGCAGGTAGTCCCTGGGCGCGCTAACCGTTGAGTCCCTCAAGCGAGTAGCCAAACATCCTAACAGCGGCCTTATCGGGCTCATCCCTGTTTCTCGAGAAAATCACGAAAACGGGCGGCACTGAAGATGAAAAAGGCAAGCCCCACAACGGTGATCAACAACATCTTTGGCCAGATAATGTCGAAACCGGCATTGCGGAACAGAATAGCCTGCGCCAAGGAGATATAGGTTGTTGACGGAACAAAATGCATGATCTTCTGTAGCAAGACCGGCATGCTTTCGAGAGGCGTAAACCCTCCTGAAAGCAAATTCATAGGTAGAACGATCAAAATAAACAGCAAGCCCATCTGCGGCATAGAACGCGACACAGTTCCAAGAAAAAGGCCGAGTCCGGTTGTGAATAAAAGATAAAGCGCGCTTACCAGCATAAAAAGAGGTATCGATCCATTTATCTCTACGCCGATAATTTGCCGAACCACAATCTCAATAGAGAGAAGTGAGGCCACCAAGATGACCAAGCCGTTTGCTACGACTTTGGACAAAACAATTTCGAGTGTGTTAACCGGCATGACAAGAAGATGCTCGATTGTTCCGCTTTCACGCTCGCGAATAAGCGCCGCACCAGTCAAAAGAATGGCCAGCATGGTGATGTTCTGGATCAGCCCGGTAATGGATGTGAACCACGCCGTATTCCGATTCTGATTGAAGGCGTATCGAGTAATAATGTCTACAGATTCAACGCTGATACTTTGGACCTTAAAATAACGCGCCAGTTCCATCGCAACGATATTCTGAATATAGCCTGCGCCTATTTGCGCCTGGCCCATGACGGTGGCATCGATTAAGAGCTGAGCCGTTACTTTTTTTCCGCCCCTGATGTCCGACTCCATATGTGTCGGAAACTGGAGAACAAAAGTATATCGCGCCCTTTCCATCTCCTTTTCAACTTCATCGTTGCGGATATTTGTGACTCGCCCAAAATAAGGTTTTTGCAACGCATCTATTAAACGCAAGGACAGAGCAGAACGATCTTCATCGACAACACCGACGGACGCATCCTTTAAATCCATGGACGTGCCTTTGGCCTGTGAGTAAATAGAAAAGCTGAAAGAAAAAATGATGAAGGCAACGAGCATGGTGTCGTGGAAAAGACAAAGCCACTCTTTCCAGCAGAGGTTGGCGATATTTGAAAAAGATAAAGTTGGGATTTTTATTTTAGGTCTCCTGTTTCTTTAGAAGAAAAACATTTAACAACAGCAATGCTGGGGCAAACAGAAACAAGCGGGAAATGAACGGAAGTAGGGAAGAAAAATCGAGGCCCTTGGTAAAAGAGCCAATACTGATCTTTAGAAAATAGGTTGTCGGGTAGAATGTGCCGATCCAGTAGGCTAAGCCTTCAAGCGTGGCCACAGGTTGGAGCATGCCAGAGAATTGGGTCGCAGGCATCATCGTCGCTATGGATACGCCAAATAAGGCCGCAATTTGGGATTTCGTAAAAGAAGACATCAGAAAACCGATACCTGTCGTTGCCGAGACATAGGCAAGAGCTCCCAGCGTAAGCCCTAAGGCACTGCCCTTTAATGGAACCTGAAACAAGAATATGGCCATCACCAGCATGATCAAGAAGCTGATCATAGCAAACACGATATAGGGTGCTTGCTTGCCTAGAATAAACTCCAGCTTGGTGACGGGTGTTACGTAAAAATTGGCGATTGACCCCATTTCCTTTTCCCGCACAACAGACAAGGCAGAGAGGACTGCTGGAATGAAGATCAACAACAACCCCATGACTGAAGGCACCATCGCATTCAGACTTTCAAATGATTGGTTATACAAGTAGCGCATTTCCAAGTTCAGCGGCATTGCTGTCTCTAACCCCTGATCCTGTAAAAATCTAGCATGGATGCCTTGCACATAGCCGCCTATCGTTTCCGCCCTAAAGGGCATTGAGCCGTCAATCCATGCGCCGATCTCTGCAGACCTCCCCTGATGAAGCCGTTTGCCAAAACCTGGGGGGATTTCAAGCGCCATCGAAATAGATCCCTCGCGCAAGCGGACTGAGATGTCGTCATGACTTGCTATGGGCTCTTGGGTTTCAAAATAGGCCGAACCGCCAAAGGCCTCCAAGTAGGCGCGGCTATCGGGCGTGCGGTCTAGGTCAAGCGCGGCATAGCGCAAGGAGTTAACATCCAGCGTAATGCCGTAACCAAAAACAAGCATAAGAATCGAGGTCCCGAGAGTCGCGACGCTTAGCCTGACTGGGTCTCGCATCATTTCCAAAATTTCCCTGCGCATATAGGCGATCATGCGTTGGCCGGAGAAGAAACGGGGCCGTAGAATATTTTTGTGAGCCTCTCTTTGTGGAACTGCAGGTAAGAGATCTTTGCGCTCCATCTTTTTACTTTCGCTTTTCTTATCGTGCGAAATACCAATTGCCTCTTCAAGATACGCAATAAAGGCGTCCTCGAGCGTGTCGGCATTTTTGCTTTTTTGTAACTCCGCTGGCGCACCCGTGGCCAGAACCTTTCCTGCATTCATCAGAGAAATACGATCGCAACGCGCGGCTTCACTCATAAAGTGCGTTGAAATGAAAATCGTAACCCGATCATTCCTGGAGAGGTCAATTAACAAAGCCCAAAAATTATCACGTGCAATAGGATCAACCCCAGAGGTAGGCTCATCTAAAATGAGAATTTCCGGCTCGTGAATAATAGCAACAGCGAGCGACAGTCTTTGGCGCACACCAAGGGGCAAAGAGGCAGCATCGTAGTTTTTGTAATCCTCTAGTTTGAAACGATCGTAGAGCCAGGAAATGCGGTTCTGGGCTTTGTCTTGCGGCAACTAAACCACCCTCGACTGAAGTCGAGGGGTTTGTGAAGAACGGACTGAAAGTCCTCTCACCGGCTAAAGCCGGTTAAAGCTTCAACTCAAACGAATCATCGGTCTCTTACATCTTTTACAGCTATCCCGTTTGCACACTTTAAGTTGCAAACCAATCAACCATAGACAATGCAAATTTTGTTTGCTCTCTACAAAACAACCAACTAGCTGAAAGCTATCCGTCTAAAGACGGAGGTTTCAACCTTCCTTTCGGACGAATGAGCAATTAGGAAAAAACCACCTCGCACTTTTTTAGCGGCACCAATATTCTTACCGGTAGCTATTCATCATCGTGATTACAAGCCTCGGTCGAAAAGCCACTGGCCTGACATAATTTACTTATTTGCTCACTGGTGATGGAGGATCCGTATTTATGTGGCCGTTCATAAAAGAATGCCATCCCTGCTGACAATACAGCCGATTGGGTTGTGGGATTTCCAGATATCCCTTTGAGCCATTTATGGAATAGATCTTTCCTCTCTGGCCCGATCAAACCGTTATCAGCTCCCCATTGTGCTGAGTTGAGGTAGTCAGATCCTCCGGGCAACCAAGACCGTGCCCTATCAACATCTCCATCAAAGGCTTCCAAAGCAGCCTTCACCTGATCTCCAACTCTAGGGTAACCAAGAATGATCATACGAAGTAGATCTTCATTTGGGACGTGCCTGATTAGACGCATTTCTTCATACAGACGCGCCTCCGCACGGAATGCTTGCAATTCTGCCGCACCATCCCTCACGTGGGCAAGCTCATGGATGGCAATTCCACCGAACGATACCCAAGGGGGGACATGCAACGATGGACTACCTAAGGCAGATACTAAGGTATTCCTGGCTAGCGGCTCTGGTATGAATCTTGAAGAAGGTTTCTCTACTGTTGTCCCACTATAATGACTAAGAAACCATGATAAAAACGAGCCCACCCGGTAATCATTAAGACGACGAATTACAATTTCTCCAGGAACCGCACGTGCACATGCACTAGCATTATTGCCACATCGCTCTTGCATATTGCCGATGTGCAAGAGGCCCAAACCGCCTGGGCCCCCTTGAACAGTAGACCAACTTTTGCCGTTTGTTGGGCTGTGATTGCATGTTGGATTATTAAAATCGTAGTACTTCGTCGGAAATAAAACCGCCCTCAAAGCCTCATGCTCATCCGCGATGCTAGGACAAGGCGTGCCGACTGTCGGAGATGGCGCCATGTTTTAGCTACTCCTCTCGCACTAGGAGGTGTGAACCGGCTATTGGGAAAAAGGACCTGGCACCTTTTTTAGCCCACTTTTTTAGCGGGAAAACCTACTCGCTCTGATTAGGTAAATTACGAACCCCGTTTTCGTCAGATCGCAAACTGAAAGTGTAATCGTTGATCTGGTCTGCCCCAGCGCCTTGCAACCGTCCATATAGAACAAGGACATAGCGCTCAATGTCCGAAAGGTCCTTAGGTTTGGTGAAGTCGGCTACGACATCGATGCTACCTCCTCCATGGAACTCGATTGAGGGAGAACCTCCTTTCCTTTGGGATAAAACGAAATGGAAATCCGAATCAGGTTTTTGAAAGCTTGTGTGAGTCGACACATAGTTCATAAAGTTAGCCATTGCGTTTGGTACCTTAGGTGTGTCCTGCTTCAGCATGGCAGTTGTTGGAACCACCAAATCCCCTACCGTATTACGGTACTGCATATAAAACGGTTTTTGACCGGGAACATCAACTGCGACTGTAACAACGGATGGTGACTCAGTTTTGCATTTACCACCATCCCTATATGCATCACTTGTGTAGTCAGAGAATTGGCATGCTTCAGCTAAACCAAGCAAGTATTGCTTGCCAAGACCACACAACCCTGAGTATCCGGAACCTTCGCGCAGGTTCAAAGCGATAGTACCCTCTTGACCTAGATAAGGCTTGCCCGCGCACCGAAGCGGCGGATATTGTGTGCCGTCTTCCCCTACATACCCCTCCTTTGGGCATCTAGAAAGCTTTGCCTGATTCGGCTTTGCATTGGTGCAGATATTGGCCATATCCCTCCTGAAATCTTGTTAACAAACGATCATCTAAAATCGCCTCATCCGCAGGCACTAGTGAAAGACAAGCAAAGCTGACGTCATCACGTTCCTCTCCACCTCGACCAACCACACCCAAAGATTATTACTCGCCGTTCCAACAACGTGCCTTATTGAGAATGGCTAACGCAATAAAACGCGCAAATTTACATCTCCTACTTACTGCCCTCGATCCCTCACCTCGCATCACCACATCATCACCCCAACCTCAACAGATCTCCCTGCCATTCTCTTCACATCCTCCCAGCTCACGCCCATCTCCAGGGCCAACATGTAATTTCCACTGAGTGTCTTTCCAAAGATCCCAGGGTCATCAGACCCGAGGACTACATCTAGACCGGCTTCTAGCATCTGGGGCAATGGGTGATTGTGTGCTGTTTTTAGGCCTAGGATTATGTTGCTCCATGGGCAGACTTCTATTGTTACCCTTTCTCTTTTTAAGCGCTCGACCAGGTCGGCGTTTTCGATTGAGCTGATACCGTGGCCTATGCGGTTGGGGGAGAGGGCGCTCAAGGTTTCAGCGACGGCTTGCCATCCTGAGTATTCCCCGCTGTGGGCCATTGTTTTGAGGCCTAGATTTCTGGCTCTTGCGAATGCGGGGGCGAATGGTTTGGATGGGAATCCCTCTTCTTTACCGGCCATGCCGAGACCAGCCATGGTCAGGCCTCTTTCGCGCGCCTTGATCACTAGGTCTAGTATTCTCATGCCGTCTTTCTCCATATTGCGCACTATATCGAAGATCCAGCTCACGCCTATGTTGTAGACCTGAGCACCGATCCTTTCAATTTCTAGGAGGCCTGAAAAAATCTCTTCCAGGGAACGGCCGAAGAAGAGATGGGTTGAAGGGCTAAAGTAAAGCTCGGCAAATCTCACACCATCTTGCTTTGCCGAGCTTAGGTAATGGTCTCCGATCATGACGAGCCTCTCTGATCTCGAGATCGACTGTGTGATTTTCAGATAGATCGCAATGAAGTCATCAAAAGAACGGATCACTTGCTCGCCCTCAAGTATATACGGAGGCACAGCTACCTTCGTTCCACTTGGTAATTCGACCGGCGCTTCAAGAGAAGACAAGTCTTCGGCGCACATAGACTTAAGAAGGTCTAGGGACACAGTGCCTTCTAAGTGCACATGCAAATCTGCCTTTGGCAGGAGGCGAATATCTTCTAGGGATGGGATTGATCGGGTTTTGGTAGGAGCTCGTGTCATAAGACCCTCCAGATTTTAGACATTACGCGAATCCAGTTCTACACATCCTCTCCAGCAACGTAAGCGTCCTGCTGAAAAAGGTGCCAGGTCGTTTTTTCGGGAGGCGAAAATCCAAGAATGTGGAAGCGGGCATTTAAGTCCGCATATATTTTCAGGCGGGCAAGATGCCCGCGGTCCCAGGGTTCCATTTTCCCCAGCTTACAGACATATCAAGCTTCGTGTGCCAATAATGCAGCAGGTCTGAAAAAGGTGCCAGGTCGTTTTTTCGGGGGGTCGTTTTTTCGGGAGCAAGATCGACACAAGCACTCTTAATAATTGGGGTAGTATTGCGACATTGGGAGAATCAAATCCCCGCACATCTCCTGGGGTGCCAGCTCGAAACTTGATGAAATACTCGGGCTGATATAAATCTGCAAACGTTTCCTTGATTACTCACGCACTGTACTCTGTGGTCTTAAACCTACTCATACCTCGAAGAGCCTACCATCATAATGAGCGAGATTTCGCCAAAAAACGAAGAGCGCTCGGGCGTGATAAAGGAGGCCACCATTGGCAAAGGCAGCGTTAGCCTATGTGGTGTGTCTAAGTATTTTCGCCGACAGCCCTCAAAGAAAGATTCTTACACAACGATCAAGACCGGATTTTTATCCTGGCTTAAGAAGAGACAAGAGCGCAAATCCCAAGAGCAGCACAGGCGCTTTGCTGCCCTGGATGCTGTCGATATATGCGTCGCCCCTGGGCAGGCGCTTGGAATTATAGGCCGCAACGGCTCTGGCAAATCTACACTGCTCAAACTCATCTCCGGCATTTATCACCCAGACGAGGGGCAAATCGACGTGCGCGGTAGAATCTCAGCTCTGATTGAATTAGGCGCTGGCTTTCATCCCGACTTTTCTGGACGCGAGAATGTGTTCCTCGGTGGAGCCATGTATGGGATGCCGAGATCTGAGATAGAGCGCAAGTTCGACCAAATCGTAGCTTTTGCGGAACTAGAAGACTACATAGACGACCCTGTGAGGACATACTCTTCGGGCATGTATATGCGGCTGGGATTTAGCCTCGCTATTTTCACTGACCCTGACATCCTCCTAGTCGATGAGGTTTTGGCCGTTGGGGACGCCGCGTTCATACACCGATGCCACGATGCCATCAGCGATCTAAAGAGTCGCGGCAAAACTCTTATTTTTGTAACCCACGATCTCGACTCTGTGGTTCGCTGGTGTGATGAGGCGATGTGGTTGAGCAAGGGGAAAATTGTTAAGCGCGGAGAACCTCGCCCTGTAATCGACGCATATCTTCAGGACATAGAGGCAAAGACAGAAGGAGATCTGGCAAAGAGAAATAGCGCTGGAATTGAGTCCGCTACCTCATTAGGTGCTTGCTCATTAGCTGAAGGTGGGCAAGACAAAGCCGAGGCAGATTCAGCCGAGCAGGCAGGAGGCGACAACTCCGAGATCGATCGGCGCTGGGGTGGTGGTGAGATGGAAATAGTTTCTGTCATCATGAGAGATGCCACTGCAAAGGCTCACTGGGTTTTTAGTAGCGAGGACAGCATTTGTGTAGAAGTGCATTACCGAGTCCATAAGCATGTTGAGGATTTAGTTTTTGGAATAGGCATTCTAAGAGTCGATGGCCTTCAGGTGCATGGCACAAACACGAGCATAGAGGGATTGGAGTTGCCGCCCGAGCTTGGGGAGATGACTTCTGCCGACCTCGTCCCAGAAGCAGGAGGAGGAGCCAGCAAAATAGAGACTAGGAGATTCGCATACGTCATCTCTCGTCTGGGACTAGTAGATGGGTCTTATTTTCTCGATGTCGCACTGCATCGCAGTGATGGTTACCCATACGACTATCACCACAAGATGTATCAGTTCTCTGTCCGCAATGAGAGTCCCATTCAAGGTGTATATACACCTGTCCATAAATGGGTCTTGGAAGGGAGGCGCCCCGTTCAATGAAGCGCAACTTAATTGAAATGTGGCGCTTTCGCGCGCTCACCTTGGCTTTGGTCGGCAGACATCTCAACGCCCGCTACCGCGGTTCATTGCTGGGGTTCTTGTGGTCATTCATCAACCCTCTCTTGCTCATAGGCACATACACTCTGGTTTTTAAATTCTATATCCGCTTCAGCGAAGTGGAGAACTACACCTTATTCTTATTCACCGGTCTGCTGCCTTGGATTTGGTTCTCAAGCGGCCTCATAGAAGCGACAGCTTCTATAAGTTCGGGCGGGAGTCTGGTGACTAAAGCTATGTTCCCTACTCATATTTTGCCGTGCGTTGCAGTGTTTACTAATTTCGCAAATTTCCTATTTGCCGTCCCGCTCTTGGTTTTAATGATGGCTCTTGTCGGCTTGTATCCTGGCTGGAGCCTGCTCGTATTGCCATTGCTCTTACTCAT
>Ga0247840_10009648_pt1 | contig 12377 bp, 11 predicted proteins | sample LaCruzMarch2015__FD_192404 | JGI IMG/M metagenome (GOLD analysis project Ga0247840, IMG submission 192404) | Freshwater microbial communities from meromictic Lake La Cruz, Castile-La Mancha, Spain - LaCruzMarch2015_17m | ecosystem: Environmental > Aquatic > Freshwater > Lake | place: Spain...
CTCGCCGGTGTGGTAATCGTTGTGCTGCTTATTGCCGGGTTCTTCATCGGCAAGCGCTGGCGGCGGGTCAGGCAGAATCCAAAACTCTAATAGAATGGGGAGATCTCCCCAATTTTTTCAATCGTGAACCTCCCGCTTTTACTGACCCTGTTGACGTCTGTATTTATTGTCTGATACCCCCTCTATTACATTCACCCCACACACCCGAGTGCCTGTAACCCGGCACGGGAAGAATCAATGCTTATGTGGAATAGTCTCACGACCAGTAGACAGGTGTTGCTCCGGATTGAGCACGACCATTATTATTTTTTCCTGCCCAAAGTTGAAGATTCAATTTGAATTTTGGTGTAAATGTGTCCGACTAAAGAGATTCATTATTAAGTGCAACACCGTATAGGCAACAAAACACGGCGATACCATGGGGAACTATAACAATGTCAGAGCGATAAAGCCGAAAGGGATCGAGAATAAACGTGCATTTTTAATTGGTGGCGGGGTGAGTTCTCTCGCTGCCGCGTTTTACCTGATCTATGACGGTCATATGGACGGGAAAATGATCACCATAGTTGAGAACCTGCCGGTCCTCGGCGGGAGTATGGATGGATCTGGGGATGTGAAAAAAGGTTTTCTCTCTCGGGGTGGGCGGGAAATGGAGGAGCATTATGAGTGCAGCTGGGATCTCTTCAGCCATATCCCTACCATCGAGAATCCTTCCCGGACCGTTCTGGAGGATTTGCGGGAAGTGAACAGGATCGATCCGAACGTTGCTGCCTGTCGCCTGATGCACAAGTGTGGGGAAAAGATCGAGCGGGACACCCTCGGGCTCTCCGGTCACCATATCAGGCAACTGGAAAAACTCGTTATGGCAACAGAAGAAGAATTAGGGGCGACAAAAATCGAAGAATTCTTCGACGACTCGTTCTTTGCAACCGATTTCTGGTATTACTGGCGGTCGATGTTTGCTTTTGAGAACTACCAGAGTCTCGTGGAAATGAAACGCTATGTGCACCGGTTCATCCATCACCTGCCCAACCTGAGCCGGCTCCGGCAGATCATGTTTTCCCGCTACAACCAGTACGAATCCATGATCCTGCCGTTGCAGAAATGGCTGGAAGCGCAGGGCGTGAACTTCCATACGGGCGTCCAAGTTACGGATCTGGCGATGGATATCTCCCCGGGTTCCAAAACTGTCACCGCAATTCATCTGGTGAAGAATGGCGAGGCAGAAATCGTAAAAACGACAAAAGACGATCTGGTTTTCTTCACATGTGGTTCGATGACGGAGAATTCAACTCTTGGTACTATGGATACACCGGCACCGGTGAACCGGGGCCCGGGGGCGTCCTGGGAACTCTGGAAAAAGATCGCTGCAAAAGAACTGTCCTTTGGCAGACCCGAAGTCTTCTGTGGCGATATTGATAAAACCAAGTGGGAATCCTTTACCATTACCTGCACAGATTCCCGGATGGTTGATCTGCTTAAGAAATTGACTGGCAGGGATCCGTATTCGGGAAAGCTGGTAACCGGAGGAATCATGACCACTGTCGACTCCTCATGGCTCTTAAGCGTCACCTGTCACCGGCAGCCCCATTTTACAAACCAGCCGAAGAATACCATTGTCCTGTGGGCTTATGGTCTGCTGCCGGATAACGTGGGTGATTACGTCAAAAAGAAGATGGAAGACTGCACCGGGGAGGAGTTGTTGCGAGAACTGCTCTATCACATGGGAGCGGGAGATCTGACGGAGGAGATCGTTGTCAGCGCTACGGTTATTCCCTGCATGATGCCTTACATCACCAGCCAGTTTATGCCACGGGTCAAAGGAGACCGACCGGAGGTAGTGCCAAAAGGGAGTGTTAACCTTGCATTCCTGGGACAGTTTGTGGAGATTCCCGGGGATTGTGTTTTCACCGTCGAATACTCGGTGCGTTCTGCAATGATGGGGGTTTACACCTTGCTCAATCTTGATAAACAACCCCCCGAGGTCTGGCCCAGCCAATACGATCTGCGGGTCATTGCAACGGCTATCAAATCCCTGCACGGCGACAAGCATGTCCCGGGAGAAGGACTGGTCCGCTACCTGCTTAAGGATACAAGCATGGCAGGATTGATTTAACCGGGTTATCGATCAGGTTGCCGGTTACTGTTCGTGTGTTGTATTACGACACTATATTTTTTTGTCATCCCGCCGGAAAGATCCTCCGGGGGTTCATCTCGCTTACGCTGACCTCGATCTGGCACTCACTGGTAGTACCGGTACCGTCCGGCTCCTTGACGCATCCGAGACTGTCTGGACGGCTCACCTGTCCACGGCAGGGCTCACCCTGAATCTCGTCATCGACACACAGTTGCACACGGTGCCGATGCGGTCACTGACGCCCGTGCTCACCGGGCACAACCGGAAAGCGGCGTTGTTTGTGCCGGCTGAAGATGTGACTCTGGATGCAGGTGGTGAGAACCCGGCAAATCATTTTTTGGGTTTAATGGTGTGCTTCAGATTTACAGCTAATCCCCCGCATATGACAAGCCGAACCGTGCTGTCGTCGCGGGTTACATCAACGGGATCAGAAATACCCCTATTAAAAAAAGTGCAATAGATAATCGAACAGTCAGACCATGCTATGAGAATGCCCGTTCTTCACCTTTCTTCGCAATCATATCCAGTAAAATTTCTTTACATTCCGGGCTGGGGATATCCCGCCCCTCATTTTTTGCAGTTTCCAGCCATAGATTTATTGCGATCTTGACCTCATACAGCGCTGCTTCCTCTGTTTCCCCAAATGCAGAACAGCCGGGCAGTTCGGGGACTACCGCAATATATCCCTCATCTGCATCGCTGTAAAAAATTTCTATTGCATATTTATACACGGTCATCCACCTCCAGCAGTGAATAGTTCTCAATTACTTTACACAATTGTTTGACCAAAATAAGACTTTGCTTTACCGCCTACATCCTGAAAATTTAACATCTCACGTACGCCCTCCCGGACATAGATCCTGTGACTTCCCCGACCTCCCCGATAGACAAATCCAAATGTTTCTGCTGCATTGCACAAAAGATCAAAACGTATATTTTTTGCACGATTCTTCAGATACGTGTATGTTTCGCGTTTGTTCATTGGTGTGACATATTACACACGAGAGCGGATAAAATGTAAGTTTTTGATTCTCGTCCCCATAATTGGTTTATAATTGTGTTCATGGATGTAGCAATTTTTCTGGCTCTTGACAGTTAATGTGGGCATGCTTAAATGATGAATTCAGTTCGCATATGGTCAGATGACTCTCACTGGCATCCTTCCGGGAGCGAAACCGTTACAACTTGTCACCACCGGAAGGCGCCGTTGTTTATGCCGGCTGAAGATGTGGCGCCGGATGCCGGGGGGTGATCCTGCAATTCAAAAAATCCTCAATAACCCCCATTTCCCAAACGCTCCATGCTCCGTGCTGCGTTTCACCAGACCGCACAAAAGTTATTAACGCCCGTGCTGCACGCTATGACGACCCTGATGGGTCAGGAGATACAGATACAATATGGCTGGAAATTTTGTACAGCAATCAATAACGAAGTCCGCAAGCCGCGTGCTCGCAGCGCCGATCGCCGATGCGGATACATTTGAAACGCTCATTGAAGCGGTTGTCACCGACAACCCGTTTGCATGCACTGCCTACACGGTTGGCGGGGATGCGATGGCAGCAGTCGCCATCACCAAGCGCTCCTACGGAGCCCGCCTTGTGTGGGAAGATGTCGACGCAAAGAACGTCGGGACCACCACCGAGAAGTACGGCACCAAGGCAGGGTTTGCCGCCGGTTGTGCGATCATCATGGCAAGTGCCCCGCTCGCAACCCAGCACGGCGGTACGTGCATCCACGACCCGGATATCGACACCTACTCGGCGACGATCCGCTGCCACGATGCGAACGGCGAGATCTACTACGTGAATATGAGCCGTGACCACATCGATGTCACGTCCTACTCAGACGATGCGATCTTAGCGAAGGTCGAACTCTGGGCAGACGGCGAAGCGGCTCTCGCCTGATCGTACCTTGACGGAACCTGGGGAGGTGAAGACCCCTAACCTCAGGTCTTCACTCTCTTTTTGCTCCGTCATCAGGGTGTTTTTATGGACATCGAATTGTTAGCGATCTTACTCGGAGCTGTGCTCCCGCTGTACCCGGCGCTGTTTGTCATCTATCAGAGGATTGGCAAATACGACGTAGTGTGCGAGGAGTTTTGCGTGCTCCGGGATGAACACGAACGATTGAAACAGAAGTTTCACGGGAACTAAAAATCACGGAAACCAACATCATGGAAACTGAAAGTGTAATGCAACCAATTGCGAAAGTGACCGGGCTGTATCGCGGGACATTTGACGGGCTCCTACCCTTAACGCTCGACACGCCTCTCTCCCCGGAAGAAGTGCGCCGCAACCCGATCTTCTATCAGCTCGACCTGAACCCGGATAAGGAGGATGAGAACCTGATCATCGATCTCATCTACGACGACCTTGCACCCATCCGGCTGAATGACATGCGCCGGGGTACGGATATGCCGCACGGCGTCCGGTTCTGGATGGACTGGTTCGACATTCCGCCGTATGATGAGATGCACGACATTGATGGTCGCCTCGTCTATCCCAGAGCCCCGGGCATCCACACGGTGCGGATCCGGACCGGGTGCCGGAAGTGGGCGCAGATAGGACGGACGAGGGACTTCTGGCCCCAAAATGGCGGGTATACGAGCGAGACGTTCCGGTTCCGGATTGCGGGTGAGCGGGATGTTCGAGAATGAGTGGCAGACCCGGTGTGCTATATGTGGGGCAGGGGTGTGACCGTGCTCGAAGATCCCACCACACCCACCTTTCTTTCCCTCACGGCGATGGAGTGGCACGCCTTTGGCTTCGGGCTCAAGGAGGGGCTCTGGTTCTGGAAGAGGACACCGCTTGCATGGGATGAGATCAAAAAGATGGAGGTGTTGCCTGACGATGAGAAACCGTTGTCACCGGAACTGATCTCCGCTCTTAAAGAGAAGTACCATTACTATATCGTTGGATTTGCCCTTCCCGAGGATTGTGCCCTTCTTGGCTGCGGGGTGTATCTCGTGATGACGAATGCACCGGGGCTTGCCAAAGTTGGGCTGTCGGTGTTTGGGGGATCGGGGTGATGGGGGCCGGAGGGGGCGATGGGCTTGCGGGGTGGTGGGTGCCCGGCCCTTTCCACCTATTGATCTATTATCATTCCAACAATTTTTGCCGTTGTTTCCATTGTAAAAGAAGGGCTTTGCACTCCTCAAAGGGAGGATTTCGCCGGTTTTTTCGTATCAGATCGTATGCGGCAATTGCTTCAGAGAAAGAAATCAGGGTTTGATTTGCGAGATAATCGATCAGCCAGCACGTCCCATGGCAATCCACACTGTTATCCGCCGCAGCATGGCGCAATGCTTCATCCCCGGTGATCAATACGGTATTTCTGGCTTTTGCAAGCACGAGAACGGAGATATCCTCATACGAGGGTTTCTCGTATTTCCCCAGCATTTCCATCAGTTCCTTAACCTCAGCCGGTTTGAGGTTTTCCACGAGTAATCCCATGGACGATAACGTGTGAAAAGGAGGATTTTGCAATTCGTGAATGAGGAGGTCGGTGATGACGAATTTACAGGGCAGGCGGAATGCTATCTGAAGCAGTTTCCCGTAATACAAGTCAAGAATCGTATTTGTGTCAACCACATAAAATTGCGGATTGCTCAAAATTGGGTTCTCCTTCAAACGAACAGAAAGTACTGATGTTCTGGTTTAATAGTTCAGCAGCTTTTGATGTGGAAATGAGCCCTTCTGCGTGGGATTTGAAAACGAGCGTGAACATGAGAACTGGCATCTCTCCTGGTATGTCATCTCCGGGCTCGCTTTTATTCCAGCCCTGGTTAGAAAATATTTTTCTGGTTTCGATGTAAAATGCCGGTGAAATTATGCCGAGGTCTTTTGCCCGGTAAAGCCATGCACCCATCGAAAAGCCGTATTTTTCTTTGAGTATCTGAAGTTCCCTCGTCGAGAGTTTGTGCCTCTTTTCACCCAGTTCAAAAATTGCTTTCTCTGCGGGGACTAACAGGGCACCTGCGAACCGGTGCATTGCCTTTTCTGTGTCGATTCCTTCTTCAACGAAGAGGAGACAATGTCCCAGTTCGTGGGCAAGAGAAAACCGCTGGCGTGCCCGTGGGAGCCCATTTTTCATCACAATAATGGGGTTGTTCTCATATTTGGTGAACAAGGCATCGAATTGTGTAATGCCCCCGATGATCCCGATTTTTATGCCTTTATCTTCCAGCAGGTTTGTCAGGTTTTCTATCGGATCGCTTCCCAGATCCCATGCTTTCCTGAGATCGTTCGCCGCTTTTTCTGCATCATCGAACGAGGAGATTTTTTTCGGGAATCCCCGGGGCATCTCAAACGTGCGATGATTGCCGGATAATTTTTCGATCTGGAGATACCGTTCCAGCCATTCTTTTGTTTCGGCGTTGATCTGCTTTTCGTCCCGCTTTTTTAACTTTTTGGAACGGAATGCCATCTGGTTTAATTGGATCTGCTGGTTTTGCGGTCGAAGCAGGGAAGCAATGGGGATCTGCAATATGTTGCTTAATTGTATGAGGGTTTGTGAATCCGGGACCAGGATATTTTTTTCATATTTGTCGACAGTCGTGTGCGATACACCGATCTGTTTCGCAAGATCTCTCAAGGAAATCCTGAGAATTTCGCGTCTAAGTTTAATGCTCTCTCCCAAGCTCATGTCGTTCACCGAAAAATTATTAGTTTACAAATCGACTAACTACACTACCATTTGTAACCTAATAGTAATAATGTTATCATTTGTTTTTTGGGCATCGCGGTCTATCCCCGGCAACTGCACTACTTCTGGCTCGGTGAAGTGGGGATGGCTGCTATCCTCGCTGGTACATTTGCAGTTCCGGCGGGGATCTATCTCGCGGGCAGAACAGGGATCGCACTCGCATTCATCCTGGCGATGATTGTTTTCATGCCGCTCTTTCGAGTTCCTGCCGAAACTGATCCAGCGGGGGATGCAGGCGGATGCGCAGGCGATGGTTGAGGCGTTCGGGAAGAACGAGCAGGTGATGCGGGTGATCTGGGCTTTATTTATTGCCATTGCCGGGCTTGTGATCACGAAGGTTCTGGACCCGGGCGTGGCGCAACAGGTGGTGGGGATGCTGACGAGCTCAGTGACTAACCCTTAATCATAACCTCTTTTAATGAATCTTTGCTGATCTTTGAACACAATCAAAGTTTTCATTTTTCGTGTTACCTGCACTGGCGACAAGTGACCGTCTGGATACAGTTCAACAATAAAACCGCGCACAATTTCGTTCGATTTAAACCACTATTTTAGTTCTTGGTAATTTCTGCCCGCTGGACATTCCGATGTGCGTTTCGTCGTGCGGTTAATGGGGGGTGCACTTATCATTTGGTGAACGAAGAGTAACACGAATATCAAAAATGTTCAGGTTAGGTCAGATTCTCATGCAGTTACAAACGGGTTGGGGCAAAGTTTTTCAGATTTTTGGGATTGTCGCGTTATTTGTGCTTATCGTCATTCTGCCGGTATCGGCAGTCGGTATTGCTCCAGTCATCAGTACGGGTGTACTGCCGGATACGCAACGGGAGCACTTCGCCTTGCCAACGGAACCCGGGGGGTTATTGACATGAGAGGAATGAATATCATCGTGGCAATGGGTCTCGTGATCCTTCTTTGCCTTGCGTGCTCTCCTGTATTGGCAAACGAGTCGGGTGTAGTGAATGGAACGGCGGGATCAAAAAATATCGCGGGAGTAATTAATGTTGAAGTGGTATCGGGTCCTCCCGGTGCCCCGGAGATTCCACCATTTTTAAATGATTTGGACCCGGGCAACCAAAGTGATCTGGGAGATTTGCATGATCCTATTAAGGAAGGATTGAGTGTCCCGGCACCGGTCGCCAACTTCGTGGGAACTCCCACCTCCGGCACCACCCCACTCCCAGTGCAGTTCACCGATTCATCATCGAACACTCCCACCGGCTGGGCATGGTTTTTCGGTGACGAGACTTACACGGCATCATGGACTCTGATGACTGCAAGTGCCGGGTGGGAGGCAAGATCGCAACACACCAGCGTGGCGATGCCGGATGGCAGCATCGTCCTGATGGGCGGTTATCATGATGGCGGAGGCGGCGGTGATAGCGAAGTGTGGCGGTCTACAGACAATGGCGCTATGTGGACGCTGATGACCGCAAGTGCCGGGTGGGGTCAAAGATTTGCGTCCAGCAGCGTGGCGATGCCGGATGGTAGCATTATCCTCATGGGCGGGTATACCGGCAACAATAGGAATGACGTGTGGCGGTCTACAGACAATGGCGCTACGTGGACGCAGATGACCGCGAATGCTGGGTGGTCGGCGAGACGCTCTCACAGCAGTGTAGCGATGCCGGATGGCAGCATCGTACTAATGGGAGGGCGTGACGGCAAGAATGACGTTTGGCGGTCAACAGACAATGGCGCCACTTGGACTCAGATGACCGCGAATGCTGGGTGGTCTGGAAGATGTTATCACACTAGCGTGGCGATGCCGGATGGCAGCATCGTTCTCATGGGGGGTTTGGACAACAGCGGTAGTAAGAATGACACGTGGCGGTCAACAGACAATGGTGCCACTTGGACTCAGATGACCGCGAATGCTGGGTGGTCGGCAAGATCCGAGCACACCAGCGTGGCGATGCCGGATGGCAGCATCGTTCTCATGGGGGGTTTTAGTGACAGCCCTAATTTCAAGAATGACGTTTGGCGGTCAACAGACAATGGCGCCACTTGGACTCAGATAACTGCAAGTGCCGGGTGGACGGGAAGACAATGGCATAGTAGTATTGCGATGCCGGACGGCAGTATCGTTCTCATGGGTGGTGTTGACAACAACAACGGGAGCGATAGGAATGACGTTTGGCGGTTAGTACCCACCGGATCACCGTTGCAGAACCCATTGCATACATATACCACTGCGGGGAGCCATCAGGTAGCGCTACAGGCATACAATGCTGTCGGATACACCAGCACGCGGAAGATGGGATATATTACTGTAACACCTCTACCCCCAGTTGCCAACTTTGCCGGCACTCCGACTTCCGGCACATCACCGCTAACTGTCACATTCACTGACAACTCAACGAATATGCCGACATCATGGAGCTGGTCGTTTGGCGACGGATCGTCGGTGAATGCAACGCAGCGGAATCCAGTACACACTTATGCCAACGCCGGTACTTACACGGTTTCACTGACTGCAACAAATGACGGCGGATCGAATACGAAAACATCAGCCAACTATATCACGGTAAATGTCCCGGCACCGGTTGCCAACTTCGCGGGAACGCCTACCTCCGGCGCAGTTCCATTAACCGTCACATTCACGGACAGCTCAACGAATACGCCAACATCATGGAACTGGTCATTCGGGGATGGATCGTCTGTAAATGCCACGATGCAGAACCCGGTTCACACCTATGCCAGTACTGGCACCTACACAGTTGCGCTGACCGCGACCAACTCGGCTGGCAGTAACACCTTCACACGGACGAGTTACATCACGGTCACTTCCGCTGTAGTAACGCCAGTCGCCAATTTCGTGGGAACTCCAACCTCCGGAACCGCACCGTTAACCGTCACATTCACCGATAGTTCGACGAACACGCCGACATCATGGAGTTGGTCGTTCGGTGACGGATCGGCAGTGAATGCCACGCAGCAGAACCCGGTTCACGCCTTTGCCAGTAATGGCACCTACACAGTTGCGCTGACCGCGACCAACTCGGCTGGCAGTAACACCTTCACACGAACGAGTTACATCACGGTCAATGGTGCGTTCAATGGTGTGTTCTATCGTAATGGTGCTGACCCGATTGTGTATGGTCTCTCAACTGATACACCGGTAGTCGGCGACTGGAACGGAGATGGCATTTCTGAAGTAGGTGTGTACCGCGGTGGTGTGTTCTATCGCAATGGTGCTGACCCGATTGTGTATGGTCTACCAAATGACACACCTATTATCGGCGATTGGAACGGAGATGGCATTTCTGAAGTGGGCTTCTTCCGTGGTGGTGTATTCTATCGCAATGGTGCTGACCCGATTGTGTATGGTCTACCAAATGACACACCTATTATCGGCGACTGGAACGGAGATGGCATTTCTGAAGTAGGCTTCTTCCGCGGTTGTGTGTTCTATCGCAATGGTGCTGACCCGATTGTGTTAGGTCTACCAACTGACACTCCTATTATCGGCGACTGGAACGGAGATCACATATCTGAGGTAGGTGTGTTCCGCTATGGTGTGTTCTATTTCAATGGTGATGGCTACATGGTGTTTGGACTACCAACCGACACTCCTATTATCGGCGACTGGAACGGAGATGGCATTTCTGAAGTAGGCTCCTTCGGCAGTGTTGTCTCATTTACCGGCTCGCCGACATCCGGAACTACACCATTAACCGTTACATTCACGAGTAACTCGATCAATACGCCAACATCATGGAGCTGGTCGTTCGGTGACGGAAGTTTCAGCACTGAAAAGAACCCTTCTCACACGTACACCAGCGCCGGTTCCTACACCGTAGCACTAACTGCAACAACCTCGCTAGGCAGCAATACCCTCACAAAGACGAATTACATCACGGTCAGTTCCGCTGTCGTAGCCCCAGTCGCTAACTTCACGGGAACTCCAACCTTTGGCACGGCTCCATTAACTGTGACATTCACTGACACTTCCACCGGTTCCCCGACATCATGGAACTGGTATTTCGGGGATGGGGTTTACAGCACTGAAAAGAACCCAAGGCATATCTATCAATTATCTGTTGCGAGCACCTACACGGTTTCACTGACTGCAACGAATGCAGCCGGGTCGAATAAGAAAACATCAGCCAACTATATCACGGTCATTGCCCCGCCGGCTACCAGTTTCGCCGGTACACCTACGTCTGGAGCTGCTCCATTAACCGTCACATTCACTGACAGATCGATCAACACGCCAACATCATGGAACTGGTCATTCGGAGACGGTTCTTCTGTGAATGCCACAGTGAAGAACCCGGTTCACACCTATGCAGTTAACGGTACCTACACCGTGTCCCTAACCGCAACGAATGCAGCCGGGTCGAATACGAAAACATCAGCCAACTACATCACCGTGAATATCCCGGCACCGGTTGCCAACTTTGTGGGAACCCCCACCTCCGGCATTAAACCGTTAACTGTAACATTTACCGACAACTCGACCAATACGCCAACCAGCTGGAGATGGTCATTTGGTGACGGAAGTTCCAGCACCTCCCAGAATCCATGGCATCTCTATTCGGTTGCCGGCACCTACACGGTTTCGTTAACTGCAACGAATGCCGGCGGATCGAATACGAAAACATCAGCCAACTATATCACTGTGAATAACCCGGCTCCGGTCGCCAACTTCGTAGGAACTCCAACCTCCGGCACGACTCCATTAACTGTGACATTCGCTGACACTTCCACCGGTTCCCCGACATCATGGAACTGGAATTTCGGGGATGGGGGTTACAGCACTGAAAAGAGCCCGTGGCATATCTATTCGGTCGCCGGCACCTACACGGTTTCGTTGACTGCAACGAATGCCGGCGGGTCGAATACGAAAACATCAGCCAACTATATCACGGTTATTGCCCCGAATGTTGCCTACTTCGTGGGAACTCCCACCTCCGGCACCGCACCATTAACTGTCACATTCACTGACAACTCGACGAACACGCCGACCAGCTGGATCTGGTCATTCGGTGATGGGAGTTCTGGCACTTCCCAGAATCCCTCTCACATTTACACAAACACCGGTACTTACACAGTTTCACTGAACGCATCCAACTCAGCTGACAGCAATACCCTCACACGGACGAATTACATCACGGTCAGTTCACCGTTTGCAACCTCCAACCTCTCATTCCAGCCGGGAACTGCAACAGTGGCGGTTAATTCAACGACCACGTATGCAATTAAGTTGGACAAAGCCGCAAAGGGACTATCAGGATACAACATCACTATCGCATTGAGCACCCCATCGCTCGGCAAGATTACTGGAGTAACGTATCCGTCGTGGGCGTCCATGACGGTGAACAGTACGATGCCAGCAGGCAGTGCATGGTTCAAAGCGGTTGACCTTACCGGAGTTTCTGGCACAACAAACATCACGCTCTGTACTATAGGAGTTACGCACAACCGTTTGAAAAAAAATTAGAGCGCATATTTTGGGTGTTTCAAATATTCGGTAATCGCGGGTTTGGTGATCTCCCATTTGGCATCATAGATCGTGATCTTCTCTTGAATA
>Ga0247840_10009649_pt1 | contig 12374 bp, 14 predicted proteins | sample LaCruzMarch2015__FD_192404 | JGI IMG/M metagenome (GOLD analysis project Ga0247840, IMG submission 192404) | Freshwater microbial communities from meromictic Lake La Cruz, Castile-La Mancha, Spain - LaCruzMarch2015_17m | ecosystem: Environmental > Aquatic > Freshwater > Lake | place: Spain...
CCAGCATCCGCAAGATCAAGCGAGATACCAGATTGCCCTTGTGGGGGCGAGATCAAAACACTGGCTCACCAAAATGTATTTGCAAGGCGAAGATACCAGATTGCCCTTGTGGGGGCGAGATCAAAACAGGTTGTGGAATTGCGCGACCGCGCGGCAACTGATACCAGATTGCCCTTGTGGGGGCGAGATCAAAACGTGGTTGCAAGCGCACGGACAAAACTGCCGCCGATACCAGATTGCCCTTGTGGGGGCGAGATCAAAACTGTGCAAGACCAAAGACCCAAACGCCGCCGTGATACCAGATTGCCCTTGTGGGGGCGAGATCAAAGCAAGAGCGATGTATCAATATAGTGCTGGCGCGGTATATCAACTAACTCGCTGCCGAAAACAGAAGACCGACTGCACGGGGGTAAGCATCGACCTGAATCATCCTGCTTTCCTTGATTCAGAGCGCAACTGCCGATAAACGTACTCCATGCGAATCTCCTCGCTCCTCCTGTTTCTTCTCGCTCTGTGCTCACACGCAAATGCGCGGATCGGAGAGACGGAAAGCGAGTGCAATGCCCGTTACGGCCCTCCGAAGAGGGGTGCATCCATCGTTCCAGGCTGCCAAACCAATGAATACGATTACCACGGGTTCAAAATCAAAATCGCGTTTCCAGGTCCCAACAATCCGGCAATCAAGATGATCTTTACCAAGTCACCGATCCTTGTCCTCAAAGAGGACGAGGTTGCCGCAATTCTGAACGCGAACACCAAGGAGGGAATGCAGTGGAAGAGGGTTGCCAGCGAGCTTGGGGCCACCAAACAAAGCGATCCTTTTACAAGAGTCGCAGCGGCCTATATTGCGAGTTCAGTGGGTGCCAGATCATGGGTGAGGAATGATGGGGTAACTGCGGAGCTCGAAGTCACCAAAACGGTTGTGACCCTTGAATCCCCCGAATCGGTTGTCCGGAAGAAAAGAGCCAAAGATGAGGAAGAGGCCAGTCGAAAAGCCGCTATCCCGAACTTCTGAATCTGGTATCTATGCACTCGATTATGAAAACCTATTTTGTAACAATTGATGGCGAGAGTAAAGGTCCCTTCACAACTGATCAAATCTATGCAATGTGGAACTCAGGCAGAATCGCTGCCGACTCCTTCTTCTATGACGATCAGGAGGACACTTGGCAACCCATTGCAGATTTTATAGATTCATTCAAGCCGAAGAGCGGCTTACAGAAGCTTCTTGAGCCTCCGAGCTTAACTGAGGAAGAAAAATTTCAGGTCACAAAAAACCAGACCCAGGCAACAGGATATGCTTCTATATTCATTGCATTGGTTTGCTTTGGATTTGCCTTTTCACAATATGGGGAATCCAAAAAAGATTATATTATCGAAGCGTCTTATGTAAAGACGCCCGTTACCAACCCTCCAAAAGTTTTTCGAGATATTTATAGGATTTATACTCCCGAGCAAGAACGCGAATATCAACAGAAAGTATTAGATTCAAAGTTCAAGGTAGTAAAAAAGGAGGAAAAACGAAAAAAGACAGATGGCGAGAAATCGGACAATATGATGAATGCGGGTATCACAGTATTGATAGGGATTTTCTTCCTTTTCGCCGCGGCAACAAACCTACTCAAACGTGCCAAGAGGCCAGTCTAATATGCATTCGCACTCAATACAGTTCCTACAAGAACACGTCGAAGGGATTGTCGGTGGGACGGTAGCATGGACACGTGCTGTGAGTGTCCCTACGTCATGGTGGAGAGAGTATCAGCGTCCGTCACAAGTTCCTTCAATTGTTTGTGCCAGTGTTGTTCACGTATTCCAAATATCCAGAACATTTGAAGACATCAAAGAGGCCAGCCTCAAGTCGATGGGCAGGTCTGGCGCTGCTTATGTTTGGACATATTGTAGAGATCGGTCTTCATTCTACACCGCAGTATTTGCAGCCAATGATACGCCAGATGGACCAGAGCAGGCTGTCCGCGCAAGGGCAAATGAACTAAGGCCGTGGAAACTACGAAAGAAATCCCAACGGAGCGGGCGAGTTAATCCCTGTCTTTGCTGGACTTTTGGCCACACCAACAACCAGCGCTCCTAGAATGACAAACACGCCATCTTTCTTCAAGGCGGCAGGTGCCGGCTCAATCTGGGTCTGCAACCATAAAGTCTAGAGATTCAAAATATGCCACTATTCATGCAGCGTTTTACCAGATACCTTCCTGATTCGGCTGATTGGATAAAGCTAAAATTCGAGGCGTATAAATATTTTTTAATTGGCATATTGGCAATTCTTGGCACGATAGCCACCTTTGTCTTTCCTAGTCTTAGATCCTGGGCTGCAGATCGTTTTTTAGTTGTAATTACATGGTTACAAGCTGAACATGAGATTCAAGGTCTTTACTTAGCTCCTGCCTTCATCGCTTTTGCCTACGCTTGTTATCGCCTTATTCGATTGTGCTTTTCATTGCATGGACCAAGATACACGCGTCATTTTATTCAGTCGCAGTATGACAACATTATGTGGAGATGGAAGTGGATTGGAGGTAATGTCAGTCATGGTTCCCTCAAGCCTTACTGCGTCGCATGTGACACTGAACTGCATCGGACTGAGCGAGTCGATCAATACAGTCAGGCTTCGACCCGTCTGTTCTGCACGATGTGCAACAAGGGATTCGGAATAAGAGGAGTGTCCGACCTTCCTGATCATGCAAGAAGGAAGATCGAAAGTGACGCAAGAACCGGAAGATGGAAAGCGAAACAGAAACACCAAATCGGGTCCCCGTGACTGAGTATTAGTCAGTCCCGCAGCGCATTTACGTCTTGTCTTGCAGCAGCGTTTTTTCGACAGTCTCGTTGAGCAAAGAAATGACTCCCTTCGTTACCGATAATCCCCTACTGTTCAGGCTCTCAACAAAGCACCGATGAACTTCGCGGCCTTTTCAAGTAGCCGACGCTTCGAGCATGATAGAATGAAGCCGATGTTGCCTTTCCGATTATAGCGCAATCCAGATTTTTGTTTTTTCATATGAGTCTCCTAAATTCCAAGATTGGTCGGATTGATGATCCCGAGACAATCATCCTCATTGATGAGATGGCAATTGTGACTGGCGTTGATCCCCGTCCATTCGCGGATAGCCAGTTGTTGCACTTTCTTCAGCAGTGCCTTTTCCCCAACGGAGGATCGCAGAAGCCCATCAAGATCTCGCGGGATGACTTGGATGAGCATGACCCCCATGACGAATTTGTGATAAGGCGAAAGATTGGAAAGGTTGGTGACCCGCTATTTCAAACTTTCGAGCAGCTTGCCATGCAGAACCACTTCAACCGCTATGGAATCGAGCATTTCAGCGGGACCGCTGTGTACGTCTTCCTGAATCGAATGATTGTTCCAGTGAAATCAAAGCCGAAGATTCGCCATTTCAAGTAAACAAATGGCCAATCGCGTCTCCGTGACTGAACTTAAATCAACCGCATGTCCAACACCACTAAACATGGCCTCAGCATCCGGCGGATCTCGATAACAGCCTCTGATAGCTAAAAAAAACTCACCCCGGCATGCAGGTGAGTTTCTTTCGCCCCTCGCTTTACTGTCAGCAGTGGGACTCGCACATCATACATTCGATGCGCTGAATGCCTAGAACCGCTTCTTTTCGGGCGGCTCCTGTTCTGACGATCATGATGGCAGGTGTACGCCAGCCATGCCATCAAAGAGCCCGTGCAGGGCTTCAGAGCGTGTGATGGCAGTGTGGGGGTTGCTCTGCTTGTAGGCTTCCGTGCATGCATTAAAGAGCGACCACCCGTTTCTGGGTTGGAACTCCTCATGCTCTGGATTGCGCCAGTTGTTCAGAACCTCCGGGATCTGGCTGGGTGTGATGGCACGGCAATCTGTTGCCCTGATAACAAGGTCATGTGCCCGGCTGTCGGTGAGCCGCAAGTTACGGTAGGCGGTGATACGGGTTTCCATGCCGACCAGCCTTTCCCCGAGTTGACCCACTGCCCTTGATGTCAACTGCCTGAGATCACGGACAGCAAACCGTGTGTGTTTGCGCCGGATCTGGATGAGCCCGGAGAATGCCAGGTTATCACAAACGAAGACCCGTGTTCCCGCCACGATGCCAGCTGGGAAGGTCTTGTCATGGCTGTTTCGCAGACCCACAACCCAACCGTGTCCGTTCTCTTGAAAGTTCCCCGGTAGGGAGACTTCCAAAACTCCGAAGTAGCGGTTGCCGTCATGGCTGATGGCATGGGTTGAGCAGAGCAAGTGGAACCCTGCATCGGTGAGCTGGCTTTCAACCTCCTCGACCAGATAGCGGTGAGGAAGCGGGAACCAGGTTTCTGTTACCCTCGGACAGGTCGGACGGCTTTCGCTCACTCCTTATGGCTTTTTGTTGGTAAGCACTGCAAAGCTAACTATCAGTGCGCTATCAGCAGAGAGAACAAAAATCCTACCAGGAGTTTGAAAATGTTGTCCGGATTGTCCGGGATTGCAATTCTTCACCGCTTAATTGGTGGTGGGCCGGCTGGTTCTTGTTTCCAGCCAGCCCCAACCAGACGCCTATTACGCCGCTATCGCTTCACCAGCGTCTGAGTTGCCGGTGATAGGTGTCGCTTCAATGACCGCTTTTTTCTTCAGACCTCCGATGACCTGAATCACGGAGCTCTCAGGAATCACCAACCTTCGGATCTGGATGATCGGCGTTGGAGCCTTATCGTCCTTCACTCCAACCGCCGCGAAGATTGCTTTGTTGTGCTCCTTATCGCGTGGATGGGCCACGCAGCCGTATTTGCCGTCGGTGTTGACGAAGAGGTGTTCCCCCTTCACGTCGCCACCGCTGGCTTTGCAGGCTGGGCAGCGGGCAGTGATTTTGCCGCCGCCTGGTTTCGTCTTCACGTTTTCCAGCTTCGTCGTGTCCAGGCTCATAATCCGGAGATCCTCACGTTTTTGAAGCCACGAGCTGACCTGCCGTCGCGCGCAATATCATGCCGCAATGCGCTGCGATGAGTCTCCAGCATAGCCGATCCAAGCTGAGCGCTGATCGAACTACCAGAAAGTGGGTTCCATGAACGCCTCTCGCACCATCCATAATACGACGCCAACAATTCATTCACTGTTACATCGTCTCCATCAGATTTTTCAACGCCCGTTCTCACGAACCCACGAAGGCTGTCGGATTGGTTCAACAGTCTCTCCACCCGTTCTTTGTGCGCCGTAGATAGCTTGATGTCGCCGCACTCGGCAATGTCATCCAGATACGCAATCGCCCCGTCGATCATCCACCTTAGAATGCCGGGTCCCTCTGATTTCATGAGCTCATCGGCAAAATCCGCCACCTTCACCTTTGGAGCTTCTTTCTGATATCGGATAACCATGAGCCTTCTGCGCCATGCATCCGTATCGCCCTCCAGCTTGATGTTCAGGTCGGCGTTGCAAGTGATCCCCACATTGAAGTCACCACGAAGCTGCACGCGCTGGTTCAATCCTTTCTTCTCGGCTTCCATCAAATCGCCTCCAACAAGTGCCTTCAATACGTGGGCTCCCTTCTGCATCAGGAAATCGGCTGCCACATCCTTGCCGCTCAGTAGCGTTTTGCCAGAGAGACCGTAGAGCTCGAATCTATTCGTTAGCTGCTCTGTGCGAAGCTGCGACACATTCGCCAGCCCAATTGTTCTCTCAAGGATTGCCATGACGGTTGACTTACCGCCACCTGCTGTCCCGGTGAGAAGCAGGATGCGTTGTGCAGAATTGCGACCCAATAGAACAGAGCCAGCCCACTTCTGCAGCAGTGTGATGTCGTCTCCGTCCAACGCGCTACCCAACAGCTCCTGCTTGAATCTTGGGCATTCGGCACTCGCGTCATATTCAAGAGGACACATGTTGCGGGACCGATAATCCGGATGGAAGGTTTTCAGAACGATCTGGTCGCTTTCTGAAACGATCATGCCGTTTTTCACATGGATAGCGGGTATCCTTTCTGCGAATACATCTCTGCACTGCACCATCGATTTCAAAAGCCCGACCAAAGCAGTTGCCGTTGCATCGTTTCGTTTGGCGAACATACCGGCCTGACCAGTCTCTTTCGCAACGGCCCCGAGATCGGTATGAAACTGCTTCTTGATCTCCTCGACGCTCTTTTTCTGCCACAAGCCAGTGGATGCTTCGTATTCGAAAAACTCGGCCAAACCCGAGTCGTATTTGACGATGTGCTCAAGCGCATATTTCTTCACAAAAAACATGTGGGTCAGCGCCACGGTTCCAGATTTTGAGACTGTGAACGGCTGGCCTTCGTTCTCAACCATCATCTCGAAGTCTGTCTTTATCCAGGGGAGCTTCAGACCCGCAGGCCAATTGATATCAGCGAACTTGCACTCGACCGGCTTTGCCCTGTGGAGAATCGTGTAATCCATACCGTCGGGGTGCACTCCAGCTATGACGGATTGCCCGCCATCAGCTCTCCATTCGCCCCACTTGGCTTCATCAACCCTCTTGATTTGGGTGAGTGATGGATAATCCCCCGTCACCTTTACCCAGATTTGCTGACCACGGGCACCCTTCGAGCGCAGGGACCCTCTGAGCGTCGGGTTAGAAGCCAAGAACGGCTCCACCCCATCGTCGTCATCAATGTCGATGGAACACAGTCCGTCAGAAGCCGTGCCCAAGAGGACGCCCACATTCCCGGAGTTTAGTCTCGCCAGGTAGGCCTGGTCAGCCATGACCTCGGCTTTTGTATTCTGCCAACCGGGGTCTGCCGGTTTTTTCGCACCGCGATTTACTGGCAGGAGGATAGTTTTGCTCCCGAGCAACTCACGGATTTCTGCAATTTTGATCCTGCTTTTTCTTCGCTGGCCTCTATCGGGAGCACCGACTTGATCGATGCTTTCGGCAGACGCCTGGCTTACGGTTGCGGATTTTTTTAACTTTGAGATTTCATCTCGTCTTTTTGTCATAATTTCTTTGCGGCTCTGGTTGTTTAGTTGGACCCGCTACGAAGTGAGAGCCTTCACTTCCTGCGCTGACTTTTTCATTGCTGAAAATTTTCATATTGAACCGGCAACCTCGCCCAACTTGCCGATTTGTCAAGGGGGTCCGGCTAAGGTTTGAGAACAATCTTCAGCGAAGAATGTTTCACTAAAGTTAGTTGAGAGGTGGCTAATGGCCATCGACATTTCTGCCGATGGCCATTGCGCAAATCGCGATGCAAGCCCTATGGCCGACATCTGCTCACAAACCTTGACTGCAATCCGGTCGATTCCTACGGCAAATCCTCCTCAGTCAAATGGAAGAGAATGATGTTATTGTCCTCCTCATGCTCCAAGAGAATCTGTTCTCCGTGATATCCAAGTTTTCTCCGAGCCTTGGCCAACTTCCTCCCATGTGGCAATACTTTGCTCACGATCCTTAAAAGGATGCCGTCCTGCCCCTCCGCCTCAATGATTTTTCTAAGGGCCTCGACGTAGTCGTCCTTATCCCAAGCGTTCTTTGTATCAAGTTCTTGAAGCAAATGAATCACCTTGAGCCTTGCCGCCGGGAGCTCCTTTGTGATGATATCCCGGATGCGTTCCTCCCTCTTCACGGCCTCGGGACGAATCTGCGTCTCGATGGCGACCAACTCTGGGTGGCCCCCATCTGCCACTTCGTGATCAGCGACCGTGGTGATGAGTTTTCTGGTTTTGGCCATCGCCAATGGCGTGGCATTGATTTCTGATGATGTGTTTTCGGACATGTTGATTTGATTTTGCCCTCAGCGGTTGCGCGGAGGCTTTGTTTCTACTGTCACCGCGCCGTTCAGTAGATCCGGGCACGGGTTGACCTTCTGGGTCGCCTTATTGGCATCTATTTGTGAATGAATCGTGGGCGCGACGGTTATCTTCCGAACTCGCGGATTTCGAGCCTCGCCAGAGCAGCTTGAACCTTGGTCCACTCGAACCTGATGGTACGGTAGCCAAATTTCACGTAGGGGATTTTGCGCTTGCGCCTCAATTCGTCCACTAAGCGCGTGGATGGAAGATTGAGACGCGCACGCAAGTTCTCAGACGTAAGCCAGCCGGCGCTTTCGCTGTCCTTGTTGATGTACTAACCTCCTGACCAGAATTAACTGGCTGTTCTTTGCGGTTACTTCGGGCCTCTCGCCGCAGCACTGAATTTGCCCCGAGAGGGCTATCGTGTTGTAGAGCCTAGGTTTCCCCAAGGCGGCGGTCCGTGGCTTGACTGAGCATCGATGGAGTATCCCGCTTCACTCTCAATATTACGAAGATTACCACCACGCAAGAAATTTTTTGGCAAAAATTCAAAAGGGCTTCACTTATCGACTTTTGAAGATTTCGAGACACCAGTGCACTTCTCCCGTGATACTGATGGTTTGCGGGGGCTGCGGGTAGACGTCTTCTTGGCAGGCTTTTTTCTCTTCTTCGGCATGATTGCAAAGAACTTCACCGCTTCGCGCTTGGTTGCCGCCTTGGCGTAGTGCCGAAATGTTGTCCCTGGATCATCATGCCCGAGATACCGGCAGAGCTGGTCGATGTCGCCATGCTGGGCGAGCCAGTACGACGCGAAACAGTGGCGGGGACCGTGTTTGATTGTGGGAATGTTGTGCTGCGAACGAAGCGCCTCCATACGATTCCGAAGCACGTCTGGCGAGCAGGGAACAATCGCTCCAGATTGTTTTTTGTGAGGGGTCAACCACTCACCGAGACGCGCAGAAATATCAATGTGCCTGGTTTGCTTGGTCTTGGTGATCGCGGCAGGCAGGCGAACAAAGTTCTCCTTCATGTCAACCGCGCTCCACTCCAAACGCTGCATCTCCGAAAGGCGAATTCCGGTAAAAAATGAGAGGGCAAGGAACGGGACCAGCTCTCGGTCATTCTGCTCTGCGGCACGAAGGATTTTGGCACATTGCTGCGGTGTGTATAGTTCGATTTCCTTCCGAGCCTGCTGGGCAAGGTCGAGTTTTTTGGTGGGATTGGAAGCGCACAGGTTTCGTTTGACCCCAAAGTTGAACAGGCCGCCAAGAATGCGAATCGTGAAATTGTGGACCGATGGCGTCATGCCATCCATCGCCCGCGTGAGGTCTGCTGGGGTGATCTGGTTCAGTAATTTTCCATGCAGACCAGTGAGGCGGTTCTTCGTCTGCCGGATGCTGCGGGTGTAGGAATCGCTGCGCTTCCGAAATTCCATGAAGGAATCCATCGCCGACTCAAAGGTGACCGAGGCTTCCGCCGCCTGCTTGCGGGACAGCCAGTCCTGAACAACCTCGTTCAAACTGACGCCGTGTGGTTTCAGGAGCTCCAATGCGTTGGCGGCCTGATCAACGTGGCCGGGCGAAAGAAGTGTCGACCCCTGCACGCCAAAATTCATCAGCCGGATGCGCTGTTCTTCGCAGTAATTCAGGGCAGCCTGCTTTGTCTCAAAAAAGTGCCGTGTTCGCTTGCCGTTCGGGGAGACTTTTGCCGGAAGGTTTACCGACCATTGACGGGTTCCAGTCCAGGTGGAACGATTGGGGATGAGCGAGATTGGCTTGGACATGGAGTAATGCTATTGCCCTTATTGCCCTAAAAACAAGCTGGAATGCGCATGAATGAAATTAAATAAGGTAGTATCTATGCTGGTTTCCGGGCATTCCCTCCGTTGACCATATTGAATGGGGTTCAAGAGGTCGCAGGTTCGAATCCTGTCGGCCCGACCAGCCTTCGCCAAGGCTTCGGCTTGGCAGGCCGTAGCACAACGATGAGGGGCGGCAGGGTTCGAACGCAGTTCGACTGCCCGCGCGACAGCGCCCGCCCACATCCGCCGAAGGCGGGCCAAACTCGCAGAGCCTGCCAGAGGCAGGATCATCCTGTCGGCCCGACCAGCCTTCGCCAAGGCTTCGGCTTGGCAGGCCGTAGCACAACGCAAGGGGCGGCAGGGTTCGAACGCCGTTCGACTGCCCGCGCGACAGCGCCCGCCCATCTCCGCCGAAGGCGGGCCAAACTCGCAGAGCCTGCCAGAGGCAGGATCATCCTGTAGGCCCGACCACTCAGTATCAGGAGTTTATAGCGATTTCAGCAAATGCCCCTTTTGCTTTGGAAAAATGGACCCGGCCTCTGGCAGAAGTGCACCTTGCCGCGCGGCCAAGTGCAGAATAGGATCTGCTCCATGAGTGAGATTCAAGAATTCGTTTTACGGGGCGGGCAGCGGCTCACCGCGGGCTCGATGGCGGAGTTTTTGAAAAAAATCCCCTTTGTGAAAGCCAAGGCGGAGACGGTTGACGCGCCGGGCTTTCCGCATTTGCGTGTGCAGGCGGGTTTTCTGGCGCGTTATGTGGAGGACGTTCTTGAAGGGGCCTACAGCTGTGGGGATCTTTCGGCGGCAGCCGAAGCGGTGTTTGCACTCGGCTACCTTCTGCGCGATGTGGATATCATTCCTGACGAGGTCTCGTCGGCAGGCTATTCCGATGACTCGGCTGTTCTTCGCGCGGTGCTCGAAGCGCATCCGGACGAGTTCATCGGCTTTGCCGAGGCATCGGGGATCAGCCCGGTTTCCATCGAGCCCTAGCAGCTTGTCGGAGTTGGAATCAACGGCATTCTCTGGAATGGGAATCCTGGGAGAGAAGGGGTGGCCCTGCCAGACAAGCTGCTGAAATTCCGCTTCGCGGAAGGTCAAAAGACTATTGGAGCAACCACCTCTCCCCGGGAACGCGCTGCATGGCGGCTCAGCGCTCCCCTGGAGCGGAAACCCGCACGGTCGTATTAACGTCCGGCTTCGTTGCGCAGTTGCTTTTCGGCTTCGACCCAGTCACTCGTCGAGTCTCCGTGCCATCCCATTTTTGTGCGGCGCTCGGCAATGAAGTAAGCGCGCAATGCAATTTCATCGTTCGTGATGGCACCCTTCGACTTGGTTGCCTTTTTGGGTTTTGGAGGGAGTTTGGCGGCCTTCACCAGCGACTTTGCAGCAGAGTCTTTTTCCGGCTTTTTGGATTTCTTCCCGGTTTTTCCCGCGTCCTTGCGGGTCTTTTCTTCGGATTTTGTTTTTGGCATGGCTTTTTTGGATTGGAGTCCTTTATGACCGATGCAGGCCCCTCGTGCAAAAATAAACTTCAAACCGGAGAGAGGGACGCTAGACTGGGGGAATGGCAGCATTCATTATCCGGTGGCTGGTCACCACGCTTGCCGTCTTTGTGGCGGCGCATATTGTGCCAGGGGTAAGTTATGGCGGATGGGGACCACTGATCGGTGCCTCCCTGCTTCTTGGGATAATCAATGCGCTGGTCCGTCCGGTGCTCCTTCTCCTCAGCCTGCCGTTTATCATCGTCACGATGGGGATATTTATTCTGGTTCTGAATGCCCTTCTATTTTGGCTGGTCTCCGCGTTGGTGCCGGGGTTCAACGTCGCGGGATTTTGGAGTGCGTTCTTCGGGGCGGTTGTTGTGAGTCTCGTCAGCTGGGCGATGAGCAGTATTTTCCGTTCCAGCGACGGGCGTTACCACGCGATCACCCACCACCCGCAGATCAAACGGGCGGATGCCCGGATAGTGGAATAGGCCGCACTTTCTGATGCTCAAAGCCAGGCGAGCGGGGCGGTTCTATTCGAAGATCTGCGGTGTTACGACTTCGATCGACGCGGGATTTGCAATCGCCGCCGGGGCCGACGCTGTCGGAATCAACCTCTTTCCCGGCTCGAAGCGGTATGTAAGGCCGGAGGAGGCATTTGCTCTTGCCGAATCACTGGCGGGAAAAATTGATCGTGTGGCAGTGGTCGTGAACCCTGGTACCGCAGAACTTGAGGTGCTCCGGAACGCGCAGTGTTTTGACGCAATACAGTTTCACGGGAACGAATCCCCCGGCCTTTGTGCGGGGTGCGGATTCGACACGTGGATCAAAGCCGTGCACCTTGGGGATACGGCAGCCGTTGATGCTGCCCTTTCCTACGAGACTCCCTACCTGCTCCTTGATTCCGCCCGGCCCGGCGAGTGGGGTGGCACTGGTCACCGCTTGGATTGGGATCTCGCCCGTGAATTCGTTTTGGCCAACCCGGACCGCAAGGTCTTTCTGGCAGGAGGGTTGAATCCTGCCAATATTCGGGAAGCTCTGCGGATTGTGAGACCTTACGGGGCGGATGTCGCCAGCGGAGTTGAGGCCACCCCTCCCACAAAGGACGAATATCTGGTGCGCGAATTTGTCGCCCAGGCCGCATCGGTTTCGGCACCACCGGAATAGAAATTTTTCCGAAGGAAAAATTCCGAGCGAGGCACAAGGGAGGCCACCCACCCTGCCTCCTACGCCCTTTCCCCCCCACCCCGCGCCAAAGTCAGAGGCGGTGCCTCGCTTACAATTGCTCGGGCGAGTGGAGTAATTCGTTCACCCTTTTGAGCAGGCGGCCGGCGGCTCCTCCGTCCAAAAACCGGGGGTAA
>Ga0247840_10009653_pt1 | contig 12373 bp, 11 predicted proteins | sample LaCruzMarch2015__FD_192404 | JGI IMG/M metagenome (GOLD analysis project Ga0247840, IMG submission 192404) | Freshwater microbial communities from meromictic Lake La Cruz, Castile-La Mancha, Spain - LaCruzMarch2015_17m | ecosystem: Environmental > Aquatic > Freshwater > Lake | place: Spain...
TGAGCAAGCTGCTGGATTAGCAGCGGGTCCTTATGGCTAGCCAGGGGTGGCTTTAGCAACAAATGTATAAGTGCAACTAATCTTTTAACAGCAATTGCTAGCTGTTATTTTGATTCATCTCCAGCCATATTTATTACTGGGCAAGTTAATACACACGAGTAAAAAAATGACGGTAAAATTCGTCAATTGGGGTTTGAGGAAACTGATATTATAACAAATTTATTAGTATTAAGACGAGATAACAGGTGGTTGATATTAATACGGAGATGTAATTATCCTGTATTTAAACGAGTTATTAAAAAACCATGAAGATGAATAAATACGTTTATACAGCAGTAGTCTCGGAAGAATACACATGCCATCAGAGCTTTTAGAAAGTGATCTTACCCATATTTTTAATAATACATTTTCTTTATGGGAAAATTTACGCAACCAACGGATTTTTATTACTGGGGGCACAGGCTTTTTTGGTTGTTGGCTCTTAGAAAGTTTTGTTTGGGCCAATACCAAATTAAAGCTTAATGCGACAGCCGTTGTGCTAACACGCAACGTTGCTCAGTTTGAAGAAAAATGTCCTCATTTGGTTGGTGAGCCATCGTTAGTGTTTCATGAGGGGGACGTTAGGGATTTCACTTTTCCTTCAGGTTTATTTTCCCATGTGATTCATGCAGCCACAGAAGCCAGTGTGAGTTTAAATGAGAACCATCCTGATTTAATGTTTGATACTATCCTTCAAGGCACAAAGCATACGCTAGATTTTGCCGTACAATGTGGTGCAAAACATTTTTTATTGACGAGTTCAGGTGCTATTTATGGGAAACAACCTAACCATTTTTCTCATATTACTGAGGACTATCTATATGACTCTACTGGCCTTAAGGAAAATGCCTCCGCTTATGCAGAAGGTAAGCGTCAGTCTGAAAAAATGTGTGCCGAATATGCTACACAATTTAACTTGAATGTTAAAATAGCTCGATGTTTTGCTTTTGTAGGGCCTTATCTTCCGCTGGATACTCATTTTGCAATAGGTAATTTTATTCGTGATGCTTTAAAAGGCTCTTCAATTGTGGTTAAAGGTGATGGAACACCGTATCGTTCTTACTTATATGCAGCTGATTTAGCCATATGGCTTTGGACTATTCTTTTTTGTGGGAAAAACATGCATCCGTATAACGTAGGATCAGATGAGTCCATTACAGTAAAAGATCTTGCTTATTTGATTGCTGAGAGTTATTACCCCAAAATTGAAGTGCAAGTAGCTCAGGAAGCTACTGCACAACTATCGGAACGGTATGTACCTGATATTAGTCGGGCAAAGCATGAGTTAAATTTAACACCGCGTATTAACCTTAGACAAGCAATAAAATTAACAAAGGAATGGTACTTGTCTAGAGGGTTTGAGTAATACGCTCACCCATGATTATGAAAAATGACCTTCGAAAAGAGTAGGTGGGTTTCAAAAGTAGAAGTCAATTCCAATCTTTAATAGCTCCTAGTGAGCCATTTTTTTAGGATACTCCATGCAGATGAAAGTTAGTGAATATATAGCCGCATTTTTACATGCACAAAAAATAGAACATGTATTTGAAGTGGCTGGCGGCATGATTACACATTTACTGGATGCTATCTACCAGTTAGGAAAGACCAACATTATTAGTGTGCACCACGAGCAAGCCGCATCTTTTGCGGCTGATGCTTATGGTCGTATTACTGGGAAGCCAGGTGTGGCATTGGCAACGAGCGGCCCTGGTGCTACTAATCTTTTAACAGGAATAGCTAGTTGCTATTTTGATTCATCCCCCGCTGTGTTCATTACCGGGCAGGTGAACACCTATGAGCAAAAAGGTGCGAGAAAAATTCGCCAATTGGGTTTTCAAGAAACAGATATCATATCGATGGTAAGTCCTGTTATAAAAAAATGCTTTCGTGTGGAATCTGCCGAACAAGTTGAATCCGTGATGAACGAGGCTTATGAATGCGCCATCAGTGGTCGTCCCGGTCCGGTACTTATTGATTTGCCAATGAACATTCAGCGTGAAAACATGGTTGTATCTCATCTTGATACAATTGTTCGCAAAATTGTTGTTACTGATTCTTTAATGGACCAAATTAACTTACTTAGCAATCATGTTGAAAAAGCAAAGCGCCCCTTAATACTTCTAGGTGGTGGGATTCGATGTGCAAATGCTGAAGCAGACGTTTTAAAACTCATCGATACATTGAAAATTCCAGTAGTAACCTCATTGTTAGCACTAGATGCAATCCCTTTTGAACATCCCTTACGCGTTGGGTTTATTGGCACGTATGGTAATCGCTGGGCAAATTTTGCTATTGGTGCGGCGGATTTACTGATTGTTATTGGTAGTCGGCTCGATGTACGCCAAACAGGTGCTGATGTTGAGAGTTTTTCCAAAAATAAAATAGTTTTTCATGTTGATTGTGATGAAGGCGAAATCAATAATCGCGTTAAAAATTGCATTTCTATTGTTGCTGATGCTAAGTTTTTTTTAGAGCACGCCAATTTACAGTTGGCTTCTCATCAATTTCCTGTACAAGCCTCATGGCTGGAGGAAATTGATGTATGGAAATGCAAGTGGCCTGACATTAATGAGCTAAAAGATTTTCCGGGGATTAATCCTAATTTTTTCATGCACTCACTATCGCAATCTTCAAAAGAGGCGGTTGGTTATGTTGCTGATGTAGGGAACCACCAAATGTGGGCGGCACAATCGTTAGAAATCCATGCTAATCAAATGTTCATGACGTCCGCTGGAATGGGGGCTATGGGGTTTGCTTTGCCTGCTGCTATTGGCGCCTCTTTGGCTTATGGCAAAAAACCCGTTGTAGTTATCGTGGGGGATGGTGCTTTTCAAATGAACATTCAAGAATTACAAACGGTGGTGCGTAATCGTATTCCATTAAAAATCATTGTCGTTAATAATAATTGCCTTGGTATGATTCGCCAGTTTCAAGATAGTTATTTTGAAGGTCGGTATCAATCAACTTATTGGGGCTACACTGCCCCAAATTTTGCAGAAATAGCCACAGCTTATGGTATTTCAGCAAAAACCCTGTCTACTATGGATGAAATTAGCGATGCCATGCATTGGTTGTGGGATAAGAGTGATGAGCCTGCATTGTTACATGTTATGGTAAGCTCTCAAATGAATGTTTATCCTAAAATAGCCTTTGGTCGGCCAATCAGTGAAATGGAGCCATTTTGCTTGCCTGTTGGGATTGAAAGCACTTGATAATCGGAGTTGCAAATTACAGCTGTTTTAAGATTTAAACTAAAAATCACTTAATGCAGTGAGTGAGCCTATACTCTAATTTTGATAATGAGAAACATTTCATATGGTTGTAATTATTCTAGGGCGCGTTGCCCAATTTCTCTTGATGCTAGCTATATTAAAAATATCCACGCATTTTCTTACGCCTACAGAAATGGGAAAAATGGCACTGCTTAGCAGTAGTGTTGCTTTTGTTTCATTATTTTTGATTAACCCTGTGGGAATGTATGTTAATAGGCAACTTTATGCCTGGAATAATGTAGGCTTGGTGAAAAGGTACTTAACGTACCATGGATTTTATATATTGATCATTGCATTGATGGCTACAATTTTTTTAGGGATAGTAAATTGTCATGGTTTTATTATTAGTCATGTGAGCCCTTTGTTTTTTATATTTTTTGTCTTTGCAACATTATTGTTTAACACTATTAATCAGACAAGCATTCCATCTTTAAACATGTTTGGTTTTCGTGTGTGGTTTACTGTTCTATCACTATTGACCCTTTTATCAGGCCTTATTTTTTCGGTTGTTTTAGTTTATTACATGAGTCCAATCGCTATGTATTGGTTGCTTGGATTATTGGCAGGACAAATTCTATTTGCAATCATTGGTACTTTTGTTTTTTTTACAAAAATAAATACCCACAATGCCCTTGTAGATAAGAAGGTAACGCCTTCTTTTCAGGACGTGAAAAAAGTGTTTGGATTTAGCTGGCCTGTTGCCGTGGCCGTGGGTTTAACGTGGTTTCAAAATCAAAGTTACCGATTTTTTGTAGAACACTCATTTAGTTTGGATATATTGGGTTTATTTGTAGCAGGCTATGGGATAAGTGCGGGCATTTTTGCAGCATTTGAATCAATATTTGCAACTTATTTTCAACCTTTTTTTTATCAACATCTTAATGTGAAAAAGGGTGGCGGTGAGACCACTGCTTGGAATGATTATGCTATGGTAATGATACCCTCCGCGGTGCTTCTGTTTTTTGGCATTCTTGTTTTAGCGCCTAAATTAACTTTGCTTATGCTAGCTACTAATTTTAAAAATGCATCTGTGTTTGTAATGTGGGGTGCGAGCGTTGAGTTATTTCGTGTGGTAGTGAACGTATACAGCCTAGCGGCTCATGCAAATAGAGACACCAAGGTATTGATTGCTCCTAATTTACTTGGAGCTGTGGTTTCTATAGTTTTAATTTGTGTGTTGATACCCTACCTAGGTATTTCAGGTGTGGCTTTAGCATTGGCGGTGTCGGGGCTATCTGTTACTCTTTTTTTACATGTTAGGATAAAGAATAAATTTCCAATTACCGTTCCTTATAAGGCAATAGGTAGAGCAATTGTTTGGGGTGTGGCCTCGGGGGGTATTTATTACCTGCTTGAATGGTCTTCTCTTGGTAGATCTTCTATGTTGTTTATTTTTTTGCAAATCCTTATTATTGGGGTATTTCTGTTGTTTGCAGAATTTTTGTTAATTAAAAAAACAAATTTTGCAGTTCGATTTTTGTCGAGTAACCAGCTACAGAATGAGGTTTTAACATAGATTTTTGAGTGGTCATTTTGAGGCATAAGTTCGTATGAAAATTTTAGTCGTCTGTATGGCGCATGATTATGGGATTCCTGCGCGTGGATTCTCTTATGAATACATTAATTTTTACCAAACGCTTTTGCAGATGGGGCATGATGTTACCCTTTTTGATTTTATGGCGGAGACAACGGCGTTAGGTAAAGTAGGCATGCAACAGAAGTTGGTTGGTCTAGTGAAGCAGCTACAACCTGCCTTAGCCTTTTTTACCCTTTATACGGACCAGTTTGATGAAGCGACAATAGAAGGCTTAAAGGCCCATACAAAAACACTTTGTTTTTTTCATGATGATACATGGCGGGTTGAATTTACCCAGCATTGGGCCAAAAAATTTGATTATTTTACAACCCCGGATGTATATGGTGAATTTAAATATAAAAAACTAGGGTTAGATTCTGCCATCTACTTTCCGTTTGGTTGCAATAGTACTGTTTTTAAAAATCTCCCTTTGGAAAAAAAATATGATGTATCGTTTATAGGTGCGTGGCACCCATATCGAGAATGGATCCTGAATAAATTGCGAAAGGCGGGCTATATTGTCGAAGTTGCTGGTTTTGGTTGGCCAAATGGGGGAGTGCATTGTGATGATATGGTTCGAATATTTAATGAAAGCAAGATAAATTTAAACTTATCAAACTCTACCTCTTGGGATGCGCGGTATTTATTTTCCTCTGTGAGAGCATTGGCAAACTCTATTCGCTCCCCTAAAAATATAGAGCAAATTAAAGCGAGGCATTTTGAAATTAGCAGCTGTGGTGCATTTCAATTGTCTTATTACATTGAAGGCTTAGAGCGCCACTATGAGATTGGTGAAGAAATAGGTATTTATGTGGACTCCCATGATTTAATTCAAAAGGTACGTTTTTATTTGGAGCATGAAGGTTTGCGAGAAAAAATTGCAAATAAAGCGTATCAACGTAGTTTGCTTCAGCATGGTTTTGAACACCGTTTTAATCATGTTTTTTCGAGAATGGGGTTGGTCTAATGAATATAGATGTGGATAGTCCAGTCGTATGTATTTGTATACCTACCTATAATGCAGAGTTAACGATTAAAGACACCTTAACGTCCATTCTTAATCAAACATATAAAAATACAATGATTCAAATTGTTGATAATTGTTCTACTGATGGCACCTTGGCTATTGTTCGTTCGTTTGAAGCTCCTCGCATTACCATTTATGAGCATACAGAAAATATTGGTGGAGAAGGAAATTTTAATCGGTGTATTCAATTGTGTAAGGGCGATTATACGGCGATATACCATGCAGATGATCTCTATGCTCAAAACATGGTACAAAAGCAGGTGGAATTTTTGCAAACAAATACTGAAGTAGGAGCGGTATTTACAGAAGCTACATTTATTGATGAAGCATCACGAGAGGTGGGAGTTTTTAAATTACCGTCCTCGTTTATTAACGAAAATAGTATTTATGATTTTCCTACATTGTTTGCGTCTATCCTTAAACATTCTAATTTTCTTTTTTGCCCCAGTGCTATGGTTAGAACAGATATTTATAAGAATGATATTAAAGCGTGGAGAGGAGAGTTATTTGCCACAAGTTCGGATTTAGATGTGTGGTTTCGTATTGCAAAAGCATACTCTATTGGTATTCTGCCTTTGCCTTTATTACATTATCGGATAAGTAGCCAACAATGGAGCGCTAAAGTTCGGCGTAGCAGTACCAAAGCCGATTTTTTTTTAGTGATGGATTACTATTTGAGCGAGCCTTTCATAAAGCAACTAGTCACAAGCAACGATTTAAAAAATTACAATCAATTAGAGCGCAGGGATAGGGTGATCCGGGCTGTAAATTTTCTTCTTCAAAATAAACCATTGGAAGCTAAATCCCTTTGTTATGATATATTTTCGTTGGAGGCTTTATACCAGGGGTTAAGAAGTAAGCGTGGTGCATTAACGTTCTTTTTAGGTGGCCTGACCCGGTTTTTTATAGGATGTAATATTCACGTCATGGGAAAAGTTGTATTTCAAAGACTGTTGTTGAAGCTTAATAAATGAATATATTTATTGACCCCGCTTATACCGTTTATTATCAAAATGAGTTATTTAACGCAGAGAATAAGCAATTAAACAGAGATGACACATTGGCACCTTTTATAAGGATGCACTCTCAAGCAAGTAAGAAAGACCTTATTGTTCAAACAGCAGATTTTTTGTATGCTAATGAGGACGTGAACATAGCTGGCGATTATTATTCTTTTGGTTTGTTTCATAATTTAGACAGTCTCCTCAAAAAGAAAAACGTATGTTTGAAAGCTTTTGTCGTGTTTGAACCGCCGGTAGTCGCACCTTCATTGTATAAATACCTACCTATTCTCACGGAACATTTTGAAGCGGTTTACGTTCACAATACAGTGGGCGATGGTTATTCACTGCAAGGGGTTAATGAACATAAATTAAAAAAACTATACTGGCCGCAGCCTTATAATAATGTCATTGAGAACTATTGGAATAGAGAAAATCGATTAAATCGCATTGTGGTTATCAATGGTAACCACAAGCCGGCTTCTTATAAAGGCGAGCTATACAGTAAACGAATAGAGGTGATGGCTCAATTAAACAAAGAAAACTGGGTGGACCTTTATGGGCGAGATTGGGATAAATGGTGGTCTCGCGTCTCTCTCTGGTTACCTTATTGGAAAAATAGAAGTGAGTTGATGTCGATATATAAAGGCGCTTGTTCTTCAAAGCTTGAAATTTTAAGCCAATATAATTTTTCATTATGTTTTGAAAACATGGCCATGGAGGGGTATATTACGGAAAAAATATTTGACGGTTTTTATGCCGGTACTGTTCCTATTTATCTAGGGGCAAAGGACATACAACAATGGATTCCAGAAAACACCTATATTGATTTTAGAAACTTCAAAACCATCTCAGATTTAATACAATATTTGAATGGTCTTTCAAGTAAAAACCTACAAGACTATAAAGAAAATGCGCGTATTTTTTTACAAAGTGATGAAGGGTTAAAATACTACAACGGCATAGAAAATATCATAGGGATAAACGATGTTATTCATGGAACGATTGAACTATAAGAGTGCAGTAACTATTTTTTTGAGTGGTTGTTATCCTCCGCATCCAGAGCACTTTAATGACAGACAGCCACAACCAAATAAATTACCGAAGCGTTGTGTACTAATCCGTCACAATCAGTGCAAGAAGAAGATAAATAACGACAAACAGGGGGGGGCAAGCTAATTTAGCTACTTAGTTCACCACGGAATTTGTCTCATTTCCCCTGGGGCACTCCGAAATGACAAATGCAATTTCCTTAAGTACCATAAATTACTCTATCGAGATTGCTAACTGTTGACGTACTCAGAGCAGGACCACAGGATTATAAATTGAGTAGAAAAACCATATTAATAACAGGGGTAACAGGATTTTTGGGAAGCCACCTAATCAAGGCGCTGGATAAAAAAAATGAGTATCACATCATAGGGCTAAAACGCAGTTTTTCTGATACTAGAAGGCTAGATAATACTAAATTAAAAAACGCAGTATTATATAATATAGACATCTTTTCACTAGAAGAGCTATTTAACCAAAATAAGATAGATCTTATCATCCATACCGCAACTGAATATGGTCGGCATAATGGTTCTATATCTAAAGTTATAGATACTAACCTGCTGTTTCCAATAAAAATACTGGAATTGGCTATTGCACAAAATACTAAATGTTTTATAAATACCGATTCCTATTTCAACAAAGAAAATTTCACCTATAACTATTTGCTTGATTATGCCTTATCGAAAAAAAGCTTGCTTAGATGGTTAGACAATTTATCTAGAAAAATACAGGTAGTTAATCTAGTTTTAGAGCATCTATATGGAGAGGACGATAATAAAGATAAATTCATTGAGTCTATGATTACACAAATAGCAATAAATAAAGTCTCTTCTGTGGATCTAACGCATGGCCATCAGAGACGTGATTACATCTACATAGCAGATGCCATTGACGCCTATCTAAAAATTATTGATTTTACTTTCAAAGATAACTCTAGGTACACAACTTTTAATGTTGGAACAGGTATAACACATGAGATAAGATATTTTGTTACCCAGATCAAAAAACTTTCCAATAGCCCAACCACTTTAAATTTTGGGGCAATATCTTATAGATGCGATGAAATTATGGAGTCTAAAGCTGATATATCGGAGTTGCAAAATATATGTTTTTCGCCTAAGTTTTCAATTGAGCAAGGGATTATTAGCATTTTTAACTACTACAAAGTGAGCTCTTTATGTCAATAAAATTGACTATAGGTATACCAACTTACAATGGAGCCAAACATATTGGTGCTACAATTGATAGCATCATACATAATATGCACCCACAAATTAATAATCAGATAGAAATATTAGTTTCTGATAATGCCTCTACTGATAATACTTTTGAAATAATTGCTGAGTACAATATAAAGTTTCCCTTTATAATCTCATACCATAGAAATGACAGCAATATTGGTTTTGATGCGAATGTAGATCAAATTTTTCATCTTGCGCGGGGTGAGTTTGTAGAAATTCTTGGTGATGATGACGTACTTGCAAATGAAGCCCTTTCAAAAATATTAAATACTATTGATTTGCATCCTGATGTTGCAGTAATTCTTCTATCGGTGTCCTTTTTAAATTACGAAACTAACCAATATTTTAAAGGGCAGGAATATACACATGATATATTATGTGAAGATGGTAATTCATTTTTCACCCAAAGCAAATGGGGTACTTCTGCAATTTCTGCTATCATTATTAAAAAAAATGATTGGCTAAACCAGAATCTAAAACAGTTCTATAATTCTCAATGGATCCATATTGGAGGATTAATGGAAATATTAAAAAGCAATAAGAAGGCATTTATCATAGCTGAAAATTGCGTCACTGTCAGAATTGCGAACCCGCGATGGGAAGCTAATTTTGGGAATCAACTAAAAATAGGGATGGAGCATTTACAGTTACTTTCTCATCTGGTTAAATTGGGTTATCATCCAAGTACCTTTAAGTTTTTTTTGCGATCGAGATTCAATCATAACTTACGTGATATATTAACACTCCGCTGTAAGCGAATTAAAGACAACATACCTACCTTAAAGCTAATGGTTAGATTTTTTTTCACAAAACCTGTTTTTTGGTTTATTCATCTTCCATTTTTAATTATGCCCTACCCAGTATTTTATATAGTGCGAAATACGTACAAAAAATGTAATCACCAAACCAAAGGGGCAGAAGGTAAAAGCAAAAGACAGCGGCTAATTTAATGGACACCGCTAAATTACATAAGATGGATAAGGTATTAAACTAATCTTATTTATGGCAGCTATTGTTGCTATAGGCTCTAACACAAGCAGCGAAGGGTTTTATGAACGCCAAATTCGCTCAGGAAAAAAGGAAATGGTTGCCCTTATTACTTTGATGCGAAAAATTATTGTAATTTCCAACGCGCGGCTAAAAGAAGTATTTTTAATTGGGGCATCTATTGCATAAAATATAATAAATTTTTTTTTGTATATATATTTGAATATCTTATTTGACTTGGGGTTTTAAAGGAATAGTGATTGTGTTGTATAAAAACGTGATAACCACTAAGAGCGTGATAATATTATTTAGTGCGGTCTGTGTTATGTTATTTATTTTTTTTGGGATGTTTTATCATGGCTCGATTTTATACTATTTAATATTCTCTATTAGTTTTTTCTTATTGTTAACATCGGCTTTAAGAAGCATGATTAGTTATACATATTTATTCACTGCAATTTTTTTATGGCTTGGTTTTTGGCTAAAATGCACCATCCATACAATTTTTAATTATCCATATCCAGAGGCAATGGGCACCTTTTTTCCTTCTGGTGATTCAATGGATGGTGTATTACTGGTTGCCACTATAGGGTGCTGGGGGGTGATGTGTGCTCGTTTCTTTCTTTCTTTGTGGAAATTTAAATCTACGGTTTATGTACCATCTGATAAGGTATTTAGAGCTCCTGAATTTTATATAAATAATCGGGGAGCTATTATATTAGCTGTAATAACATTAATAATTATCACGGCAATATTAAATGTGATTTATGGTATTAACCAAAGCGGATTAGTGCCTGAAGTTAGATTAATTTGGCCGCTGAATGCTTTGGTATATTGGTCTTTGGGTATTGGTTTCGCCCTATTATTAACCAATATATTGTGGTGGGAAAGTCTTTATGAAAAGAAATCCATGTCAATTTTTGTATGTGCGCTAGTAGAACCATTTGTTTCGTCAATTTCAATATTAAGCCGAGCAACATATATTTTTCATTTTCTCCCTGTATTTATTGCTTTTCTTATTAATAAAAAGCGCTTGCGGATTAGAGTATCTAACCTCCAAATCCTTGGAGTGATTTTATTGTGTGCAATTTTATTTGTTATTTCAATTAAAACGGTATCTTGTTTTAGACGTGATAAATATTACATTATTCCTTCAGCGGTTGATGTAATGCCGCCTGTTTTTAATAAATCGTCATATCCAGAAAAAAAAGCAACTCAATTAAGGGTAGTGCCACCTATTTTTAATAAATCGTCATATCCAGAAAAAAAAACAACTCAATTAAGGGTAGTGCCACCTATTTTTAATATATTATCAGAATTGGTTATAGACAGATGGATTGGTATGGAAGGCGTCATGGCGATATCGTCATACCCCCAAAAAAATGTAAAGCTATTAAAGGACGCATTAATAGAGAAATCAGTAATAGGTAAAATTGGCATGTATCAGTTTATTGCTCATGCGCATTATACGCAAATGGATACTGCACGCTATACTTTTGGGACCATGCCTGGCCCAATAGGTTTTTTTTATTATAGCGGGTATTTATTAATAGTGTTTTTGGGGATGTTCATTTTCACCTCCATTATGATATTAAGTGAATTTTTAGTATGTTATTTAGGTGGAAATTATTTCTTAAATTCCTTATATGGCATGTATGCAGCAGGAACAATAGCACAATTTGGAGTAATCCCTACTGTGCTTTTAAAACAATATTTAATGATATTTCTTCTTATGTTGATTTTTCGGATTAGTAAAGTCAAAACGAAGCAAGAAAAGACAGAATAACATATTTGGTAATATAGATTATATGAGCACTCTATTTTGGGCACCTATCTATTCAGGATCATTAGCATGCAAGAGTGTTTTTTGAACAAACCTAAGATGTACCTTTATTTTTTAGGGTGATATACGATTTAAGCGGGAATCTCTTATGCTTTATACGTTTTGTTGTAACGTCTGTAATTTTTTTCATTTGGATAGCCGTAAAAAGTACCAAAGTTACGTATAATACCCCACATAATAAATCATAGGTATCCAAAAATGAAAAAAGCATTAATTACGGGGATCACGGGTCAAGATGGTTCTTATTTGGCTGAGCTTTTGCTTAATAAAGGTTATGAGGTTCACGGAATTAAACGGCGTGCATCGAGTTTTAATACAGAGCGCGTTGATCATA
>Ga0247840_10009654_pt1 | contig 12371 bp, 9 predicted proteins | sample LaCruzMarch2015__FD_192404 | JGI IMG/M metagenome (GOLD analysis project Ga0247840, IMG submission 192404) | Freshwater microbial communities from meromictic Lake La Cruz, Castile-La Mancha, Spain - LaCruzMarch2015_17m | ecosystem: Environmental > Aquatic > Freshwater > Lake | place: Spain...
TAAAATCAGTTGGTTAGAGATTTTACTCATACCCCATCGGTCTGGGGCGGAGCTAAACTTCGACCATAGGGCCAGATTATAACAGATTGAGCGATAGAGTGTTTATTGGATTCCGCTCAGGCACTATTGTAGGCGATCGTTGCCTGCACCTTGTCGCGCGGGTCGGTGATGCTCACCAGTTTGTAGCGATCGGCGGGGGCGCTGCCGGTCGTATAGGCGTATTTGGTCAATTTCCCCAGCGGGTTGCGCACGGCAGTGATCATGCCGTCGGCGTTGCGGGTGTATTCGACATAACGGCCGGTGAAATCGGTGACCCGTTTGATCTGGCCGCCCGCGCGCAGGATGCTGTATTTGTCCCCCCCGGCGGTGGTCGCGCCGGTGATGCGATTGGCGGTGTGCGTGAATTGCAGGACATTGTTGTCGCGGTCCGCGATGGCCTCCAGCCGTCCGGCCCCGGTGCCCTCGGGCGCGGCGAAACGGTAGAGCAGGTTGCCCTGGGTATAGAGCACAAAGCGGCCGTCGGACGTTTGCGTCAGTTGATCGAAGTTGCCGGGGTTCAGGGCGTGCCAGGTGCCGTCCAGTTCACGGTAATAGCGCTGCTCACGGCCATCCTCGCGCGGCCCGACGCTGATCTCGCGCCCCATGCTGTGCGGGCTGAAATAGAGGCTCAGGTCCAGGTTGAAGGTCCAGGCGCCGTTGTCGGCCACGTTGGAGTTATAGGCGCGGGTCAGGACGAAGTCCGGCCCCTTGCCGGACACGGACAGGTCGGTGGCTGACAGGTGATAATTGCCGCTCGCGAGATCCACCCCGCGCTGCAACTGGCTGCCGCTGCCGCTCAGTGACGGATTGCCGTTGCGGTACGGATTGGTGACCGCGGCGAGGCACTGGACCGTCGCCAGTTTGCCGGTGCTGTCGGTGACGCGCAGGTTGATCGGGTGCAGGTCGTTGATCGCTGGTCCACGCTCTTTCAACGCGGGATCCTGGTATTTTTCACCGTAGCCCGGCAATTCCATGGTCGCGTCGGCGGATTGCGCCCACGGGTGGTTGCCGTACCCCAAGGAGTAATCCAGCACCTCGGTCCAGGCGTAGGTATAGGGCGCGGTGCCGCCCTTGGGGGTCGCGGTGAAGGTCGCCTGGGCGTGGGGGCCGCTCATGGGGAATGTCTGGTTCTGGTCTGGTGTCACCGCCACATCGAACTGAGAGCGATGGGCCGCGCGACCGCCCAACAGGCTCGTGACACCATTGGTGCGCTCGACGAACAACTGCACCAGGATCGTATTGGCCGCGCCGAACAGCCCCGACCAGTCTGAAATAGGCTTGCCCGCAGCGTCCAGCCACAGCAGATTATCGGCGCAGAACCCGCCCTCGTTGCCTGCCAGGCTGGCGGTCGCCACCACTACACCGTCCTTTTTTAGGATGGCATTGCGTAAGTCAGCCGAGCCGTCGTAGAAACAGGCGGTTTCATCGACGGGGAGGCTGATGGTGTTGGTGGTGCAGGAGAGGCCAGCGGATTGGGAAGGATGGTACAACTGCAATATTTCAGAGTCACTCAGAGCGCGACTGTAAATGCGGACTTCATCTAATCTGCCATTCAAAGGATACCAACGATCAGAGAACTTTCCCAAATATAGATCTTGGGCATTTGCGCTAGCAAAGCTTTGATTAAAATTATCTATGGATTTGACCAGGACGCCATCGGCATATAGTTTTGCAGTGTGATTTATGTTTGAAAACACATAAGTAAAATGTCGCCATTGCCCGGTTTGATAAGGCCCAGTCGCCGCCCCTACATTATTTTCAGCCCATTCATATGAGGCTGTCCCGCTGTAAAGGGATTCCTCATTTCCTGCGATCAGGATAGCAAAGCCCGACCCCGACGTGTCGTGACTTTTTGCAATGACAGAATGAAAGCCTAGACTGGAGTAGTGACTGGAGTATCTACCCCAGCTATCCATCCCGTCAAACCCTGTAAGATTAACAGCAAAAGAAATAGTTGCATCGTTCGTAAATTGTAGTGATGCACTATTAGGAACGCGGATGGCGGCCGGGTTATTGTAGCCGCCAAAACTTGCAGCCCCGCCGATCAAGCCAGCGGCTGCCGTTACCTGCCCTTGGGCTGTACCATTGTTGCCATTAGGTGAGCAGTCTTTACCCAAATTGCTCGCGTCATCGAAACAATAATAAGCCACCAGCCCTGTGTCGATATCCGCTGATGCCGCGCTGCTCATCATCAGCGCACCAAGCAAAATTGTTGTTGCCGCTAGCACTTTCATAGCTATTCTCCTTCCCAGATTTCTATAGCATCCGGGCTCCAGCCGCGTGGGCACAAACGACGTGCCTACTATCCGGAGCAATGCACGGCCGGCAAGCAGCATCAGGCCCAGGGTGCAGGCCAGTGAGAGAAATCGCAGCGGCATGGTCGGTTGCTCCTTGTTGACGGCTTGTCCCGACCAGACGAGGGGGTGCGGCAGGGGTGCGAATCACGGTATACAGGTTTTCAACCGTCAGTGCAACAAGGGTATCGGGGCAGGCCTCCCGGTCGAGCGGAAATCCGCGGCGGATGGGCTTCCGGCGCGGGCGCGGGAGACCTTGTCGGCCGCCATCTTTCCACATGCGTTGTGGTCGCTTCTGTGGATAACCTGTGCCGAAGCTGTCAGGTGGCTTGACGAACAGGGGCTTGGCGAAGGCGGTCAAGGATTGACCAGAGCCGTCCGGGGCTCGGCCTTGATGTCGTAACTAAACAAACGTTTGAAATACCGTAGTGATGGAGTAGACTTAGCGGCTGATCCAGCACCTGTCCGCCGTCCATGCCCCCACTCGAACAGCTCTCCAGTCGCCCCCTGGACCCGCGTACCGGCGAGACCCGTCGGCGCATCATCGAGACCGCGCTCAAGCTCTTCGCCGAGCACGGCTTCCGGGGTGTCTCGGTGCGCGACCTGAGCGCCGCGGCGCAGGTGAACGTCGCCGCCGTCAACTATCATTTCGGCAGCAAGCAGGGGCTCTATCGCACCATCTTCGACACCGTGCTGGACGAGGACGAGGGGTGTTTCGCGCGACAGCTCGACGAGGTGGGCGCCCTGCTGGGACGCGCCGGGTCCGATCCGGTCCTGCTGACGGCGGCGGTGGAGATTCTGGCCCGCGGGCTCCTGGGGCGCCTCTCGGCCTTCGAGCACCTGCGCTGGTTCAGTGTCCTGGTGGCGCGCGAACTCGCCTTTCCCGGCGAACTCTTCGACCTGCTCTACCACCGTCGCGTCGAGCCGGTGCTGCAACTCCTGGCGCAGGTAGTGGGCTTCGCCTGGGGGCTGGCACCCACGTCCGAGCCGGTCCGGCTCACGGCCAATGTGCTGCATGGACAGATGGCGAGCCTGGCGTTTACGCGCCCCATCCTCGGGCGTCAGTTGGGTTGGGACCACTACACGCCGGAGCGTCTGGACCAACTCACCGGCACCATTACCGATCTCATCTGCCGCGCCATTGGCCTCACGATCCCCGACCGCGCCGAGTCGGCGCCCGGCCCTTCCATCTGCCGTGCCGACGGGCCGGACCTGCCGCGGGTCCCCCGCCTCGACACTGGAGTATCCGCATGAAGGCGAAGACTGGTTTGATCCTGCTCGCGGTGGGCGCCATCGGCCTGCTGGCCGCCCTGGTATCTTACGGAAAGGTCGGGGGCGACCACGCGGGCGTCAAGGCCGCGCCCAAGCCGCTGCCCCATCCGGCCCTGGCCGTGACCCTGGTCGCGCCCCGCACGGCGGATTGGCCGCGCTTGATCGAGGCGAGCGGCGGGCTCTTCGCCTGGCAGGAGGGCGTGATCGCCGCCGAGACCGGGGGCCTGCGCGTGGTGGAGGTGGCGGTGGACGTGGGCGACCGGGTCCGGCACGGTCAGGTGTTGGCGCGCCTGGATCAGGACACGGTGAAGGCGTCGCTGGCGCAGCAGGAGGCGCGTGTGGCGCAGGTTCGGGCGGCCCTGGCGGAGGCGCGGGCCAATGGCGATCGGGCGCGCAGCGTCAAGGACAAGGGCGCCATGTCCGAGCAGCAGATGACCCAATACCTGATCGCGGAGGAGGCGGCCAAGGCCAATCTGGCGGCGGCGGAGGCGGCGCTGGAGATGGAGCGGATTCGCCTTAGTCAGACGCGCGTCCTGGCGGTGGACGACGGGGTCATCGCGGCCCGCGCCGCGACCCTGGGGACCGTGGTGCAGGCCGGGACCGAACTCTTCCGCATCGTCCGCCAGGGGCGGGTGGAGTGGCGCGCCGAGCTCACCGCCCAGCAGCTCGCCCAGGTCCGCCCCGGCCAGGAGGCCCTGATCCGGTTGCCGGGCGGGGAGACTGTCACCGGCAAGGTGCGCATCGCCGCCCCGACCCTGGACGCCAACACCCGCTATGGCCTGGTCTATGTGGACCTGCCGGGCGCGGGCCCGGCACGCCCCGGGATGTTCGCCCAGGGGACCATCCGGCTCGGGGCCAGCCCGGCCCTGACCCTGCCCGAATCCGCCGTGGTCCTGCGCGACGGCACGAGCTTCGTCTTCGAGGTCCTGCCCGACGACCGGGTCGCCCAGCGCAAGGTCGAGACCGGACGCCGCAGCGCCGGCCAGGTCGAGATCCTGTCCGGCCTGGACACGGCGGCGCGGGTGGTGGAGAGCGGCGGGGCCTTCCTCGCCGATGGGGATTTGGTGCGGGTCGAGTCCGGTCCGCCGGAGAGTGTCGTTGAGCGGCCGGGGAAGGATTTGTCCGCAAATGAACGCAAATGAACGCAAATTAAGAAAGAGTGCGTTCAGGGTGGCGCGCTGCGGCGGGGCGTCACCGTATCGCACCGGCCGCGCTGGCCACTTGGTAGCCAGGCCAAGGTTTTTGCGAATTCGCCAGTTATCTCCCAGCATTCCTCTTATTTGCGTTCATTTGCGTTCATTTGCGGACCAATCTCTTTCTTCATCCCTACGACCGACCCCTGAGCCGCCGCCGCTATGAACGTCTCCGCCTGGTCCATCCGCCACCCGGTCCCCGCCATCCTCCTGTTCGGGCTCCTGACGATCTTCGGGATCATGGGGTTCCGCGCCCTGCCGATTCAGAACTTCCCGGACGTCGAACTCCCCACCATCACCATCAACGCGAGCCTGGAGGGGTCGGACCCGACCCAACTGGAGACCGAGGTCGCGCGTAAGATCGAGGACCAGATCGCCTCCCTGGGTGGGATCGAGCATATCCGCACCACCGTTGCCGACGGCTCCGCCACCATCCGGGTCGAGTTCCAGATCGACAAGGACACCGAGGTGGCCTTGAACGAGGTGCGCAACGCGGTCGACAGCGTGCGCGCCGACCTGCCGCAGGACATGACGGACCCGATCGTCTCCAAGGTCACCACCGCCGGCTCGCCTATCGCGACCTACACCGTGGCCTCCCCGCGGATGGACGAGTCGGCCCTGTCCTGGTTCGTCGACAACGAGGTCGCCAAGGCACTGCTGGCGGTCAAGGGGGTGGGGCGGGTGGCGCGGGTGGGGGGCGTGGACCGGGAGGTCCATGTGGATCTCGACAGCGCCAGGATGCAGTCGCTGGGGGTGACGGCCGAGGCCATCTCCGCCCAGTTGAAGCGCGTCCAGCAGGACGCCTCCGGCGGGCGCGGGGACATCGGCGGGGCCGTGCAGTCGGTGCGCAGCTTAGGCGCCGTGGACACCGTGGCCGGGATCGCGGAGTTGACGATTCCGCTGCCGGACGGTCGCCGGGTGCGCCTGCAGGACTTAGGCACCATCAGCGACAGCTTTGCCGAGCGCGGTTCGTACGCCCTGCTGGACGAGGCCCCGGTGGTCGCCTTCGAGGTGACCCGGATCAAGGGGGCCGGCGAGGTAGCGGTCGCGCGGGCGGTCAAGGCGGCCCTGGATCACCTGGGCGTCCTGTTCCCCCAGGTGCAGATCCGGGAGGCCTACAACACCGTCGACCCGGTGTATGACAACTACCTGGGGTCCATGGAACTGCTCTACGAGGGTGCGCTGCTGGCGATCCTGGTGGTCTGGTGGTTCCTGCGTGACTGGCGCGCCACCCTGATTGCGGCCGTCGCGCTGCCGCTCTCCATCATCCCCACCTTCGCCGTCATGCTGGTGCTGGGGTTCAGCCTGAACGTCCTGACCCTGCTCGCCTTGGCGCTGGTGGTCGGCATCCTGGTGGACGATGCCATCGTCGAGATCGAGAACATCGTGCGCCACCTGCGCATGGGCAAGCCGCCCTTCCAGGCGGCGATGGAGGCGGCGGACGAGATCGGGCTGGCGGTCATCGCGACCACCTTCACCCTGGTCGCGGTCTTTCTGCCGACCGCCTTCATGGGCGGGGTGCCGGGCAAGTTCTTCGTCCAGTTCGGCATCACCGCCGCGGTGGCGGTGGTCGCCTCGCTCATGGTGGCGCGCCTGCTGACCCCCATGATGGCCGCCTATTTCCTAAAGCCCCACCCGGAGGGCAATACCGACAGCTTCATCATGACCCGCTATCTGGCCGCCGCCGGCTGGTGCCTGGACCATCGCAAGACGACCGCGTTGGTCGCCATCGCGTTCTTCGTCGGGTCCATGCAACTGATCCCGCTGCTGCCCAAGGGCTTCGTGCCGGCGGCGGACCGTGGTCTCTTCAGCGTCAAGCTGGAACTGCCGCCCGGCAGTTCACTGGACGACACGCGACGCGCGGCGCAGCAGGCGCGGCGGCTGATCGCGCCCGTCCCGGAGGTGACCGGCATCTTCACGGCGGTGGGCAGCGCCTCCGGTGCCGGTCCGATGGGGGACGGCGCGGCCAAGGACGTGCGCCTGGCGAACCTGAGCCTGAAGCTCATCTATCGGCACGACCGCGCCCGCACCCAGCCGCAGATCGAGCACGAGGTCCGCGAGCGCCTGCGCGCACTCCCCGGCACCCGGGTCTCCATCGGCGCCGGCCAGAGCGGGGAGAAGCTCCAGATTACGCTGGCGAGCGACGACCCCAACGCGCTCGCCACCGCCGCGCAGGCGGTGGTGCGGGATCTCCGCACCCTGCAGGGGATCGGCAACGTGACCTCCGGGGCCAGCCTGCAACGCCCGGAGATCCAGATCCGGCCCGATTTCGCCCGCGCCGCGGACCTGGGCGTGACCACCTCCGCCCTGGCCGGCGCGGTGCGGGTCGCGACCTCCGGTGACTTCAAGGTCAACCTGCCCAAACTCAACCTGCCGCAGCGCCAGATCCCCATCCGGGTGCGCCTGGACCGGTCGCTGCGCACCGATCTCGACGCCATCGCCCAGTTACGGGTCCCGGCCACGACCGGTTCGGTGCCGCTCTCCGCGGTGGCGGCGCTCGCGCTCGGCAGCGGGTCGGCCCAGATCGACCGGGTGGACCGGATGCGGACCGTCACCATCGACGTGGAACTCGGCGGGCGCCTCTTCGGTTCAGTCCTGGACGAGGCCGAGGCCCTGCCCGCGCTCCAGGACCTGCCGCCCGCGGTGACCCGGATCGCGCAGGGCGACGCCCAGCGCATGAACGAACTCTTCTCCTCCTTCGGCACCGCCATGGCGATCGGCGTGCTCTGTATCTATGTGGTGCTGGTCCTGCTCTTCCATGACTTCCTGCAACCCGTCACCATCCTGACCGCGCTCCCGCTCTCATTGGGCGGGGCCTTCATCGCCCTGCTGCTGACCCACAACAGCTTCTCCATGCCCTCCATCATCGGGGTGCTGATGCTGATGGGCATCGTCACCAAGAACTCCATCCTGTTGGTGGAATACGCCATCGTGGCGCGGCGCGAGCGCGGGATGGAGCGCCGCCCCGCCATCCTGGACGCCTGCCACAAACGCGTCCGCCCCATCGTCATGACCACCATCGCCATGGGCGCCGGCATGTTGCCGGTGGCGCTCGGGCTCGGCGCCGAACCGAGCTTCCGCTCCCCGATGGCGATTGCAGTCATCGGCGGGCTCATTACCTCGACCTTCCTGAGCCTGCTGGTCATCCCGGTCGTCTTCACCTATGTCGATGACCTGCTGCGCCTCCTGCGGCGGCTGGTGCCGCGGGGGCTTCGGGGGCGGGCGGATGAGGCGCCGCCCGGCCAGTCCCCGCTTCCGACGGCCTTGCGGATGCTCGGTGAGCAGCGCCCCGGCGCGGCAACCGGGAGATCGCCGTAGGGTCCGCTGCGCGGACCACGACCTCGCGGTTACTACGGTAGCCGGAACGATGATCCTAGAAAGAGCAGTTATCCACAGATGAACACAGATGAACACAGATTATTAATTGGCTTACGTTTGGGCGGGGGCTCACCTTGCGGATAATTATGACAGTAGCGATAAGCGTATGACAATTTGAAGAAAATCTGTGTTCATCTGTGTTCATCTGTGGATTCTAGGATGATGAAACCCGGTCCGCCCACCGTTCTTGATCCCAGGCATGAATCCAAGGGAGCAGCGACGATTACATCAACAAGCACGCAACGGCGCCGCCGCGGCCGACCGGTGCCATATGCGAGATCACGCCCATGACCCGCCCCCGCCGTCTGATCAGCTTCGACTGGGCGATGAAGCGCCTGCTGCGCAGCAAGGCCCATTTCGGCATTCTCGAAGGGTTCTTGAGCGAGCTGCTGCGCGAGGACATTCAGATCCTCGAAATCCTGGAGGGCGAGAGCAACAAGGACACGGCGTTCGACAAGCAGAACCGGGTCGACCTGAAGGCGCGCAATGCCGGGGGTGAGATCATCCTGATCGAGGTGCAGTACCAGCGGCAGTTCGATTATCTGCAGCGGATACTTCACAGCACGGCGCGCACCCTGGTCGAAAATCTCCAGGAAGGCCAGCCCTATGGCGAGGTCGTCAAGGTCATCTCGGTCAGTATTCTGTATTTCGACCTGGGGCAGGGCGAGGATTATGTCTATCACGGCGCCACCCGCTTTATCGGGATGCATCGCCACGATGAATTGCAACTGAGCGAGGCGCAGCAGGACCTTTACCGGCGCCGGGAACCCCATGCGCTGTTCCCGGAATACTATCTGATCAAGGTCAACCAGTTCGACGACGTGGCCCGCGACTCGCTGGACGAGTGGATCTATTTCCTCAAGCACGAGGAGGTGCCCGACGGCTTCCAGGCGCGGGGACTGCAAGAGGCCAAGGAGCAGTTGGATATCCTGAGACTCCCGGAGGCCGAACGGCAGGCCTATGAGCGTTATCAGGACGATCTGCACCAGCAAGCGAGCATGGTGCAGTCGTCCTATGGCTGGGGGATGCACCAGGGGCGGAAATTGGGGCGGGAGGAGGGGCAGCAGCAGGAGCGGCTGCGCATTGCCCGCAGTCTCTTGGGGCTGATCACCGATGACCGGCTGCTGGCCGAGAAGACCGGCTTGAGCGAGGCGCAGGTCAAGGAGTTGCGGGAGGGCAATGCGATGAAATCACCCGCAGGGTGATCGGCCCAACGCCTTCAATGCTCTGTTTTTCTTTGTGTTCTTAGTGTCTTTGTGAGAGCACTTCCCGGATTTCGGCTAACGCACTGAAAACCCTCGGCGAGCTTCGCGCCTTGGCGTGAGAACCGCCCTTTGCGGGTGACGCACCCTTGCCGCGGCCCTGCCCCGGGGCGGTACAATCCCCCAGCGTAAACCGCAGGCGAAGGGGCAAACGGGTATGACGGTCGGGCGGATCATCGGGACCGGGCTCGACCGGGCGCTGGGCATCGGGTTCCTGGCCGATTTGCCGGGCGGCAACGCCATGGCCGGGGCCGTGCAATGCCTCAAGGACCATTTCATCCCCCGACATGAACGCAACCCGGGAGAGCCGCGATGACTGACCGGAAGATCGTATCTGACCTCAGTATCATGAAGGGCGAGCCGATTTTCGCCGGGACGCGGATCACCGTGCGCTCGATTCTGGAGCGTCAGGCGGCCGGCGAATCGGACGCGCAGATCATCGAGGTCTACCCGATCCTGGTGCCGGACGATCTGCGCGCCGCACAGCGATTCGCCGCGGAGATACTGGGTGCGGGTCCGGTGCAGGGGGGAGACGCCGCCCCCGCCCGTGGTGCCCGAGTTACCGGACATCCACGGCTGGCTGGCCGCAAAGGTTCAGGCGCTGCAGCAGGCCGCCGCCAAGGCACTGGGGCGGCCCGTGATTTTCCGCGACCCTGGGTTCAGGGCGCGCGGCCTCGAAAAGGTCGAGAAGGGTCAACGCCTTGTTCGCAAGCGCTGGTTCGGTCCCGACGAGTACGCGCCGGTCTACGAAGAGCGCGAGACCACCGTCACCGTCACCCCGCCCGAGATGGTCATCATCCCCGCCGGCCGCTTCCTCATGGGTTCGCCGGAGGGCGAGGCGCAGCGGCAAGGGCGTGAAGGCCCCCGGCATCCGGTGACCATCTCCCGCCCCTTTGCCATCGGGCGCTATGCCGTCACCTTCGACGATTACGACGCCTTTTGCGTCGCTACCGGCCGGGCAAGCCCGGCGATTGTGGCTGGGGTCGCGGTCGCTGCCCGGTCATCATGGTGACCTGGGACGACGCGCTGGCCTACTGCCGATGGCTGTCTGAGCAGACCGGTCGGTCCTATCGTTTGCCCACCGAGGCCGAGTGGGAATACGCCTGTCGGGCCGGCACCGCGACCGCCTTCCACTTTGGCATGACCATCACAACCGACCAGGCGAACTACGATGGCAAATTCCGCTACGGCCAATGCCCCAAGGATCGATATCGGGAGCAAACGGTTCCGGTAGGGAGCCTCCCGGCCAATCCCTGGGGCCTGTGCGAGATGCACTGCAACGTCTGTGAGTGGTGTCAGGATTGGTTTGGGGACTACGAGGCGGTGCCGCAGGCCGCGCCCCCAGGAGTCCAAGGCTTCAGCCTTGGCGGTCCTCCAAGGCTGAAGCCTAGGACTCCTGGGCTGCCCCAACCGCTCGCGCTATGCTTGCGCTCAGCATAGCGTCAGCCAATCGACCGGAGGTCGAGGCTTCAGCCGGACCCGTGCCCGACCCCGGCACGGGTCTGCAATCGCGCGCCCACCGGCTGAAGCCTCGACCTCCGGTTTGTTGTGCGGGTGCAAGGTTATCCGGAGTTCACCGCAAGGCGTTAGCACACCCGGATGGACATGCTCGGACCTTTGGCAAGATCATAGTCCCGTAGGGTGCGCCGCGCGCACCGGGGCGCCGGCGCAGGCTCAGGACGTTTCGTTCAACCGCAGCCTTGGAAGGTGCGCAGGGCGCACCCCACGCCAGAGGTTTGACGACTTGCGCCGCGTCGTTTCAGTAGAGCACCGTCATCATCCGCGCCCGGAAGCGGGTCACCAGTTCACCCTGGCCGCCCAGCAGGTCGAAGACCGCCACCATGCCCTTGCGTGCAACGTCGTCTCCATAGGTGCGGTCGCGTTTCATCAGGGCCAGCAGCCCCTCCAGGGCGCCCTCGAAATCGCCGGCCAGCACCCGGTGGGCGGCGAGCAGATAGGCGGCCTCGCTGTCGTTGGGGTCGGCCGCCAGCCGCCGCGTCAGGTCCGCGGGGGCGGGGGCGCCGACCAGGGCCTGCGCGAAGCGCAACTGCCCGCGCAGGGCCGCCACCTCCGGGTCCTGGGCGAGTTCGATCGGCAGGCGCTCCAGGAGGGCGGCGGCGCCGGTCAGGTCGCCTTGCGCCGCGGTGAGTTGCACCCGCGCCAGGGCCACCCGGGCGTTGGCCGGGTCCTGCGCCTGCGCCTGCTCGATCAGGACCGCGGCGCGCTTCAAATCGCCGGCCGCCATCAGGTCCTGGGCCTGGGCCAGCAGCCCGTCCCCGGGCTGCGGCAGGTGCCGGTCCAGGAACTCGCGCACCTGTCCTTCGGGCAGGGCGCCCATGAACTGGTCCACCACCTGGCCGGACTTGAACAACTGCACCGTGGGCAGGTTGCGGATACCGAAGTGGGCGGCCAGGGCCTGCTCCTCCTCGGTGTTGACCTTGGCCAGGATAAACTTGCCGGCGTAGGCGTCCGCGAGCTTGGCGAGCACCGGCATCAGTCCCTTGCAGGGGGCGCACCAGTCGGCCCAGAAGTCCACCAGGACCGGGCGGTCAAAGGAACCATCGATCACCACCGCTTCGAAGTTCGCGGCGGTGACTGTAACGATATAGGGGGATTGGGCCATGGGTGGGCTCCGGGGCTGGTGATTTGGTCTAATTGACGCAAAATAGGTGTCAGCGTCGGGGGAATCAAGCGCCGGCGCCCGGGCGCACCACCCCGATCGACCCGTTACCCGAGGAACCACCCATGTCCGAGAGTCTCCACATCATCTGCCCCGCCTGTGACGCCATCAACCGGGTCCCCGGCGCGCGCCTGGGGGCGGACCCCAAGTGCGGTCAGTGTCACCGCCCGCTCTTCACCGGTGCCCCGGTCGCCCTGGACGAGGCCCGCTTCGCCCGCTTCCTGGCCCGCGACCAACTGCCCCTGCTGGTGGA
>Ga0247840_10009655_pt1 | contig 12371 bp, 15 predicted proteins | sample LaCruzMarch2015__FD_192404 | JGI IMG/M metagenome (GOLD analysis project Ga0247840, IMG submission 192404) | Freshwater microbial communities from meromictic Lake La Cruz, Castile-La Mancha, Spain - LaCruzMarch2015_17m | ecosystem: Environmental > Aquatic > Freshwater > Lake | place: Spain...
TGCGGGGCGATTGCCCCGTTGTTGGGTTTGCCGCTGCCTTTTACGGCAATTCAATTGCTTTGGATAAACATTATTATGGATGGCCCGCCCGCCATGTCATTAGGTGTTGATCCTGTTCGAGCGGGAACGATGTTCGAGCCTCCACGTTCTGCCGATGAGCAATTATTATCGTTGCAACGTTTGACGCAGTTATTTTTTTACGGCGTGATTATGGCGAGTGGTACATTGGGAATTTTGTTTTACGATTTGCAAATTAACGACGATGAACACGCTAAAACACTGGCTTTCACAACATTTGTATTATTCCAAGTATTCAACGTTTTCAACGCGCGGTCTGAAAAAAGTACGGCTTTAAATCGCCAATTTTTCAAAAATCGGTGGTTGTGGTTATCGTTAATTTCAGTCGTTGTGCTGCAAATCGGCATGGCACAATGGGAATTTGCTCAAACCATTTTTCACACCGTTGATTTAAATTTAGAAGATGGTTTACTGGCTTTAAGCGTGGCGAGTAGCGTTTTGATTCTGGAAGAAATTCGAAAGTTGATTCGACGCAAAACTTATCGCGCAACACAAAAATAACAGAGGGTAAAAATGGCAAACATTTCACGCTTTTCTACGGCGGACATTATTCAATGAAGCAATACATTATCAACACGCCAAATTTACAGAGTTCATCTAAACGCCTGAGTAGTTTTGTCGTTACCGTAATTTGTTGGGTGATGTGGGGATATTTACTGTATCCGATTATCACTGTGATCAATTGGCTGCGCGGCGATTACGATGTGATTAACGAAATGCGCTGGTTTGGTGGCTATAAAAGTTTGTTGGAACTTTTAGAAATTTACGTTGGCACCTTAATCGTTTTAGGTGTGGTGTGGATTGCTTGGATTTTGTTGCGTAAATTACGCCACCAACGCATTTTGCCAGCAGCTAAAAAAGTTGTGACAGATACTGAAATTGCCGCATTTTATAATGTTGAAGTTGAGAAAATACACCGCTTTCGTGAACAACAAAATGTGACCGTTTTTTTTGATGCCGACGGGCAAATTATCGATTTGAAATAAGGGATTTTTGAATGAATCAAACCGATTATAAAAACCTCGTTAAACAACTTAATCAATGGAACGTTTTAGATACCTCGTATTTGTGGCTAAAAACCTTACAATTATATGATTAACAACAAACATGGAATGAAAATGAAAATTGAATTTTTAGTACAGGGTTCTGCTGTAGAGCCTTACAAAGTTACATTTCAAAGAACAGAGCAGCACTTGTCAGCTTTTTGTACCTGTCCTGCTGGAATAAATGGTCAATACTGCAAACATCGCTTTTCTATTTTGCGTGGTGGAATCGAGGGAATCGTTAGCAACAATCTAAGCGAAGTAAAAATTGTTGTTGATTTGCTAGTGGGTACTGATATTGAATATGCGCTCATAGAAATGGAACAAGCTGAAATTGATGCTGAACGAACAAAAAAAGTTCTTGCTGTAGCAAAGAAAAAAATTGCAACGCTCATGCGCTCTTAAAGTTCAAACAACTTATGACATTCAAAGATTATCAACAGCTTGTTGCACAACTCAATTCTTGGAGTCATGCGTATCATGTTCTCGACGCACCTCTGATTTCAGACTCGGAATACGATGCCGCGTTTCGGGAGCTGCAAACAATAGAAAAACAGCATCCTAATTGGATTGTGTCTGAGTCACCAACGCAACGAGTTGGTGATATTGTCAGTAGTGTGTTTCGTAAAATTCCCCATGAAATAAAAATGCTGTCACTAGAGAACGCTTTTTCATTGGAAGAAACAAACGCATTCTTTTTGAGAGCTGCCAAAAATTTGGTGGATTTAGAAGATTTTGAAAAATTGGAAAATTTGTTAGCTGAGACAGCAATAAAAAAAGCACAAGAATTAAAATCAGAATTTAAAGCGTTAGCCACAAGTGAGTTATTTGAAAAGTTGCCGATTTTTAGCGAACCGAAATTGGACGGTTTTGCAATTAGTTTGCATTATGAAAATGGTATGTTGATTTATGGCGCAACACGCGGTGATGGTGAAATTGGCGAAGATGTCACACATACCATCAAAACGATTCAATCTATTCCGTTAAAATTACAAACCGACACGCCGCCTGAAATTTTGGAGGTACGCGGCGAAGTATTTATGACCAAGTCGGTTTTTGCACAACTTAATCAAAGTGAAAATGTCCGTTCGTTTGTAAATCCACGCAATGCAGCGGCGGGAACAATTCGCCAACTTAATCCACAAGCAGCAATGGAACGCCCTTTGCAATTTATTCCCTACGGCATGGGGGCTTATTCGGGTGAACGCGAATTTACGCGCCACAGTGAAATCTTGTCGTATTTTGGTGAAATCGGTTTTAAAACAAATCAGAACTGCCGTGCATTTTTAGCAAGTGAAACCGCTTTTGAGCAAGATTATCAGCGCATGGAAAAGTTGCGTGACACTTTGCCGATGGAAATCGACGGCATTGTTTATAAAATCAATGATTTAAATTTGCAGCAAAAACTAGGTTTTATTGCTCGTTCGCCAAAATGGGCGGTGGCGCGAAAATTCCCCGCGCAAGTTGTGACCACAACGTTGTTAGACGTTGATTTTCAAGTTGGACGCACGGGAGTATTAACGCCAGTGGCGCGTTTAGAACCTGTTTTTGTTGGTGGAGTAACCGTTAGCAATGCCACGCTGCATAATATGGACGAAATCGAGCGTTTGAATTTGTGCATCGGTGATAAAGTCAAAATTCACAGAGCGGGGGATGTCATTCCGAAAGTTGTGAAAGTCGTTGCGGAAGGTGAAACGCGCCAAAAAATTGTGATGCCGACACACTGTCCCGTTTGCAATTCGATTGTGACGCGGATTGATAAACAAGCGGCTTATCGTTGCGGCGGAGGCTTAAATTGCGCGGCGCAAATCGCAGAACGCATTAAATACTACGCCTCGCGCAACTGTATGAACATTCGCCAACTTGGCGCGAAGTTGATTGAAATTTTGTGTGAGCAAGGTGTTTTAAACAACATTGCCGATATTTACCGCTTGCAAATCGACGATATTGCAAATTTAGAAGGGCAGGGCGAAAAAAACGCAACCAAAATTCTCGCTGCAATTGAAACCTCAAAAAAAACACAATTCAGTACCTTTTTAACGGCATTGGGCATACCAGAAATTGGTGAAAGTGGCGCGAAAAATTTGGCAAATTATTTTAAATCGTTAGAAAAATTACGCGCCGCCGATGTTGAAACCTTGATACAAGTGCCAGATGTTGGTGCAATAACAGCCAATAATGTGCGAGCATTTTTTGACGATGCGACACACAATCAGCTGGTTAATGACTTACTTGCAGCGGGCGTTTATTGGAATGAGAATGAAAGTTCAGCTGTTGAAAATACACAAAAATTAGTAGGTGAAACATGGGTTTTAACAGGCACACTAACTTCTCCACGCAACGAAATTAAAGCAAAATTAGAAAGTTTAGGCGCGAAAGTTTCGAGTTCTGTTTCAGCCAAAACCACCTGCGTGTTAGCTGGTGAGGCGGCAGGAAGTAAGCTCGCGCAAGCTGAAAAACTAGGCGTTAAAATTCTCGATGAAACACAATTTTTAGAACTTCTTCAAACTTATGACACACACTAATTCACTCGTTCTCGCCAGTGGTAATGCGGGAAAAATTAAAGAATTGCAAGCCTTGTTGTTGCCTGCCTACACGCTAATTCCACAAACACAATTTAACGTTTCTGAAATTGAAGAAACAGGCACAACATTTGTTGAAAATGCGATTTTGAAAGCGCGTCATGCGGCGAAAATTTCAAATTTACCTGCGATTGCAGATGATTCGGGCTTAGTGGTCGCAGTTTTAAATGACGCGCCCGCGATTTATTCGGCACGTTATGCAGGGCAGGGCGCAACGGATGCTGAAAATATCGCTAAACTTTTGCGCGAATTAGACGGTGTGCCTTTAATACATCGGCAGGCGTACTTTTTTTGTGTGTTAGTTTTGATACGTCACGCCGATGATCCGTGTCCGATAATCGCGCAAGGGCGTTGGAATGGTTACATTTTGGAACAGCCACAAGGTGAAAAAGGCTTTGGTTATGATCCGATTTTTGGTGTGCCGACGCATCATTGCAGCGCGGCAGAATTACCGTTCGAAATTAAAAATTCGCTAAGTCATCGGGGGCAAGCATTAGCCCAGCTACAGCACGCGCTTTCCACATTTCACGGTAACTTTTTTGCAAAATAGGATGAACCAATTCGGGCGCAATATCGGCGAGTGGTTGCAACACAAACGCATAAATTTCAATATCGGCACGGGGCAATTTTAACGTGCCATCATCGACAATCGCGTCACCGTATAAAAGCAAATCTAAATCTAAACAGCGTGGTGAAAACTTTTGACTCGTTGGCGAACGTCCATGAAAAAACTCCAATTCACGCAATTTTTGAAAAACATCGTGTGCGGATAAATCGCTTTCAAAACCAACGACTAAATTGTAAAAATTGTCGCCCTCAAAACCTACCGCTTCCGTTTCATAAATCGGCGAAATAGTTAATTCACCAAATGTTTCGCGTAACGAATTCAATCCAGCTTTGATATTTTTAGTTTTATCGATATTGCTACCGACACTTACAAAACAGCGTGTCATAAACTTATTCGCTCCAAATCTTCCAAGCGCAATGCCGTCAATTCGTGTCCCCAAACACAGCCCGTATCGATGCCAAAACAATTATTTCCTTCATAAAATCCCAATGCTGCCCAATGTCCAAAAACAAGTTTTGTATTTGCCGTTTTGCGATTTTCAATTTGAAACCAAGGAAATAAATTTGCGGGTTGTGAGCCTAATTCGCCATTATTATCAAAATCTAAGCGTCCGTTTTCGTCACAAAAACGCATACGAGTGAAACAATTAAAAATAAAGCGTAACTGCTCAATGCCTTGTAAATCGTCCGACCATAAATTCGGTAAATCGCCATAAAGTTCTGCTAAAAAATCTCGATAATCATCCGCCTGTAATGCTTTTTCAGCCAATCGCGCCATCGTTTGCGTTTGCGCTAAATCCCATTGCGGCGGTAATCCTGCGTGCAACAAACCGATTTCTAATGTTTCGTCATAATGAAATAGCGGTTTTTGGCGTAACCAATTCAACAATTCGTCACAATCTGGCGCGTCTAAAATCGGTTGAATCGTATCTTTGCGCTTTATTCGTTTAGGGAAATTAGCGGCAACTAATAAATGAATATCGTGATTGCCCAAAACGGTAATGGCTGCTGAATCTAAATTTTTTATGAAGCGCAATGTTTCAAGTGATTTCGCGCCACGATTGACCAAATCGCCCACAAACCAAAGTCGATCACGGTTTTTATCGAAAGAAATTTTATCGAGTAATGCTAATAATTCGTCGAAACAGCCTTGTACATCGCCAATTGCATAAGTTGCCATAATCAATGCAAGGTGCGCGGAATCGTTAAAGTGAAAGGCGAAATCGGAGCGTTAAATGTTTCGCCATCATCGTCCCGAAAAGTGTAATAACCCTGCATAATACCGACATCCGTTTCGAGCAACGCGCTACTGGTATAACGAAAACTTTCGCCTGTGTTAATGCGCGGTTTCATTCCAATTACGCCCTCGCCGTGGACTTCTTCGATTTTACCGTTGCCATTAGTCAGAATCCAATGCCGTTTTAATAGTTGTGCCGCCCTTTTACCCGTATTCGTGATAGTGATAGTATAGGCAAAGGTATAACGGTTTTGCTTAATGTCGGATTCGGTTTCGACAAATGAAGCCGTCGCAGTGATATTGATATTATGATTTTCGTTCATGAAAGTAGTTCGCAAAATTTCCATTGGTTTAACTGATATTTTTTTGCATTTTATCCTAACAATCCCAAAAGCAGGCAGCGATATTCCATTATGAAGTATAAAAATTATTTAATTATGTTGTTACTTGTCGCTTCAACGCAGCTTCATGCTGAAGATGGCAAAGATTTATTTCTAGCAGCAATGAATGGCAACGAAGGACGTGTGATTACCTTGCTAAATCAAGGTATCGACGTGAACAGTAAAAATGCGGGCGGACGCACCGCGTTAATGGCAGCGTGTTTCAGTGGTAATTTGCACAGCGTAAAAACGTTGTTGGCTTATGGTGCAGATGCCAACATCACTGACAGTTCTGGAAATACAGCGTTATTAGACGCGCTGATTTTTGGCGACGAAGACATTATCAATTTGCTGATTAAAGCAGGCGCAAATGTGAATGCTCAAGACGCGCAAAAAATACCGCTTTTAGAACGCGCCAAAAAAATTAGCGGTGAAAATATCGTCAAATTATTAGAAGCCGCTGGTGCAAAAGGCGCAGAACCACCAAAACCACCTGAGCCAACTGCGGAAGAACTTGCGGCTAAAAAAGCAGCGGAAGAAGCGGCGGCAGCGGCGGAAGCCGAAGCGGCTAAACCTAAGAAAAGACGATGAGAGGTAACGACAATGCGGATGCACATTATTGGCGTAGGAACGACGTTTATGACGGTTTTAGCCATGCTGGCGCGAAGAGCAGGGCATGACGTTTCAGGTTCTGATACTTGTTTTGATTTACCGACTCGGACAAAACTAACGGAAGCAAACGTCACTTTGAAAGAAGGATTTAGTCCCGAAAATATTGAGGAAAAGCTCGATTTAGTCGTTATCGGTAATGAATTATCACCGACAAACGTGGAATTGCTTGAAGCGCGTAGACGTATGATCCCTTATGTTTCAGGAGCTTTTTGGCTTCAGGAATATATTTTGAATGATAAATGGGCGAATTATGTGCCGCCACCACCTCAAATAGAGGAACCTGTTAAAAAATCGAAAGCCCCCCAAATTAACGACAAACCTCCCGTTAAACGTGCGCCAAAAATACCGCCCGAACGCGGTACAAAAGTTAACCATCGAACTGTGCGGTAATTATGCGTATACATATTTTAGGAATTTGCGGCACATTTATGGCGGGTTTAGCCGTTATCGCCAAACAATTAGGTCACGATGTTAGTGGCTCCGATCAAAATGTTTATCCGCCGATGAGCGATCAATTACGCAGTCAAGGCATCACACTCAAAGAAGGCTATTGCACTGAAAATTTAGACGATAATCCCGATTTAGTGATTATTGGCAATGCGTTATCACGCGGAAACACCGAAGTTGAAGCAATTTTAAATCGAGGTTTGCTCTATACCAGCGGCGCACAATGGCTTGCGGAAAATGTATTGCAATCAAAATGGGTTTTAGCGGTCGCGGGAACGCACGGAAAAACCACCACGAGCAGTATGTTGGCGTGGATTTTGGAAGCAAACGGTTTTAATCCCAGTTTTTTAATCGGCGGCATTCCGTTGAATTTTGGCGTGTCCGCGCGATTAACCAATTCCAGTTTTTTTGTGATTGAAGCCGACGAATACGACGCAGCATTTTTTGATAAGCGTTCAAAGTTTGTGCATTACCGTCCGCGAACCGCGATTTTGAATAATTTGGAATATGACCACGCTGATATTTTTCCCGATTTAGCGGCAATTCAAAAACAATTTCACCATTTCATCAGAACTGTGCCGAGCGAAGGATTGTTGATTGCGCCCGAAAATGATTTGGCGTTGGAAGAAACGTTGGCGTTAGGTTGTTGGACTCCCGTTACTTACACGAGCATTCAAGGTGAAGGCAATTGGAATGCGGTTTTGTTGACTAGCGACGGCAGCCATTTTGCCGTGTATTTTGGCGTTCATCATCAAGGCGAAGTGTATTGGAATCTGACGGGTGAGCATAATGTTCGAAATGCGCTAGCGGCAATGGCGGCAGCGCATCACGTTGGAATTTTGCCACGCAATTCAATCAGCGCGTTGTCGAATTTTCAAAATGTAAAACGTCGAATGGAAGTGTTAGCGTCTAAAAATGGCGTGACGATTTACGATGATTTTGCACATCATCCGACTGCAATTGCGACGACGTTAGATGGTTTGCGACAACGTATTGGTGGCGAAAAAATTATTGCGATTGTCGAACCTCGTTCAAATACTATGCGTTTAGGCGTTCATCAGCATACGTTGGCGGCTTCGTTACGCGCCGCAGATTTAGCGATTATTTATCAGCCTGAATCGCAGAGTACGTTGACTTTGGCGAGCAACACAGTTGTTTATCAAAATTTGGATGAAATTGTGATGCGATTTCACCAAGAAATTCAACGCGGTAGCCATGTAGTTTTAATGAGCAACGGTAGTTTTGGTGGGTTAAATTCACGACTTGTTAGTGAGTTGTAAGCTGAAATTATTTAAAAATAACACCATACATTCATTAAAAAAGTGGTAGTTTTTAATTGATAAAATGGAGTTTTTCATAAATTTAAAGTAACTAAATATACTCACGATAATTGAATTATACTCAAGCCACACTGTTCAAATTTTCGAGATTTTTATATGAAAGTACATGAAAAAATACGATTTATGAGACAACAAAATGGTTGGTCACAAGAAGAAATGGCAGCAAAATTGGATATGTCGGGGAATGGTTATGGCAGTATCGAACGCGGCGATACGGATGTTAATTTATCGCGGCTCAGAGATATTGCGTTAGTATTTGGCGTGGAAGTGCGTGAATTATTTGGCGACATTTCGCACAGATTAGATAGAAATGTTTTCAATTCGATGGGACAAAATAATGAAAACACGCAGAACAACCAGTCTTATTTTAACTGCCAATTCCTCGAAAAAGAGTCTAAGTGCAATTACTTAGAGATAAAATTTGAACTCGAAAAACAGATAATTATCAATGAACAACAAAAAAAAGAAATCGCACTTTTAAAAGAAATAAACGAGTTACTCAAGAAAAAACCTCACTTCCCCGCTACCAGTTGATTTAATGCCCTTTAACGATTTCGTTGGCGTTTAGGGCATTCCAGCCAATAACAATGCGATATGTCATTAACGCCACAGTCGAAATTAAGATAAAAATTCCAATGCCTAAATCAAAGGTAATTGCTGCCAAGAAAAATCCAAATAAGGCTAAACACGCCGTTTTGATTTGCCACTCAAAGTGTGATTCTAACCAGGTTCCCATTGCTTCATTTTGGTTTAAAAAGTTCAGCCAAACACCAATCAGCAATGGAAAACCTGCAATAAAAAAGCTCAACACTTGGCAAAGATAAACCGTCGCTGCGATTCTTTTCAACGATTGTAACTTGTCAATATCTGTGTTCACGATGTTCACGCTGCTTTTTGTTTTGAAATTTGTTAATAGAATTTGTGCCATTCGGCAATCGCATTAAACATCGGCAATTGGACGAATGTGTTTTGCCGCTGGGTTTGCCGCTAACTAACAGATTCAAATGCCCGTCGTTTTGCTCAATGCCCGATTCTTTTAAACGTATCCAATTTAAATTAAAAAGAGCCATTGGATGCCTGCTATCAGCCGCTTTTTGATACCAGAACGCCGCCAATTCGTAGTTTTTCACTACGCCATTGCCGTGTTCATAATACTCACCCAATTTAAATTGCGATTCGACATTGCCAGATTCTGCTTTTGAATAATGTAGAAGATAAAGCTCTTTGTATTCTCGTCTCGTTAACATCACCACACCACTTCAGATTGTTTCAATAAATTAACAACACTATCTAAGCCCGACATTGGAGACGCATTCCGCATCAATGAAGTCGCGTGCATGTCGTACAACTGTTTTCTGTCTCTCACCACGTCTAAAATGCTTTGCTGATAAGATTCAGGAAGCTGTTTAAATGTTGTAACCATTTCGTTTAATTCTTCAGCACTACACATAATGACTCCGCATGATTTGATAGTTCATGCAATTTGGACGCATAACACAGTCAACAATAACCTCTCAATTTCACAGATTTTAAAAGCATCCTTCACTTCTTTCCCATTTGTCGCGATGATGCAACTGTATTAAAAATATCGAAGTTGAGAAGTTATTTTTGACTGTGTTAAGGATACAAATTGACGGTTTTGATTGTAAAGTGCAATTTTGCGAATAGCTATCAAGTTACACTTGTTATTTACCCCATTAAATGTGCAGACTTTAAAGTGTATTCGGTAAAAAACATGTAACCCTGCGTAAGTATTTATTATTTTCTAATATAATGTTCTTCATTCACGATTTTCACATTTTAAATTTTCATGACAAACAAAAATAACCGCACACACCGCTTTTGCGTTGCACCGATGTTAGATTGGTCAGACAGACACTGTAGGTATTTTCACCGCTTACTTTCTAAAAACGCCCTCTTATATACGGAAATGGTCACAACAGGTGCGCTAATTCACGGTAATTCACAACGATTTTTGCAGTTTAATCACGAAGAACATCCTGTTGCGTTGCAGTTAGGCGGAAGTAATCCGCGTGATTTAGCGATTTGTACAAAAATGGCAGAAGATTTCGGTTATGACGAAGTGAATTTAAATGTTGGTTGTCCGAGTGATCGCGTGCAAAACGGAAAATTCGGTGCGTGTTTAATGGCAGAACCGCAATTAGTCGCGGATTGTGTGTCAGAAATGCAAGCGAACGTGAAAATTCCTGTTACGGTGAAATCGCGAATTGGGATTGATGACCGTGATTCGTATGAAGAATTGATGCAATTTATTGATACTGTCGCGCAAGCAGGTTGTGAAACATTTATTGTTCATGCTCGAAAAGCGTGGTTGAAGGGTTTGTCGCCGAAAGAAAATCGAGAAGTTCCGCCTTTGCGCTATGACGTGGTGTTTCAGTTAAAAAAGAATTTTCCGCAACTTGAGATTGTAATTAACGGTGGAATTACGACGCTTGAACAATCGAAAACGTTATTAGAATATGTTGATGGCGTGATGTTAGGGCGTGAGGTTTATCAAAATCCGTATTTATTAGCGGAGGTTGATAACCTTTTGTTTGGAGATAATTCGCCGATTTTGTCTCGTGAAGAAGTTGTGAGTGCGTTATTACCGTATATTCAAACGCAATTACAGCATCCAGAGATGCGGTTAAATAGCATTAGTCGGCACATTTTCGGATTATTTCATGGTGAATATGGCGCACGTTTATGGCGACGTTTTTTGAGTGAAAATGCTTGTAAATCAAATACAAATGAGCAGGTTTTACGAGATGCTTTATTACTCACCCAAAAAACAAATTAAAAATAAATCGAAAAACTTTTTGACAAACTCAAAAAAATCGCTATAATTTTAAAACTCAGCTACGGCAACGCAGCTAGAACGAAAAACAAAAGCTCTTTAAAAACTTAAATCGAAATAATTTGTGTGGGTGCTTGTGATGTTATCGAGTGATTAACAAGATAATCGAAACAAGAATCACACGGCAATTTTTAAATTGTCAGTGAATGCTAATCGAGACCAAATTGGTCACTAATTTTATATAGTGACAAAGCTGATTTAAACTGAAGAGTTTGATCATGGCTCAGATTGAACGCTGGCGGTATGCTTAACACATGCAAGTCGAACGATGAGAAAGAGCTTGCTCTTTCGATTAGTGGCGGACGGGTGCGTAACGCGTAGGAATCTGCCTATTAGTGGGGGACAACTTAGGGAAACTTAAGCTAATACCGCATACGCCCTACGGGGGAAAGGAGGGGATCGCAAGACCTTTCGCTAATAGATGAGCCTGCGTAGGATTAGCTAGTTGGTGGGGTAAAGGCTCACCAAGGCGACGATCCTTAACTGGTTTGAGAGAATGATCAGTCACACTGGAACTGAGACACGGTCCAGACTCCTACGGGAGGCAGCAGTGGGGAATATTGGACAATGGGCGAAAGCCTGATCCAGCAATACCGCGTGTGTGAAGAAGGCCTTAGGGTTGTAAAGCACTTTCAATTGGAAGGAAAAATTCGTAGCTAATATCTACGAACTTGACATTACCTTTAGAAGAAGCACCGGCTAACTCCGTGCCAGCAGCCGCGGTAATACGGAGGGTGCAAGCGTTAATCGGAATTACTGGGCGTAAAGCGTGCGTAGGCGGCTCGTTAAGTCAGATGTGAAAGCCCTGGGCTCAACCTGGGAACTGCATTTGAAACTGGCGAGCTAGAGTTTGAGAGAGGTAAGTGGAATTTCAGGTGTAGCGGTGAAATGCGTAGAGATCTGAAGGAACACCAGTGGCGAAGGCGACTTACTGGCTTAAAACTGACGCTGAGGTACGAAAGCGTGGGTAGCAAACAGGATTAGATACCCTGGTAGTCCACGCCGTAAACGATGTCAACTAGCCGTTGGCTCTCTTCGAGAGTTAGTGGCGCAGCTAACGCATTAAGTTGACCGCCTGGGGAGTACGGCCGCAAGGTTAAAACTCAAATGAATTGACGGGGGCCCGCACAAGCGGTGGAGCATGTGGTTTAATTCGATGCAACGCGAA
>Ga0247840_10009657_pt1 | contig 12366 bp, 9 predicted proteins | sample LaCruzMarch2015__FD_192404 | JGI IMG/M metagenome (GOLD analysis project Ga0247840, IMG submission 192404) | Freshwater microbial communities from meromictic Lake La Cruz, Castile-La Mancha, Spain - LaCruzMarch2015_17m | ecosystem: Environmental > Aquatic > Freshwater > Lake | place: Spain...
TGGAGACCGATCTGGCGCTGTGGGACATGGTGTGGGACGCGGGCTATCACTTCGACAGCGTCTTCTGGTACGACGACATGGGCTACAAGGGCCATCAGTTCTTCTCGATGCGCACCTACCGCAACATCCTCAAGCCGTTCCACCAGCGGGCGATTGACTGGGCGCACAAGAAAGGGATCAAGGCGCACCTGCACTCGTGCGGCGATGTCCGCCCCTACGTCCCGGAACTGATCGCGATGGGGCTGGACGCGCTCAACCCGCTGGAGGTGAAGGCCGGCATGGACACCGTGGCGCTCAAGCGGCAGTACGGCAAGGATCTGGTGCTGCACGGCGGGATCAACGCGGTGCTGTGGGATCAGCCGGACGCCATCCGGGAGGAGATGGAGCGGGTGGTGCCGGTCGCCAAAGAGTCGGGCGGCTACATCTTCTCATCCGACCACTCCGTGCCTTCCACCGTCAGCCTGGAGGACTTCCGGCGGATCACGAACCTGGCGAAGGAACTGGGAGCCTATCGCTGATGGAACGCATCTACGCCCGGCTGGATGAGCTGCTCGCAGACGGTGAAACGGTCGCGGTCGCCACGATCATTGACGTGAAAGGCTCCGTCCCGCGCGAGGTCGGCGCGAAGATGCTCATCCATCCGTTCGGCCAGCACGTGGGGACGGTCGGCGGCGGCTGCGGCGAGGCGGATGTCATCAAGGCCGGCCTCGACGTGCTCCAGACGGGCGAGCCGGCGGTCGTCCACGTGGACCTCACCGAGGATGTCTCGATGCAGGCGCTCGGCGTGTGCGGCGGGGTCATGGATGTGTTCGTGGAACGGGCGGCCGTAACGCAAATTGCCAATTTGCGCTACAAGACCCTCTTGGACGCGGCCCGAGAGAGAGAGCCGGTGGCGTTAGCAACTGTCGTCAGCGGGTCGAGCGCCGGCAAGCAAGCCGTGATCTGGCTCGACAAGCCGCCGCTCGGCGACCTGGGCCTGGGCGAGCTGGAGCCGCGCGTCATCGCCGACGCGCAGGCGGTGTTGCGCGGCCGGCAGCACAAGCTGCTGCGATACCAGGAGTCAGGGGGCAGGGATCAGGGATCAGGGATCAGGAGGCAGGAGGCAGAAACCGCCGTCCAACATCCCACATCGCACATCGCACATCCAACATCCACATCACATTCCGTGTTCGTCGAAGTGCAGCGCCGCGCGCCGGAGCTGCTGATCGTCGGCGCGGGGCACATCGCGGTGCCGCTGGCGCAGGTCGCCAGCATGTGCGATTTCGCCGTCACGGTGCTCGACGACCGGCCCTCCTTCGCCAACGCCGCGCGTTTCCCCACTGCCCAGAAGGTGCTGGCCGCGCCGCTGCGAGAGACCGTGGCGGGCCTGCCGATGGACGCCGACACCTTCATCGTGCTCGTCACCCGCGGGCACAGCCACGATGTCGAGTGCCTGCTGGAGGTGCTCGACCGACCGGTCGCCTACATCGGCATGATCGGCTCGCAACGCCGGGTGGACGCGGTCTTCGAGCTGCTGGCGGACGAAAAAGGGATTGACCCGGCCAAATTCGACCGCATCTATGCGCCCATCGGCCTGGACATCGGCGCGCGCACCCCGGCCGAGATCGCGATCTGCATCATGGCCGAGATCGTCAACGTGCTGCGCGGCGGCCCGGCCGTCTCGTTGTCGGAAAAGCGTCGCGAGAGAGATCGGCGACGGCGGGAGCAGGCGAATCAGCGAACCAACGAATGACCGAATCGGCGAATCGGGCAGTTCACGACATTTCACACATCACGCAATCACGTTTGACGCAACACGAAAGTAGCGCGATGACCAATCTACCAGTTTCCCAATCTACCAATCTACCAACGCCTATCCTCGCCGGCCTCCGCGTCGTTGACATGACCGAGGCGTTGGCCGGGCCGTTCTGCACCATGTATCTCGGCGACATGGGCGCGGACGTGATCAAGGTCGAGCGCCGCGGGACGGGCGATCAGACGCGGGGCTGGGCGCCGCCGTATGTCAACGGCGAATCGGCCTATTTCATGTCTACCAATCGCAACAAGCGCAGCCTCACGCTGGATGTCAAGACGCCGGAAGGGGGCGAGATCATCCGGCGGCTGGTGGATGGCGCGGATATTTTCGTCAACAACCTGCCGCGGCTGGCCTCGATGCAGGAGCTTGGCCTGGATGCCGAAAGCTGCCTGCTCCGCAACCCGCGGCTGATCCACGTCGCGATCAGCGGGTTCGGGCACACCGGCCCGCGCGCCGGCCAGCCCGGCTACGACATCCTGGCGCAGGGGATGAGCGGCATCATGAGCCTGACCGGCGAACCGGACGGCGCGCCGGCGCGCTACCCCGTCCCCATCTCCGACATGACGGTGGGGGTTTACGCGCTGGTGGCGATCCTGGCCGCGCTCTACGAACGGGAGCGCACCGGCCGCGGCCAGGCGATTGACGCCGCCATCCTGGAGGCGCAGATGACATGGCTCTGTCCCACGGCCGGCAGCTACTTCGCCACCGAGACGAACCCGCCGCGGTTGGGCAACCAGCACCCGACGATCACCCCCTACCAGCCGTTCGCCACCGCCGACGGCTACATCATCATCGCGGGCGGCACCGATCGCATCTGGGGCCGGCTGTGCAGCGTGCTCGGTCTGTCCGATGCGGTGCGAGATGACCCAAAATTCGCCACCAACCCGGCGCGCAACCGCAACCGGGCGGAGGTCGTGGCATGGGTAAGCGAACGGCTCCTGACCCAGCCGAGCGCGTTCTGGCTGGAAAAGCTCCGTGAAGCGGACATCCCCGCCGGGCCGATCTACCTGCTCGACCAAGCGTTGGCCGACCCGCAGATCCTCGCTCGGAGCTTCATCGTCACGCTGGATCATCCCGTCGCGGGGCTGGTGCGCTCGCTCGGCTTCCCGGTGCATATGCGCGACGGCGCCATCGCGTATCGCCTCCCGCCGCCGACGTTGGGGCAGCACACCGACGCCGTGCTGACCGAGCTGGGCTTCGATGGGGTAGCCGTCGCGGGATTGCACCAGCGAAGTATCGTATAAGCCGGAACGATGCGGGCGTTTTGACAGCATGCGGCACAAATGCTATACTAATCTCATTCAAGGATCAGGGGCATACCGATGTCAACACAAGAAATCGTCTGGACAGTGCCCGATAGCTTATACAGAGAGCTTTCTTGGGCGAAAGAAGAGCTTGCCTTTCCCGATCTCCGCGACTTCATATCGCAGGCAGTGCAGCGTCGCCTCGCAGAGTTGCGACATGAAGCCTGGCAGCGCGAATTTCGTCATCTTCAGCAATCCGTGGCTACCACGGGCGGGTTTGGGTTGGGCGACACGAAAGATGAGGTTATAACAAATCTGCGAGAGATCCGAAGAGAGATCTTCGAGGCAGAGTATGCGCATCTGTATTGACAGCAATCAGTTCATCTTTGGAATCAGTGGTTCAGATGCCGCCTCAGAAGAATTGATGTTGCTCTTGCCATATCTCGAGGTCGTGCTACCGCGACTCATCCTGAAAGAAGTGACTCGCAATCTCTCGACTTCGCAAGTCAAGGCCCTGTATACGCTTTTCAACCAGGCAGCGCATGTTGCCATCATAGATGAGCCTGTTCCGGTTGACTTGGTCGCCAAGTATGTGCGGTTCAATCTACCGCAGAAGGCCGATGCTGTCATCGGAGCTTTTGCAGAATGGCAAGAAGTCACTCACCTCATCTCTGATAACCGTCATTTTCTTGCGGAGTTGCAGACTACCGCGTTCGAAGTTATCTCGCCGAATGAATTCCTGCGGCGTTTTTACAAAAAGGAGATCAGTTATGGCTAAAAGAGCGCTTTGCGTCGGCATCAACAACTACCCCGGCACGCAACAAGATCTGAACGGCTGTGTGAACGACGCGCACGCGTGGGCCGACCTGCTCGTGGCGCACTACGACTTCGCACAGAGTGACGTCACGCGCTTGCTGGACGCCCAGGCCACCAAAGCCAGCATCCTGGCCGGGATCAAGAGCCTCCTGGCCGGCGCGCAGGCCGGTGATGTGCTGGTCTTCACCAATTCCTCGCACGGCACCTATCTCCCGGACACCGGCGACGACGAACCCGACCGCTACGACGAGGCGCTCGTCCCGCACGATTTCAAGCACAACTTGATCGTGGACGACGAGTTGCGCGCCCTGTTTGCGGGTTTACCGGCGGGCGTCGGCCTCACGATCATCTCCGACTCGTGCCACTCCGGCTCGGTCACTCGCGATGTCGCGCCGGCCATCATCCCGCCGCCCCGCCCGCGCCTGCTGCGCCCCCGCGACCTCGGCCGGCCCGACCTCCCCGACGCGCAGTTGGCAAAGTTGCGGTCGAGCCACCGCGCGGGCTACCCGCAGTCCGACATGAAGGAGATCCTGCTGAGCGGCTGCAAGTCCACGGAATACTCGTATGACGCGCAGATCGGCGGCGCCTTCCACGGCGCGATGACCTACTACGCCATCGAGACGATCAAAGAGGCCGGCTACAAGATCACCTATGCGGGCTTGGCGCAGGATGTGAACGATAAGTTGGTCACGGAGGGCTACCGCCAGACCCCACAGCTCGAGGGGACAACGAAGAACAAGAAGAAGCAGATTTTCGTCTGAAAAAGCAGACCTGTCAGGTTTCTGAAACCTGACAGGTCTGGGGCCGCTCACATAGCCGGCGCGTTCGGATCGCTCTGCATGATGCCGAAGATATTGCCTTCGGTGTCCTGGCAGTAGGCGAGATAGCCGACGGTTGGGATCGGCATCTTGGGCACGATGACCTTGCCGCCGTTCGCCTCGATCGCCGCGACTACGGCATCCACCGACGCCACATCCACGGTGTTGACCACATTCGGCCAGTTCGGCTGGCGCGGCGTCAGCCCGCCATCAATCCCCGGCTGCCCATCTTCACCGGTCCCCACCAACCAGTAATCCTGATCGCCCCACTTTGTCACCTTCCAGCCGAACACGTTGTGATAGAACGCGCTGGCGCGCTCTGGATCGTCAATCGCATACTCGAAATGTACGACGCGTGGCATAGGTTCCCTCCTGAGTGTAAATCGGTCAACCGGATGGCTTTACAACACATGTACAAGAAACACATGTTCTATTTACCCATAAGAGAACCGCGCGCGCAGTAATGCCCCTTACCATCGTCCCCCACGATTTCCACACCAGGCAATGTGAACGGTCCGACCTCAATATCCACTCTGAACTCGACTTACGATTGAATTTACTTTACTTCTCTGCTGCTTCTTCCGGCGGCTGGTCAACCGCGTAAGGCTCCGAGTTTACCTCAGCAACCTTGTGCAGGACGCGATCGGACTGCTGACGGTTGCCTTGCAGGCCATAATCCACCGCCCAACGTTGACGCCGCCGTTGGACGATGGCGTCAACGTGCCGGGGCCAGTCATACAAGACGTCCGGCGCAATGTCCGCGCCGGTCGGCCAGATGAGGGTGCCCAGGTCGGCATCCACCCGGACCTGCCGAAACAATCTCGGGTCGCGCAATGGGCCAAAGAGAGGCCCGAGCAGAATCGGCTCGAAGTCTATGATGCGTTCCGTGCCATCGTCGAATCGAACGCTTAAGACATACTCTTCTACCACGGCGCTGGCAACAACGTCATGCAATTGCATTTCGTCGAGTTCATTATTCATCGTGTCTCTCTCAAATCAGACCTGTGACCCGCATGAGCGGCGCTTCCTGCATTGCGCGCTCCCAGTTGTCGAGTAGTTGGTCCTGGCGCAGTTCCGCCCATGCCAGGATCAGATGCTGCTGCCGGCGCGGCATCGCGCCCGCCAACAAGGCGGGTAGCGCAATCGTAAAGCTGGCACGATACTCCCCTGTTTGCGACCGTGTTGAAATTATACCCCACTGGGCGCATCCACCCAAACCAGTGCGTCGAATCCGGGCGTTGTGCAACGCGTTTCTTGTGAATTTTCACGTTAAACGATTTTTAAACGGTAGTTGTGATATGCTTGTACGAAGCAAAGACCAGGAGGAGACACGATGCAAACCGGTCATGACCCAGCGACACAGCGCAGAAGCGTGGATCAGTAATCTTCTGGAATGTAAGGCACACAACATTCCTGCGCAATAGATTAGATACACTGAATAGAATCAATTATGGAGTAAATATCGTGCTAATAAATCATATGCCATCTCTCGCCGACCGCGGCCCCGCTGCGCCCATCCTGCGCGGCGGACGACATCTCTCGCTGGCGCTGCTGTGCGCGGCGAGCCTGATCCTGGCGCTCCTGGCGCTCGTGAGCTGGGCCGCGCCCGCCCGCGCCAACACCTTCGCCGTCACCAAGACCGAAGATACCGCCGACGGCGCGTGCGACGCGGACTGTTCGCTGCGCGAGGCGATCATCGCGGCGAACGACAGCCCTGGCGCCGATATCATCACCGTGCCAGCCGGCATTTACACGTTGACGATCGGCACACTTGAGGTCACGGGACCGACGACGATCAACGGCACAGGGGCAGGCGAGACCGTGATAGATGGCGTGTCTGGAGGATTCAGTATTTTGAGGATCACCGGTTTGGCGGGTGCGCCCATCCCAGTAACGGTTGTAGGTCTCACGCTCCAGCATGGCGCTGGAGGCATCAGGGCCAGCTACGTTGACCTTGTTGTGAGCCAAACTGAGGTCATCAGCAACACCGCCTCGTGGAGCGATGGGGGTGGCATTACCATCTCCTCAGGGAACCTGGTCGTACAGTCCAGTGTTGTCGCCTCTAATTTCGCCAACGATCATGGCGGGTATTGGGGGGCCAGCGGCGGCGGCATCGCGGCCTATGACGCAAGCGTGACTATCGAGAATAGCCAGGTGATGAGCAATGCCACAGTCAGCAATGGCGGCGGCATCATTGTTCTCAGGGGCGCCCTTACTGTACTCACCAGTACCATCGGTTACAACACGGCCGGCGGCAAGGGTGGCGGTATCTATGCTGAAAACGAGTTGCTGCGCATCGAGGGTAGCACAGTCACTCACAACTCAGCGGGTACCGGTGGCGGTATCTATGGCCGAATGTCGGGGCACACGGTACTCAAAAACAGCAGCATCAGCCATAACAGTCCAGGCGGCATGGATCTCCATGTTATGACTATCCCGGCCGACGTGGAAATTGTCGGAAGCATTCTCGAACACAACACTACGACGGACTACGGAGGTGGGCTGAGAGTTGACTCTAGCGAATATGCTCTGGCGGGACCGCACGCGGTGACGATCAGCGATAGCATAATTGCACAGAATAGTGCTGGGGGCGGAGGTGGCCTTTATATCAGAGGCTACGGATCCGCCACGATTGCCCTTACATTGACGCGCAGTACGGTCGTCGGCAATCAGGCAGTTCTTGAAAACAACCCTCCGTCGGGTGGGGGAATTCTGATCGAGCAAGATGGCATCAGCTCCGTCGCTCTGGTGGACAGCACTATCAGTGATAACGTTGCGCACCGCCACACGATCACCCAGAGCGGTTGTGGCGCGCCGAGCGGAGGGGGAATCAGCGTCTCGGCCCCACTCTTCATCACGCGCACCCGTATCAGCAATAACCGCGTGATTGTAGATGTGCCGGCCTGCTCTCAAGCATCGGGTGGGGGGGTTAGCGCCGGCGGGACACCTGAGACGCCTGTTGAAATCACCGACAGCGCCTTTATTAGCAACACCGCTGAGACTGGAGGCGGCCTGAGCGTAGGATCGGCTACGCTCCGAAACACAGTATTCCTGAGCAATACTGCTACCGCCGGTTATGGAGGGGGGTTCTATAGCGCCTGGGACAGCACGGCCATTTCTGTCACTTTGCAGGGCAACACGTCCGGATCTGATGGCGGCGGAGCCTGGGCCTCCCCCTTGATGTTGAGCCAGAGCCTGATCAAAGACAACACCGCGGCCGGGAACGGCGGCGGCGTGTTCGGCGCCGGCCAGGTGCTCAGTAGCACGATCACCGGCAACCGTGCGGCCAACGGCGGCGGCCTGAGCGTCGGCGCGATCGAGATCGTCGCCAGCACGATCAGCGCCAACACCGCCATCACCGACGGCGGCGGCATCTATGTGCCCGGCGCATCCCGCGGCGGACCGATCGTCAACGTGACTAACAGCACTCTGAGCGGCAACAGCGCCGGCCGCCAGGGCGGCGCGTTCTCGGACCTCGGCGGCCTCAGCGTGAGCGGGCGCTTCATTTCCAGAGCACACTTCCATAGCACCTCGATCATCAGCAACACTGCGCCCGCCGGCAGCGGCGGTGGATTGTACCACACCGGACACTACGGCGACGAGGAAGGCCCGCAGCAGCTTACGGTGGAAGATGTGTTGCTTTCCGGTAACACCGGCGGCAACTGTGGGGGCGCAGTGAGCGCCGAAGGCTTCGTTTCCCGCGGCCACAACCTCTCCAGCGATGGCGCTTGCCCCGCCTTGACCCAAGCCAGCGACCTCAAGAAGATCGCGGCCAAGGTCGGCCCGCTCCAGGACAACGGCGGCCCCACCCTAACCCACGCCTTGCTCGATGGCAGCCCGGCCATTGATGCGGGAGGCGCGGCCAACTGCCCGGCGACCGATCAGCGCGGGATCGGCCGGCCCCAGGGCGCTGCTTGCGATATCGGCGCGTACGAGCGGCCAGCAACAACGCCCTATCTTGCCATCGCCCCGACCGGCCTGACCTTCGTTGCGGTCGCCGGCGCGCAGCCGCCGCCCTCCCAGCCCTTCACCATCACCAACACCGGCGTCGGCGCGCTGGCCTGGACCGCCACCGAGAACACCGCCTGGCTGAGCGTCAGCCCCAGCAGCGGCGCGGCCCCGGCCAATCCCAACGCCTCGGTCAACCAGGCCGGCCTGCTGGTCGGCGTCTACACGGGAACCATCACAGTGGCCGCGGTCGGTACAGGCGGCAGCCCGCAAACCGTTACCGTGACGCTGCACGTGATTGACGTGCAGGATGTCATCGGCAACTGGGATTTCGAGTTGGGCCGGGTGGCCTGGACGGAATCCTCCACGACGATGGGGCAGTTGATCCAGCCAGCCGCCGAACTCCCCGCGCCCGTCACGCCTCACGCCGGGAGCTGGGCTGCGCTGCTGGGCGTCAACAACGGTGAGGTCAGCGACCTGTCGCAGCCGCTCACCCTGCCGACCGGCGTCTCGCTGACCTTGACCTTCTACTACTACGCCGTTTCGGTCGAAGCGGATTGCAGCTACGACACGGTCGAAGTGCGCCTCGACAGCACGGTGATAGACCAGATCGGGCTGTGCCAGGCCAACAACACCAACGGCTGGCGGCAGCGGAGCGTCGAGCTAGGCCAGTTTGCCGCCCCGCGGCTGCCCGTCCTGCACTTCCGCGTGGTCAACGACCCGTCCTCGGATCCCAGCAGCTTTGCGTTGGATGATGTGCGGCTGGAAATGCGCCAGGCGCCACCTACGGCGACGCCGACGCCGACCCGGACGCCCACTGCGACGGCCACCGCCACGCCAACTCGCACGAGCACGCCAACCCATACGCCTTCGCCTACCCCCACCGCGCAGACCTATGAGCTTATTCTGGCGGATCTGAGCAAGAATGGCGTGCGTTCAGCCTACGTGGTCACCAATACCAGCAATGTGGTGGCTAACCAGGCACACCGGTTTTACTTCACCAACGGTAACTTAATGACGACCTATACGTATGTCGTCGGCGCAGGCCGGACGGTCGCGGTCAATCTGGCCAGGGACAATGCGATACCACCCGGGTGGCAAGGCTACGTTCACGTCCTTTCCGATCAACCGATGACCGGCACGGTCTTGGTCGCCACACCCACGGCGACGCCCATCCCGACCCGAACGTCCACTGCGACGGCAACGCCGACTCGGACACCGACTGCCACGCGCACCCTCACGCCGCGGCCTACGCAAACTCCGACCAGGACCGCCTCGCCAACCAGCGCCCCTAGACCCGACCTGATCGCCAGCGCCCTGGAAGTCACGCAAGGGATCCAAGATCTAAATAACTCTGTGCGGCTGGTGGCAGGCAAGCGCACCTTTGTGCGATTCCATGTCAAATCGTCCCAAGGTGCTTGGAATAGCTTCGCGCTGTTGAAGGCGAGCAAAGCCAAGCCGTCCGGGTCGGATACGCGATGGCTGTGGCCCAGTGGTGGAACCGCGACGCAGGTCGTCGCCACGCCAGATCGCGGGAATAGCAACCATTCCTATCTCTTCGAACTGCCTACGGAGTATACCTCCGGCAAGGTGTGTTTGACAGGATACCTGAACCCGACAACCGAGGCCCACCGCGGGCGGTCTCCGGTGGAGACCACCTATCGCAACAATACGAAGCAAGTGTGCGTGACTTTCGAGATGGTACCGGAGTTCGCGGTGACTGTGGACAGAGCAACCTATCGAGTGGGCGCGACCACGTTTGCAACGGCCCAATCCCATGCAACCGCTTTGGCAAACTGGCTGCGTGCAGCTTACCCGATCAGTAAGCTTAAGATCGGCGTTGGAACCCACCGGATTCAGACCCCAATCACCCTGGATGCCCGCGGAAATTTCCGCAACTTCACCGCTGACAACCTGAATTCCGAACTGGCCAAAAAGTATCGCATTCAGAAGAAAGCATCCTGCCGACCGCAGCAGCGTCCATGTGATGAGCGACCGAGTCCGTCCGCCTACGACTACCACTATGGCATGGTGTCGGACGCAGGAGGGTTCATGCGCGGAAAGGCCCTCAAGATACCCGGTAAACTCGCATCAGGTCCTACAGGCACGATGACGAGGTTTACATGGGACACCGATGGTTCATACGGTGATTGGTATGGCGGGCACGAGTTGGCCCACACCCTCAATCGGTACCACGCCGAGTTCTGCGGAGCAGCAGGGGGAACGACTTATCCATATCCAAATGGTGAGATCAGTCCCGTACATAGCGGGAACGCTGCACTCTATGGTTTCAATATCCACACGCAGGCTATCTATCCTCCCGACGTCTGGCATGACGTGATGACCTATTGCGACTTCCAATGGATCAGCGACTTCACCTATGAGGGCATCATGGATTTCCTCCAAGGTAAGCAAGTCCCTGCGATCACCGTAGGAGACCGGCCGCGCGCGTTGACCAGCGAATACGTGGTTCTTGTTGGGCACATCAACACAGCCAGCGGCGCCACGGAGCTTGAGCCGCTGCTTGTGATCGAATCAGACGAGCCGGATACCCTGACGCCAGGACCGTACTCTGTCGTGCTGCGCAATGCAGCGGACACGGAGCTTGTACGCTATCCGTTTGCCCCGCTCGAGTCGGATGACGGTCCTTCGGAACCGGGTGAAGATACGCAGCCATCGCTCTTCATTGACGTGATGGTACCATTTGTAGCGGGCACAGCACAGGTGGATATCGAGGGACCGGGCGGCGTGCGCTTGACGCGCGTCTCTGCCGGCGCCTCAACGCCCAGCGTCACCGTGGTGTCACCCAACGGCGGCGAGCAGGTGGCGGGATCCACGCTGACCGTTTCGTGGACAGCCAACGATGCGGACAATGACCCGCTCGTTGCCACGGTGCTCTATAGCAATGATGATGGCCTGACCTGGAACGTCATTGCTGATGGGGTAACCGGAAATAGCGTGGAAGTGGATACGGTCGAGCTTCCCGGTGGCGTCCAGGCATATATCCAAGTCTTGGTCTCCGACGGCATCCACACCGGCAGCGATGAATCGGATGCCAGCTTCTCAGTTCCGAATCGGCAGCCGACGCTAGAAATCACAGGCCCCGCGGATGGCAGCACTCTGCCGTCAGATGCCACGCTGACGCTCGAAGCCGATGGGTACGACATCGAGATCGGCAGCCTGGATGAGGAAATCCGTTGGACATCTGACGTAGATGGGGCGCTCGGCACCGGAGCAATACTTAGGCTGACCGGTTTGACCCCTGCTACCCATACGATTTCGGCGTCTGTGGATGATGGCCGGGGTGGATCTGCCTCCGCCACGGTGCGGGTGACGATCGGCCCGGCCGAAGGTGGCCCCGTGCTCGTGGATGACGCCATCGGTGCGATCTATCTGCCGATCATCGTGCGGTGATGGGAGGCGAGGCCCGTCCGCCGCACAGAACCGGCGGACGGGCCTTCAGTGGAGTGCCTTGCAGAATCACATGCCGCACCGCGCCAGGCTCACCCATGACATAGCTCGCCTTCTCCCATACCTGCATTTCTGGAGCCTCCATCACTGCTTCTTCCCTACCGCGGTTCCACGAATGATGGGCATGCCATTTCGGTCGGCTTGCCCTCCCGCCACAACCACAGTATAATTCGGGAACTGTCGGCGCGGCCGCGGCGTCTCGTGGACGAGGCGTGCGCTCGTGGGGCAGGTCGCTGTGACCTGCCCCACGCCGCTGATTCGATCCAATGGTGAG
>Ga0247840_10009660_pt1 | contig 12364 bp, 9 predicted proteins | sample LaCruzMarch2015__FD_192404 | JGI IMG/M metagenome (GOLD analysis project Ga0247840, IMG submission 192404) | Freshwater microbial communities from meromictic Lake La Cruz, Castile-La Mancha, Spain - LaCruzMarch2015_17m | ecosystem: Environmental > Aquatic > Freshwater > Lake | place: Spain...
TTATGGGAGTTATAGGTCACGAAACTCCATCAGAAGCTCTTGTGAGAATGAGGCATAGAAAAAAGCGCAGAAGCGCTTCTTAAAAGTAGGTGTTCGGCTTGAGGGGCTCCGGTAGGGTTGCACTTCCAGGTAATCCAATAACACGAAACTCCGCCACATTTCCACCAAGACCAGCTGGAGTTAATAGTCTATAGTATCTATAACTTACTCCACCAGTATCAACTGGAATCTCAGTAAATTGTCTTTGGGGATAATACCCCGTCGACGGAATAGTGTATATATTAGTCCACGGACCACTCTGTGCACTTGATGTTGCTCCCTGAAGAATAGATCCCTGCATTCTAGCTGTTGATCCAAGTGCTGGAGAAATCAATATTTTAGTTGCTCTTGCTGGAGTTGTTAAGTCCAGTCCAAACCAAGGGTTAGTTTGATTTGAATCCCAGTATGTATTGAAATCACCATCGTATGCATTAGTATAGATTCTTCCTTGATTCAAATATCCTCTATCTCCGGTTATTCCATATCCATAAGGATTTGAAGCAAATTGAATTTCTCCTGTTGCACCAGAGACAGAACATGCACTTGTCGTAATTGTTTTGTCATTACCATATCCAGTACCAGCAGTACTAGATGCGTATGATCGGTAGTGATATGTGTAATTACATCCAAGACCAGTCAACGATGCACTAAAGATTCCACTTGAGAAAGTTCCTGATTCAGTTGTTGTTGCACCATATGAAGTTGTTGGGCCATATTGAAATCCTCTAATTGCTGGCGAAGCACTACCTGTTGCCGTAATTGTTCCGTTTAATGTAGCTGAGTATTGGGTTACAGAAGTTGGGTCCTGTGTAGTAAGAGTAGGAACCGATGCAGATACGTTAACTGTAATTGATGTCGTTGCGCTCGTTGAAGGATCGAGCACGACCAAAGTCCCAGTTGCACTACCTGCATCCAAAACTATCGTTGCCGAAGTCGTACTATTAACAACCTGCGACGTAATATTTGCACCTGTTCCACCGCTTATGGAAAAGGTTGGTGTTCCAGGAGTCCCTGCTGTCCATGAAGTATTTGTTCCTGTAATTGTAATTGAATTTCCAGTAGAATTTTGAACTATACTGTTTGGACTAACGGCAATAGAGTATGTTGGACATGCACTTGTTGTAAAAGTTTGATCAGTGGACGATCCAGTACCAGCAGAGTTTGTAGCAAACGCTTGATAGTGATATGTAGTTGCACAAACAAGACCGCTGACCGTTTTGTTAAACGCTCCAACTCCATATGATCCAGAAGTTGTAGCCGTTGTTCCATAGGAAGCAGTTAGACCATAATTAAATCCTACAATGGTTGAAGTATCTCCACCTGTCGCTGTAATTGTTCCATTTAAGATCGCCTCAGTTGCACCAACAGAAGTGGCGGATTGAACAGTTACAGTCGGTGTTGTTGTAGCAACAACCTGTGAGTTATTAACTGTTACAGAAATTGTCGAGGTTGCCAAGTTACCAGCAGCGTCTTTTGCTACAGCTGAAATAGAATACGAACCGTTTGCAACAGTATTTGAATCCCACACAATTGAATATGTTGAAGTTGCACCGACTGCACCAGTTGAAGTACTGTCTATATAAAATTGTATTGACGCAACCCCAATATCATCAGTTGATGTTGCGCTCAGAGTTGTTGTTCCAATAATTGTTGAACCATTCACAGGCTCGGTCAATGTTACTGACGGTGGTTCAATATCAGCAATCAAGGAAAAAAATATTGATTGAGAATAATTTGTACCAGAAGCATTAACAGTTCTAACTCTATAATAGTATGTAGTCCCACCAACCACCGAGGAATCGATAAACGAAGTTGTAGTAGCAACCAATGATTCAGAAACAACATTTTGTGTAAATCCAGAATCAGTAGCCCTGTCTAAAAACAATGAGTAAGAATTAGATTCAACATTTGTCCATGAAGCACTAGAGGTAGAACCCACTTTAACTACTGCAAATCCAGATACAGCTGAAGGTAGTGCGGTTGAAAAAAATGTTCCATTCAATGTCCAAGATGGACTATATGAAATAGACATCGTATTACTTGTTGGGAAAGTAACTGGCAACCAGACATGGCGCTGTGCATACAATCCATTATCTGTCATTGGTGACATTACATTCCACCGATCTCCCATATATACAAATGCGTCAGTCATACCAGGCACTTGAAATACATAAGTAGGCTGAGTTCTGTAACCAATCGTGTAATCTTCCTGACCACTAACTTGGAATGGGTTTAAAGTGGAAGACCATGACCCCATAACACTCGATGAGGTTGCGTACATTGGTGTGGTTGTAGAAAATTGATTTACGTTTGTCGCCATTAAAAAGTAAGTAGACCCTCTTTTAAACATTACTGGAGACAATCTTGCTGCAGAAGCAAATGGTGTCGTTGTTGCACCGGCAACAATTGACAAATAGTCAGAAGTGAGTCTGTTAATTGAAGTACGATTGTTTTTATCCACATAAATTAGATAACCACTGCCATCCGAGTCTTGGAAAAGATTCATGTCCCCTATTCCAGAGGCAACGTCAGGTGCAAAAGTAGTTGTCGCTGCTGTAAACGGTCCAACAGGACTAGACGCTGTCGCAATAATAGCTTTAGAGTTTGACCCATTTATAACATTATTAGCCCATAATACATATTGACTAGTTGTACTGTTATATAAAACATGTGGTCTTTGTGCCCGTAATCCATTGAGATACAACACAGCACCTTCATTTTTCCAATTTATTAAGTCAGGAGAAGAATATGCTGTCACAATCCCAATCTCATTATTCACATTTGAAGTTGTGGTTGCTTCTGGACTATTCCTGTTCCAGTCAACACCGTACCAATAATATTTTCCATTAAAATATTTTACCTCTCCCATATGTGACTCAATTAAATGACCTTCTGTATCAAACCAATCACTACCCGGTCTGAATGAGGTATCAATGAAAAAGTTTGATGGTTCAGATACATCAGAAATATTTGTTCCACCAAGTACGGCGATTGATTGGACTGTCGTTGTTCCCGCCGAAGAAACCACAAAAGGCAATGTGTATTGCAGTGTCGTGCCCTGTGGAACACCGGCGACAACCGATGGGGTTGAGCCGTCTGTTGTGTAATAAATAGTAGCATCAGTCGTAAGACTACTTAGCCTAACGTTAGTTGGTTTTTCAAATCTACCTCCAGCAGGAATGATTGTTGGAGCAACAGGCTGATATGGTGTTGTAGAACTTGCAATTCCAAGCATTCTAAGTTCTGCAATATTTCCCCAGAAGTTGTAGCAGATTTTAATTGGTAGAACCTATATGAAGCACCTCCTGTATTAATCAGAAATTCATTGTATCTCCTTTGTACAAACAGTTGATTAGGGCTACTTGTAGCAATAGTAGAAAGAGTAGTCCATGTAGCTGTTGTTGTAGCTGTTCCATTACCACCCTTAACGACCATTCCAGCCATCTTTTTAGTTGCACCACGACGAGGCACAATACGGACTCTAGTTAATTGAGCGGGGACGGTTAAATCTACTCCAGCAAATCTATCAGTTGTAGCTCCACCATCCCAATAAGTTGTAAAGTCTCCATCAAATACGGCCGGCTGCTTGATTGGATCACCAGCCTGTGGATTACCAATTTGATATTGTGGCGCAACACTAAATTGTACTTCCCCTGTGGCTGCCAAGACTTTATCAAAAATAAAACAAGACAACAAAAGGAAAGTTACAGTAAACACCAACCTACTTAAATAAGTTTTCATCAATATTTTTTAAATAAATTTTTAACCCTTTTATTATACAATTTTTAATTACCTAAGTAAATTAAAAACACATTCAAACTTCCTATTTTAGATACTAGAACATACCTAAACAATTAGTCCATCGCTCATTTTGATAACCCTGTCGGTAAACTTCCCATACTCCTCTTCATGAGTGACCATTACAATAGTCTGACCTTTTTTATGTAACTTCTTAAAAATTTGCATAATCATTTCTGAAGACTCATTATCTAAGTTAGCTGTTGGTTCATCAGCAAAAAGGATTGTTGGCGAGTGAGCAATGGCACGCGCAATAGAAACTCTTTGTTGTTCTCCACCAGAAAGTTTTGCGGGTAAATTATTAAACTTAGTCTCAAGTCCAACCTCTATTAAGTGTTCTTGTGCTATCTTATACGCTTCATCCTTATCAAACCCCTGCATTATCAAAGGAACAGCAACATTCTCCCCCGCTGTTAAATCAGGAAGTAGCGCATAATCTTGAAAAACATATCCAAGTTTATGAAGTCTAAACTTCACTCTGTCTTCACTAGATAAATTGTGTGCATCTAGTCCATCGATAATAATCTCCCCTGAAGTTGGATGATCCAATAAACTTATTTGATACAACAGCGTACTTTTTCCAGCACCAGAGCGACCCATAATAGAAATAAATTCTCCACTTTTAATATTCAAATCAACACCTTTTAAAACAGTAGTTTCCTTAAGTCCATCTAGAAAGGTTTTCTTCAGACTCTTTGTACTAATTATATAGTCCCCAGTTTTTGTAATCTTTTTCTTCCATGAATCACCAATAAGAATACTATCCTTAGCTCCATCCCCTTTTGTATTATTATGTTTTTTATTGCTCATGTTTTATTTTATATTTGTTTTTTTCTATCATTGCACGCCGTAAGCTTTTCAATCAAAATCATCATCTTCCCAATATAGAATCCAATGTATTCTTTTTAACGATAATCCTTGCGGGAATATAACCGGCAATTACAGTGGTTATCATTAGAATGATTGCTCTAACAAAGGTTCCTGTCAGTGGTGCGTAGATTATACCGTCACTAAATGGGAAATTGATTGGATGTGCATCCACAAATGGCACTAGAAATCCATATAGAATCACAAAACCAATTATAGAACCGGCCAATGCGTAGAAAATTGACTGGAGAACATAAGAAATTTCAATTGATTTAGAGTCAATTCCAATTCCCTTTAAAATTCCAATGAATTTTTTGCGAGTAATGGCGTTAACGAAGATTACAATGAATATTGTAATTGAGGCAACAGCAATACCGATTGAGCCAATCAAATTACCAAGAAGAGCAAAGGTTGAGATAAGATCACTCAAAAACTTAGGCTGAGCCTCTAGCCATGTTTGAATCTTTGCACCTTCATCAAAATTATTGTTAAACAATATTTGTTGCACCTTAGCAGCATCAACTAAAGAGGAACCGGGCTTAAGTTTTACAAATATCTCATCTGCATTAATATTATTTTTTCCAATAAGCTTCTTTGCCTCACTTTCAATCATGAAAATTCTAAAATCATTCGTATCAACCTTTGTCTTTATAACACCACGCAATATTACTTCCTTAGAATTCTTACCAACTGTAATTTTTAATCTATCACCAATCTTTACATCTTTCAGGGTTTGAAATCCCGCAGACTCAACAGGAGTGTATTTGTAAAGCAGTGTTGCACCAAGAATTATTCCATCGGTGTCATTTTCCTGTAGATAACTTCCTTCTACAATATATTTTGAAAGACCATTTATTTTATCTTCATTGATGGTGTCAATTCCAGCAATTGTTCCGCCTACTCTATTTGGAGCTTGGTCTTGTCTTAATTTTTTTCTGTAATCAGCATTTATTGAACCCGTTCCCGTGTACCTAGTTGCCACATGCTCAACTTGAGACAAGCCACTTAAAACATTTAGGATATCTTCCGTTCTTTCAATCTCTGTCTTTTGAGTAAGTTTGGTAATTGCAATATCTCCTGTTCCCCTGTCTCTGTGCGCCTCAACAGACCCCTGTATTAGACCAACAAGAACTCCGTTGACGACAACAAGGTTAAGAAAGGTAAGGGCCATTACAGCTACAATTAAAATTGTAGTCCAAAGATTAGCACGCTTAATTTGCCTATATGCTAGGAAAAAACCAACTCGCCAGATATTTATATTTTTCTTTGTTGGAAGCATTATTTTTTGATTTTAGAGTGAGTCGATTCTTAATCATAACGGTAGCCCCGCCCATATATTTTATTTACCCTTTACAACAATCCGCTCACCTGCCACAAGTCCAGAAATAATTTCAATCTCCCCGGATGCATTTAGTCCTCCAGTCTCAACCTTTTTATCAACTCTGTTTCCACCCTGATCAACTGTTACCATCTTCTCTCCTGCATTTAGAAACAGTGCTTCTTGTGGGATAACAAAAGTTGCAGGCTTATTTGATGTTTCTATTGTTATGTTTGATGTCATTCCAGATTTAATTCTCTCATCCATTTGATTGAATGATAATTTAATCTTATATGTTGTAACACCATCAACTACAGTTTCAGCTGGATCGACCTCATAAACTGTTGCTGGGAAGATAACATCTTTTCCATAAGTATCTAATGTTATTCTTGCTGACTGACCGACTTTTACCTTAGCAATATCAGATTCAGAAACATAACTCTCTACTTCAAAGTTTGCAGCGCTTATCATTGATACATATGTAGATCCAAGATTTACGCTCTCTCCCTCCTTAGCATCCATCTTTGTAACAATTCCATCAAATGGAGCAGTAATCAATGTCTTGGCAAGAATGGCTTGAGCAGATTGAAGCTGAGCTTGGGCTGCTTTAATTTCGTCCGCAGTAGAACCAGCTTTCTTTAGTGCCAACTGCTGCCTTGCCCTCTCAAGTCCGGATTTGCTTACATTATAACTTTGCTCCACATTTGTTAGACCCAAAGAAACAGCATTAACTGAGGTCCTTGCTAATGATATACTGTTTTTATACCCATCTATTGTAGCCTGGGAAACTCCTATATTATTTTGAATAGAAGATGCAACCATAGATAAATCGTCTAAAAGAGATTTAACTAACGTCAGGGTTTCTCTAGTTTGGCTAACATAATCACTTGTTAGATTTGAAGCCGACAGTGATGCGTTTTTTAAAGAAAGTGCATTCAAATTCTCGCCCACCCTTATCCTCTTTGAATCTATTACTAACTTTAAATTAAAATAATCATCGCGTCCATTATTAAAGGTAATAATTTCTGGATTTACGCTTCTTGGATTTGTAAATAATTGATCTGCTTTTGTTTTGATTGCATCATCTGCAACTGAATAAACTTCCTTTATTTTATCAACTAGAGCCTGAGTATTTTGATCTAGTGTAGATTGAGCAGACTGAACATCAGACTCTGCAATAGAAATATCTTCCATGCGAGCACCATTTAAGAGATCATTTAAATTAGCCTGACGTTGTAAAACAGATCCTGCCGCATCACCATTTGCAAGAGACACCAACACATCCCCTTTTCTAACTTGTTGACCAACTTTTGCATTTACCTTAGAAACCCTACCAACTGCCTCAAAACCCATATCCACATTATTAGCCGCTTGCACCTTACCAGTCACAGAAACTTCTTGAACAAAAGTAGATGGCTCAAGTGTTATTATAGTTTCAGTGGAAGCATTAGAATAGAATGATTTATATAAAACCACAGCAAGAATAATTGCAATTAAAGGAAGGTATACTTTCTTCAATTTTAAGACAGACCAAAACCTGTTAAAAAACTTTTTCATATTTATTTTCATATTTGGAGTTATTATAGCACAGATTTGAGAAATTTTTCAAAATTGAAGATAAATAATTTTCAAATATAAATTAAGAAAAGAAAAAGCCCCGCACGAGATGTGGGTCACGCACAACGCGTGCGGTGACTTTTTCTCGATGAGGGGGGGGCGGCTACTTGATCTATTTGGGCGGTTCTACCACCGGGCGCGAATACACGACATGCAGCCCCGACCTTCCGGAGTACACGACGTAAATCCCGACAAAGACAGAAAGACCAACGAGAGCAAGGGCCTCGTAACCAAGTAATCGCTCCATGGCAGAGTAGGAACTTTTGGTATCCACGAGACCCTGACAGGCCTTAAGGTACAGTTGTTTTTGAGGCGGCGTGAGATCGTCCACCTCAATAGCGTTGAGGAATTCCCACTGTTGGTTCAGGCGATTCGGGCCCTCATCCAGTTCGGACCACATCTTGCGAGAGGTCCAAATTAATGTGAACAGGATCAGCACCAAGATGCTCTTGACTAATATTCTCGTTTTCATTCTATAGTATGTTGTTGGTTCGTTGTGTTGATGTGCAGCCTAGTTTGTAACTGCATCTTTCAAGATACGTAGAAATACCCCATATCCTCAAAGATGCAGTCAAAAAAAACAACGTTTTGTAAGGTCCAATTACTGGCATAAATATACCATATTATGTTAATCCGTCAATAGCACGATTATGATATTCCATATTTAGGGCCATATATCTATATATGTTGTGTATTAGGAAAAGAAAAAGCCCCGCACGAGATGTGGGTCACGCAACAAGTACGGGAACTCTTTCTCGGCGGGGCAGGATTCTATTTCAGCTTACCGTAGATAAAACCCAGGATGACGAACATAATTGCGGCAGTAACCTGTTGCCCGACACTTACTTTAATTGCGTCCAGAGCTAGCAAACTTGCTGTAATCAATGCTTGAGATGCCATCCCAAAAAAAAATATCTGTGTTACTTTCATTGTTGTTTCTTGTGCGGTGTTTAGATAAGGCTCACGAATTGGTCCATGAGCTTTATTCCAAACACGCGCATTCATTCATCCATCTCCATACCTCTAAATATTGTAAATCATAAACGGTATAATGTCAATGGTAAAACCATCACATCACCACACTTTTGAAGCATATACTCTTATTTGGAGCCATATCTCTATGTATCTTGTATATCGGCAATTTATGAAAGAAAGCCATATTTAATGGAAGCACTCACATATTTGCACACACTATGAGACTTGCGATTTGCAACGAGCAGGCGATTTACTGTTGACGGAAATCAAATTCAGAGTACTGAATTGGCGTGCTCATAATGTGTGCAAATATGCGGGGGCTTAGAATAATCGTCTTTTTTTTAAATAAATTGCCTAAATACAAAAATAATGGTTAAATGAACCCTCAATTATGCAAATACGTAACATCGCGATTATCGCCCACGTTGACCACGGTAAAACTACCATCGTTGACGCCATTATGAAATACACAGGAGCTGTCAAAGATGCAGTTTCTATGGACTCTAACGCCATTGAACTTGAGCGTGGTATTACTATATATGCCAAAAACGCCTCATTTGAGTACAAAGGAACAAAGGTCAACGTTATTGATACCCCAGGTCACGCCGACTTTGGATCAGAGGTAGAGCGAGTTCTAAGGTCAATTGACTGTGTGCTTTTGATCGTGGACGCACAAGAGGGCCCGATGCCTCAAACTCGTTTCGTACTTAAAAAATCTCTTGAGCTTGGACTTAAGCCTATCGTTGTTCTTAATAAGCTCGATAAACCAGCCGCAAACCCAACTAGAGTTCATGATGAAATTCTTGAGCTTTTCATTGAACTTGGTGCCCAAGATCATCAATTAGACTTCCCTATGGTCTATTGTATTGGTCGTGAAGGAAAGGCAAAGCTAAATCTTGACGATGAATTCGTAAACCTAGATCCCCTACTCGATACTATTATTAAAGAAGTTCCACCTGCAAAAAGTGCACCGGAAGAAACTCTTGAAGCTCAACCTTTCAACCTTGCCTATGATAACTTCCTAGGAAGAATGGCTGTTACTCGTATTTGGACTGGAACTCTTAAAATGGGACAAACTTTGTTTATTAAAAAAGATACCGGAGAAACAAGAACTGGTAGAATTACAAAACTTTTCACATTTGACGGACTTTCAAGAAAGGAAGTTAAGGAGGCATATTCAGGAGATGTTGTGATGATTGCGGGACTAACTGATATTTTTATTGGAGAGACAATAACTGATAAGGAAGATACAGAACCTCTACCTTCTATTAAAATTGACGAACCTACAATTTCTCTTGGTTTTCTTGTTAACGATTCCCCTTTTGCAGGAAGAGAAGGTAAATACGTTACAGGGCGTCAAATCAGAGATAGATTAGAGAAGGAACTTGAAGTTAACGTTGGTCTTCATGTTGATTTTGATCAAGCTGATGTTCTTAAGGTTTATGGACGTGGAGAGCTTCACATTGCAGTCCTACTTGAACAAATGAGGCGTGAAGGATATGAGCTACAAGTTTCTCAACCTGAAGTTATTATAAAAGAAATTGACGGAGAAAAATGTGAGCCTTTTGAGGAAGTTGTTATTGACACACCAAGTGAATTCTCAGGTGCTGTAATTGATAAGCTGGGAAGAAGAAAAGGAATCATGACTTCAATGAAGGATCATGGTGGTATTACAAGAATGACTTTTGATATTCCAACTCGTGGACTACTAGGATACAGAAGTCAATTTGTTATTGATACTCGTGGCGAAGGAATTATGTCTTCTCGTTTTGAAGACTTCAGGCCTCACGTTGGTACAATTGAAAAGAGAGCTGTTGGGTCTATGATTTCAATGGAGAGTGGAAAGGTACTTCACTTTGCACTTGGTAACCTGCAAGACAGAGGAACACTTTATGTTGCTCCAGGAACTGAGGTTTATGCTGGAATGGTTATTGGAAATACTTCTAAAGGAGAAGAAATGGAAGTTAACCCAACGAAAGGAAAGCAACTTACAAACATGCGTGCTTCAGGAACCGATGAGACAATTTATCTTGCTCCAGCACTTGAGGTTACAATTGAGAGAGGACTTGAAATCATGTGTGAAGATGAATATCTAGAAATCACACCAACTTCAGCAAGACTGCGTAAGAAGTTTTTGACAAAGACAGGAAGAGAGAGAGCGGAGAAAGGGATTACTAAATAGAATGACTCACTTACAGCTAGTTTGACTGTGACGTGGCTATATGTCATGATTCTAAGAGACCAAGCTTTCTTGGAGCAAACAACTACAACCCCTGAACATAACAACTCAATGAAAATCAGAATCACAGCAAGTGCAGCCTTTGCCTTCCTCAACCAAGTGCAACAAAAAGAATTGCTTCGTGACGATCAAACCGTATCAAGCAAAGAAAACACCAAAACCGGATATATCACAGCTGAGGCGTATGTAGCGCTTCAGAAGTTAAGAAGTACTGGGCGTAAGGTGCTCGGCAAGAGACATTTGTTTATCGCAGGATTCTTTCGCGATGAAATTACAGACACACAATATTGGATTAAAGTAGTTTCTTGTGGCAATGACTACACTCGTTACCCCTGCGTTGTTGCATCATTGGACGGAGAAGGGTTTGCCCAAGCGTTCGACAGGGTGCTCGTATCATTCCTGAATGACTTTTCCAGAATTGTTATCAGGCCTGTGTCTCGCATTAAAACGCAATTCGAACCACATGCGCCTTAGAGGCATGAACCCACAACCCACCAGAGAAAGGCTTTGCTGTCTCTCTGGCAATGAGTCAGCGGGTTTTTCTTTTACAAAATTTTGTTTTTTAAAAACAACAAACGCTCTCAGGCCTAGCATGCCGGACTGCAACAACGCTCATGATTCCAAGGTCTTGAAATGTAGGTTTACTCATATGCTTATTTCTGGGGTTGATTGTTTATACTCAATGTGCAATTTGGAACACTGTTCCGTGAAGTTATATACTAAAATAGTGTACCCTTGTGGCATCTTATGTCAACAAAAAAATCCACCAAATAACAATTTGGCGGTTTTTTTATTATATTTTTTACCATTCTCTTTTGACAGAACCTATCTATCATGTTATTATAATCCCAGATCAGAATCCAAACTAAAAACTGGTCACAAATCACAACCAACAAATACAGATGATTGAATCCGAACTGAGACGTGTCTCCATTTTTTATAATTTTCTCCTAAATGCTTCGCGCGTGAAAATTCGCGATGACAAGACAGTAAACCTAACCGCAGATGAGGTGTCGGGATGTGTCACCACCGCGGCATTCCTTGCATTAACGCAACTGGAGGGTGTTCTAAAACAATACCTTGGAAATGAGGTTTTCTGGCATCTACACCATTCCTTCCATTTGATTTTTCACATCACAAGTCAGGGTGACGAGGAAGGTGCTTGTCATAGATGTTCTATAGAAATAAAGCCACACCACGGAGATGAAAAAGAATTTTCAAGTATTTTTGATGATCAACTCGCTAAGTTTTTAGGGGACGTAGAACGATACGTTCTACGACCTTTAAACACCGTCGTTACTGATGGCGCAACAATGCTTGAAAACCAACCCGCCCTACCCCAGCCTTAACCCCAACGGAGAAACCCAAACTCTCTGCCAAGGGACGGCGGGTTTTTCTTTTACAAAATTTTAGAGATAATACCCAAAAACACCGGCCTAATTTCACTTGTCTTTGGGTGCGATTGTTGATTCCAAAAGTATGGCATCCAACATCTTTTGTTTAAATAATTG
>Ga0247840_10009663_pt1 | contig 12362 bp, 11 predicted proteins | sample LaCruzMarch2015__FD_192404 | JGI IMG/M metagenome (GOLD analysis project Ga0247840, IMG submission 192404) | Freshwater microbial communities from meromictic Lake La Cruz, Castile-La Mancha, Spain - LaCruzMarch2015_17m | ecosystem: Environmental > Aquatic > Freshwater > Lake | place: Spain...
TATCATTCTTGCTTTTGCCATACTGATCTTGCTTAAGAAGAACAAAGAGAAGAAGGTGTTGCTTACGGTGTTGTTTGTGATGCTGGTGGGGGCGGCGGGGATGTTTGTGTATTTGGAGAGGGTTAATGCTTATGTTCAAACTGCTTATACAACAACAGGAGATGGTACTGTTTATAACTTTATATTAAATTCACCTACCGGTGAATATTTAGAAGGTGATTCAATCAATGTCTCAATGAGTGTGAACGCTAATTCTTGTGATAACCGACCTATGACTTTAAAATTGACTGCATCAGAAGGAGAAGTATCTACTTCTACAACAGTTGTAAGAGGTCAGTATGTTGTTGGAGCTCTTTATGGAGCTATTTCTGCAGGACCATTTACTCCCGGTCCAGGAGAACATAAGATGGATTTTTCTATAAAGCTAGACAATTTTGATAATAGTAACTCGGCAGAAATGACAGGATATCAGCCTTATACAGTTATCCCTAAACTGGTTGCTTATTGTTCCCCAAATGTGAAGAGTATTCTTACTGGTGGAAATATAACTTGGACAGCTAGTCATACTGGAGGAACATTTACTATGACCCCTGGTTCTCCTTCAGGAAATTCATATGTATGGTCAGGTGATGCATCTGGAAATGCAAAAAGTGTAACAAATTCATATTCTGCCACGGGTACTAAAAATGCAACTATAACCATAACCTCTGGAACTCAAAATGCTAGTGCCGATTGTAGTGCAATTGTAGAAGCCCCTCCGTTAAGTGCTACTTGTTCCGCAAGTCCAACTAGTATAAAAACTGGTGGATCAACAACCTGGACCGCCATTCCTGAAGGAGGTGATGGAAATTATTCATATACCTGGAGTGGTAGTGACTTGGGAAGTAGTACAGATGGTTTGAGTGGAAATACTCAGAGCATTTCCAAGACATATTCTTCTTATGGTATATGGACGGGGAAAGTTCAAGTAACTTCTGGGTCTCAGTCAGTTTCAGTTGACTGCAATAATATTGTGGCTGTAACTAATCTAGATCCTTTGGCTGGTACATGTTCAGCAAGTCCTGATAATGTAATTACGGGAGAACCAACTACGTGGACTGTTATTCCTTCAGGAGGAAGTGGTTATACATATTTATGGTCACTTGATGTTTCAGGAACTTCTTCAAGTATTTTAGTTTCATATCCTGAATATGGTGTAAAGTATGGAAAAGTTCAAGTAAATTCAAGCGATGGACGATCTGTTGATGTAAATTGTAATAACCTTGTTACTGTTAATTGGCCACCTATAGATTCTAGTTTTTCTGTCACTTGTTCAGCAGATCATAGCCAGATAGCTCCTGGCGAATCAATAACTTGGACAGCTACTCCTGTTGGAGATACTGAAGGTTATTCATATTATTGGAGTGATACAGATCATCCCCAAGGTATTGCAGGGCCAGATTCTTCTTCATATACAAACACTTATACTTCAGTCGGTGTTGTGACGGCTAATGTTAGTTTGAGGGGGACTGGACCGCAGGCATCTTCTTATTGTTCTGCTATTGTGGAAGTCCCACCTGCACCTGTCGCTCTCCCAACTGTTTCTTGTTATGTCACTCCTAGTAGCCAATATGTAGGAAGACAAATAGTTTGGTATGTTAATTTATCATCAAACAATGTTGGAGTTGAATCATATAACTGGGTTTCTTCAGACAATAAAACTTCTAATATAATGGAATTTACGCCAAGCTATGATTCAGTTGGAACTAAGTATGCAACTGTTACAGTAGCTTTTGCGGGAGGTCGTGGAGCAACCACTACAGCATGTTTAAACAACATTGTAATAAGTGAGCTGGCTTCTTCTGGTGGTCAGAATGCAAGACTTAATTCGGCCGTTTATCCTTTGAATGTATCTTGTTATGGTATTCCAAATCCAGCATTTACTATTGGCGATAAAATAACTTGGACAGCCCTTGTTTCTGGGGGAGTTAGCGATTATGAATATTCTTGGTCAGATAGTGATGGAACTTCCAGCGAAGAAGGAAAAACTTTTTCTAAAACCTATTCATCTGGTGGTGTTAAAGTTACTAATATAAGAGTAACTTCAGGAGATCAAGTAGGCTATGCTAGTTGTCAGGTTTCTATTATCGGAGAATAAAATAATAAAAGGAATGAATATTAAAAGTGGTACACTCTGTGTACCACTTTTAATATTCTGTTGACAACTTTTATTTTACAAAAAATATACAAAGTATATAATACAGTCTGAGTTGCTTCTATCTCTATCTTCAGATTTATTATATCACTAATCTTTTTTATGAAAAAATATTTCATTTCAATTTTATTTTGTTTTTCTGTTTTGTTTACATCAGCGTTCTTAATTCCTGAAAAAGCAAAAGCTTTTACTATGAGGGAATTGGTAGATTTACTCATATCTATAGGAGCAATATCTTCTGACAATGTTAAAGCTGCTATAGTAATTGCAGATAACGTAGATCAATCTTCTGTTAATAACAATCTTTCCATAACATGTTCTGCAAATGACACATTTTTTAATGTAGGAGATATCATTACATGGACAGCTAACGTTTCTGGAAATACAAGTGGTTATACTTATGCATGGTCAGATAATGAATCAAATTTTTCTTTAGCTAATAGTAAAGTGGTTTCCAAAACATATACTACCCAGGGAGTAAAAACAGCAACAGTCTATGTAAAATCTGGAGCAACTTATAATAAAGCAACTTGTAGTGCAACTGTTATACAATCTAAATATGTTTCTTGCATGGCTGATTTTGCCAGAATTCCTTTAGGAAATTCCACAACCTGGACAGCTATTGTTGGTGGTGATACTTCAAATTATAAATATAAGTGGTCTGATAATGATGGATCTTCTTCTGTAACAGACAAAACATTTACTAAAACTTATAGTACGGATGGTATTAAGACAGCAACTCTAGAAGTTACTGATGAAATTGGCAAAAGTACTAAAATAACATGTGATCAGCTTGTTGCTGGCCCTAATGTAAATCCAATGCCATCAGCTCTTACAGCTTCATGTTCTTCTGACGTGAAAGAAATAACTAAAGGAAGCAGTATAACTTTTTCTGCTAATTCATCTGGTGGAACTTTTTCACCCGTTAAAGATATGGAGTTGAAATATTATTGGTATGATACTGATGGAGATGAAGGATATGCAGGTCCAAACGTTACTAAGATTTACACAAAATCTGGTAAGAAAACCGCTACAGTAAGAGTTACTTCTGGAGCAGTAACAATTTTTACGAAGTGTGATTTTAATGTTATTGATCCAAAATTGCCAATGCCTACTCCTACTCCAGCCCCTGCAAAACCCGGATATCTTTCTTGTGTAGCAAGTTCTCCCAGAGTTTCAGTAGGTAGTCCTATAACATGGTCTGCTATTGTAAGTGGAGGTTCAGGAAAATATACATACAGTTGGTCAGACAATGAAGGCTCTTCTATTGTGGGAGATCAGACTGTTACAAAAACTTATAACACAGCTGGTGTTAAGACAGCAACTTTGACTGTTAACGATGATGCTGGTAATGGAGCCACAATCGCATGTGAAACTCTTGTTTATGATCCAGCAGCAACAGAATCGTTACTTTCACCCCTTCAGGCTTCATGTTCATCTAATGTAAAAAGCATAGCTAAAGGAGGAGGTATATATTTTACTATTGATTCCATCGGAGGAAATGGAGGGTACACTTATCACTGGTCTGATACAGATGGAGATGAAGGTGATGCTGGTTATAGAGTATTTAAAACCTATCCTACATCAGGAAACAAGACTATGTCAGTAGAGGTGACTTCTGGAACTCAAACAGTCAATACAAGTTGTGACTTTAATGTAGTTGATTCATCTCCCGTGCCGACACCAACTCCAAAATTTCCTTTAAAAGTTTCTTGCTATGGTATTCCAAATCCAGCATTTACTATTGGCGATAAAATAACATGGACAGCAATAGCCTCAGGAGGAGTTAAAAATTATCAATACTCTTGGTCAGACAATGAAGGCTCTTCTAGTGAAGGAGGAGCAAGTATTTCAAAAGTTTATTCATCTAGCGGAATTAAAACCGCTACAATAAAAGTGACTTCAGGAGATCAAGCTGTATCTGCCAACTGTAGTGTTGTGGTGCTCAATATAAATGCAGAGATGTCGGTATCATGCTCTGCCGGTTCTCGCGTTGTAGGGGTTGGAAAAAGTGTAACGTGGACAGCCACCCCGTCAGGAACTTTGGGTAATGAAACATATACTTGGTCTGATGATGAAGAAACGATTTATAATACTGGACCAAATGTTACTAAAACATATTCAATGCCTGGTATTAAGACAGCTAATGTTGTTATGAAGTCTGGCCTAATAACAGCAAGCTCAAAATGTACAGTTGATGTTTCGCCTTATGTGGTTAATTAAAATGAAATAAATAGAAAGGGGATATGGTGTTGTTTTGCAGAGCAAAACAACGCCATATTTATTTGTATAATATTTAGTCAAATTTAGTTGACCTTTTCTTATTCATTTGCTACTATTCATCTTACGCATTTTATGTGCATTTCTCCGCCCAAGGCGGATTATTTGTCTGTTTTTTAACAGATTTTTAGCAACATAAAATCGTAGTCGTACTTTATAAGTTTCCCAGTCCACTTTAAATTTGCCTTGAGCGATTGAGTGAATGATGGGAGTTAATCATTTTAGCTGGTTTTATAGGCAGAGCAAAAGTTTTCGCGCGCTCCGCTTGTAAAATCAGCAAAGCAAAAATATGGCAGAGTTTGAAAGAACAAAACCCCATGTAAACGTTGGTACTATTGGCCACATTGACCATGGAAAGACTACTTTGACTGCAGCTATTACTTACATTCAGTCATTGAAGGGTCTTGCTAATCCAATAGCTTATGATCAGGTCGCTAAAGCTTCTGAGAAAGATGGTAGAAGAGATGCATCAAAAATCATCACTATCGCTATTTCTCACGTTGAGTATTCATCTGATGCAAGACACTACGCTCACGTAGATTGTCCTGGACACGCTGACTACGTTAAAAACATGATTACAGGTGCCGCTCAAATGGATGGTGCTATTCTTGTTGTATCAGCAGTTGATGGCCCTATGCCTCAAACAAAAGAACACGTATTGCTTGCTCGCCAAGTTGGTGTTCCAAAGATAGTTGTTTTCTTAAACAAAGTTGATCTAGTTGAAGATAAAGATCTTTTGGATCTTGTTGAAGCAGAAATTAGAGAACTTTTGAACAAATACAATTTTGATGGAGATAATGCTCCTATAATCAGAGGTTCAGCAACAGGCGCTTTGGCTTGTAAATCAGCAGATGAACCAGGTGCAAAGTGTATTACAGACCTTATGACAGCACTTGATACATATATTCCTATGCCTGTAAGAGATGTAGATAAGCCATTTCTTATGCCTATTGAAGATATATTCTCAATTGAAGGTAGAGGAACAGTTGTTACTGGAAGAATAGAAAGAGGTATGGTTAAAGTAGGAGAGGAAGTTGAAATAGTTGGTATTAGACCAACAGCTAAGTCTACTGTTACTGGAATTGAAATGTTTAATAAACAACTTCAAGATGGAAGAGCAGGAGATAATGCAGGACTTCTTCTTAGAGGTACAAAGAAAGAAGATGTTACAAGAGGTCAAGTTCTTTGTAAACCAGGAACAACTACTCCTCATACTGAATTTGAAGCAGAAGTTTATATTTTGAAGAAGGAAGAAGGTGGAAGACACACTCCATTTTTCTCAGGTTACAAACCACAGTTCTATATTAGAACAACCGACGTTACAGGAGATGTTACTTTAGCTCCAGGAGTTGAAATGGTTATGCCAGGAGACACTGTTACATTTAAAGTTAAGCTCGTAGCTCCAGTAGCTCTTGAAGATAAAATGAGACTTGCTATTAGAGAAGGAGGTAAGACAGTTGGTTCTGGAGTTATAACTAAAATAGTTGCATAAGAAGCTTTAAGTCTTTAATTATTAATTTAGGAAATAAAATTCCCTAAGTTTATAACTAACAACCGATAGCTAACAGCTCATATATGGTAAAAGCAACAACAAAAAAGAATACAAAAAGCACATTAAAAGTTAAAATGCCTAAGATATCTACAAAAGAAGAAGCAACTTCAATGCTCAGAATCAGAGTCAGAGCATACGACAGTAAAATTTTGGATGCTTCAGTCAAGCAGATAATTGAAACGGCTATGAGGCATGACGCCAAAGTTGTGGGTCCTGTACCTTTGCCTACGGAAATTAAAAAATATACAGTCAATAGAGCATCTTTCGTCTACAAAAATGCGCGAGAACAATTTGAGATGAGGATACACAGAAGACTTATAGATATTATTAATCCATCGGCTAAAGTTATTGAGGCTCTTACAAACTTGAGTTTGCCTTCAGGTGTGAATATTGACGTAAAGATGGTCTAAAAATTAAAAAGCATCGCAATTATCTCCCAAAAATAGTAATCTGCTAAAATCAGATACTGTGTAGGGCAAGAATTTTTAACCTGGCACCTCTCGTCCGAATGGGCGAGTGGTGCTTGGTTTAAAGATAGGTATGCGCGCTCTGCTAACAAAACTGAAATGAAATTTATATTAGGAATAAAACAGAATATGACCCAGGTCTTCGATGAGAAGGGAAAAGTACATCCGGCAACAATTTTGTCGGCTGGACCTCTTTCTGTTACTCAGATTAAGACTAAGGAAACTGACGGTTATTGTGCCGTTCAAGTAGGATTAGGAGAAAAAAGAGAAAAGAATATTAATAAACCAACGAAAGGCCATCTAAAAGGTCTCAACGTTAGATTTATGAAAGAATTTGCAGTAGAAGATGTTTCTAAATTTAAAGTTGGAGATAAAATTAATCTATCTTTATTTACTGCCGGTGATGTAGTAGAAGTATCAGCTACAACAAAAGGAAAGGGATATCAGAGCGTTATCAAGAGACATGGTTTTAAGGGTCAACCTAGAAGCCATGGTCAGAAACACTGTGAAAATGCTCCTGGTTCTATTGGAGGAGGTTTGAGAAACAAAGTTCCAAAGAATATGAGAATGGCTGGTAGAATGGGAGGTGATAGAGTTACTATAAAAAATCTTAAAGTTCTTGGAGTCGATCAAGACAATAATCAACTTTTGATAAGCGGTGCTGTCCCTGGAAGAAGAGGCACTCTTGTTGAGGTTCGCGGATAATTTTTATTATTTAAAAATACTTATATGGAAAAAGAAAATAAAAAAATCAAAGACCCAACAAAGAAGATTTCTAAAAGAGCAGAGAAGAAAGTTACTGTGGCTTTAGAAGATGCAAAAGTCTATGATCAAAAGGGAAAGGAGGTGGGAAATGTAAAGTTACCAGAAAATGTTTTTGGACTTTCATGGAATGCCGACCTTGTTCATCAGGTTATTGTTTCTATGCTTTCAGACGCAAGAACGATATTTGCTCATACAAAAGATAGGGGAGATGTTAGAGGTGGAGGTAAAAAACCTTGGAAACAGAAAGGCTTAGGAAGAGCAAGACACGGTTCATCAAGATCACCTATTTGGGTAGGGGGAGGTGTTGCTCATGGTCCAAACGGAAAGAAAAATTATGGAAGAAAGATAAATAAGAAAATGAAAGCAAAAGCTCTCTTTACTATTTTATCTAAAAAACTCAGAGACGGAGAATTGCTATTTGTAGATAAATTTGAAATAGCTAAGCCAAAGACGGTTGAAGCTATTGGAATTTTAAAATCATTAAGTAAAATTGCCAAGGATATTTTTACAAAGAAAAATAATAGTGCAATTATAGCTATTTCAGGCAAGAAATTTGGTTTTGAAAAGAGTTTTTCTAATATGGGAAATGTTGAAGTTGATGAATTGAGAAACATTAATCCAGTAGACTTATTGAATTATAAATACCTTGTTATTGAAAATCCTGAAGAGTCTATTAAGTTTATTGAGGGTAAAATTTCTAAAATAAAATAATTACCATGAAAACAACAAACTTAAAAAAAGACTATAAGTCTCTTATAAAAAAACCAAGAAAAACTGAAAAGGCAGGAATTAAATCAGAGTCAGAAAATGTTTATACTTTTGAAGTTAGTTCTAAAGCTTCAAAAAAGACTGTAGCTAAAGCTATGGAAGAAATGTATAAAGTAAAGCCTGTTAAAATAAACATAGTTAATCTTCCAACAAAAAAGACTTTTGCTAGAGGTAAAGCTGGATTTAAACAGGGAGTTAAGAAAGCGGTCGTCTTTCTAAAAAAAGAAGATAAAATAGCTTTTATATAAAACTAATATGAAATCATATAGACCAACGACACCATCAAGAAGACACATGACCACTGTTACATACAGAGGAGTCTTGACGACTGGGATCCCAGAAAAATCTCTTACAAAAGGTTTAAGAAGTAAAGCAGGAAGAAATAACAGGGGAAGAATCACAGTAAGACACCAGGGAGGAGGAAACAAAAAACTATTTAGAAATGTAGATTTTATGTATGATAAGAAAGATATTCCAGCAAGAATTGTTTCTGTAGAATATGATCCTTACAGAACTGGTTTTATCGGACTTGTTTCATATCTAGATGGAGAGAAAAGATATGTTTTGTTACCAAAGGAAATAAAAGTAGGAGATAAATTTTTGGTTTCTGAAAATGCTGAATTGAAAGTTGGAAACAGAGTTCCTTTGTCAAAAATACCAGTAGGTACTTTCGTTTACAATGTAGAAATAAAAGCAAACGGAGGAGCTAAACTCTGCAGATCAGCAGGAAACTTCGGTCAGATAGTTGCTCACGATGGAGGATATGCTCATATAAAGCTACCTTCAACTGAGATCAGAAAAGCTCCAGACAATGCATGGGCAAGTATCGGCAGTGTTTCTAATGAAGAAAATTGGCTTGTAAATCTTGGAAAAGCAGGAAGATCAAGACATCTTGGTATAAGGCCAACTGTTAGAGCTTCTGTAATGAACCCAGTTGATCACCCATATGGAGGAGGTGAAGGTAGACAGGGTAGAGGTTTAAGATTTGCCAAAACTCTTTGGGGACAGCATGTCGGAAAGGGACAAAAAACAAGAACACCGAAGAAATATTCAAATTATCTTGTTGTTTCCAGAAGAAAAGTTGGAAAGAATAAGGGTCAAAAATAAAATAGGTAATAAATAAGTAAGTTAAATACAAAAGGGCGTCAACCGTAGGTAGACGCCCTTTTGTATTTAATCTGTTGTTTTTTTTTCATAAATAATGTATTATTGTAGTCATAAAGGCCAAAGACAGTCGGTGACGAAAGTCACAATAAAGCCCCAAAAGGCGAAGCCGACCGAGGTCAATCTCTATTGTTAGAGGCCTTTTAATTAAGGTCGATTTTTTTATTTTTAAACAAAAATACAAATGCCTGTTACAAAAGCACAAAAAAAGGAATTGATAGATGTGATAGCTGAAGCAATTAAGAAATCAAAATCTGTTGTTTTTGCTAATTTTCATCATTTGGTAGTTGCAGATGATATGGCTATGAGAAGAGCTCTAAGAAAAGAGGGGGTTGGATATCTAGTAGTAAAAAAGACCCTTGCCAAGATAGCTCTTAAGGAAGCAGGAATTACTGGTAATATGCCAGAATTTGTAGGAGAACTCGCTATAGTTTACGGCGAGGACCTTACAACCCCTGCAAGAGAGTTTTATTCTTTCCAGAAAAAATACAAGGATAATGTAAAAATTGTCGGAGGTGTTTTTGAAGGAAAGTATATGACAACTGAAGAAATGACAGCTATTGCTGCTATTCCTTCACAGAAGACTCTCTATGCTCAGTTTGTCAATCTTATCAACTCACCAATACAGAGATTTGCTGTTGTTCTTAGTGAAATAGCTAAAACAAAGACTGCATAATCTATATTATTAAAATTAATTAAAATTAACATGGAAGAAAAGAAAGTAGAAGTTCCTGCTAAATTCAAGGATTTAGTAGAAACAATTGAAAAAATGTCAGTTTTGGATCTTCATGAACTCGTTAAGACTCTTGAAGCTAAGTTCGGAGTTTCAGCCGCTGCTGTTGCAGTTGCTGGACCTGCAGCTGCTGCAGCTCCTACAGAGGAAAAGTCATCTTTTAAAGTTGAATTGACTTCATTTGGAGCCCAGAAAATAGCAGTTATTAAAGTTGTTAAGGAAGGTTTGGGTCTTGGTCTAAAAGAAGCTAAAGATTTAGTAGATGCAGCCCCTTCTGTTTTGAAAGAAGATATGAAAAAAGAAGAAGCAGAATCTCTCAAGAAGAAAATTGAGGAAGCTGGAGGAAAGATTACACTAAAATAATCAGGTTTCTCCTAAAGAAAAGGCCGGTTTTGCGAAGCAAAACCGGCCTTTTCTTGTGTTTAATTTAATGTATAATAGCCTCAAATAACTTAATTATTATGGAATCACTAAAAATATTGTTTGGCGGTCAAGATAGAGTAAAAAATATACGTCTTTTTCTTTTTAACCCAGGAGAAATTTTTGATGTAGAAACTATCTGCGAGAAGTTGAAGATTAAAATAAAACAAGTTAAAGAAGATTTGATTATTCTAGATAAGGCTAAGCTTATAAGAAAAAAAGCCTTTTTTAAATCTATAGAGGTAAAAAAGGGTAAAAAAATTATTCATAAAAAGAAAAAAATAATCGGTTATCTTCTTAACCCTGAATTTTCTTATACTTCTCAATTGAAGGAATTATTTGTAAGCGATGAAATGTTAAAAAGAAACACCATAGTGCAAAAACTTTCTCGTGCAGGTAAAATAAAGATGGTTATAATAGCTGGTATATTCATTCAGAATCCAGAGAGTAGATTAGATATGCTTGTGGTAGGAGATAGAATAAATAGAACTATTCTTGATAATTCAATAAAAGCTTTAGAGGTAGAACTAGGAAAAGAGTTAAACTATGCTTATTTTGAACTATCTGATTTTCAATATAGATTGGAAATGTGCGATAAGCTCATTAGAGACGTTTTTGATTTTCCTCATCAGGTGTTATTAGACAAAATCAATCTCTAATTAAAAAGCTTTTTTATCCACATCTCGTTTTTAGGTGAGGTTTAAAATATTCAGTGAAATGGTATAATTCACTAGTAAATAAGGTCGTTAATGTTCTTTAAATGGAACTTTAGCCTTGTCCATTAAAACTAAAATTTAAATGAACAAGACCCTATATTTTACTAGTCTTACAAAATTGTTATTTTGTAAGAAAGTGATAGGCTAGGGGAAGATAATTTTATAAGATTAATAATATTTAAAGTAATTAATATGATAAATACATGGGGTAATGTTTTGTCTGCTTCTCTTAAGGGAATTTGGCTTGGTATAGCTGGTTTTATACCAACTTTGTTAGCTGCCATAATTATAGCAGTTATAGGTTGGATAGTAGGAGCTATTCTTTTTAAGCTTATTTCACAATTAGTTAAATTGACAAAAGTAGACAATGCTTTGAAAGCAGCTGGATTTGAGAAAATAGTGGAAAGATCTGGCTTTAAGCTTGATGCTGGAGTTTTTCTAGGATCATTAGTAAAGTGGTTTTTCATTATAGTATTCTTAGTAGCAGCTTTTGATGTTTTAGGACTCAAACAAGTTACTGCATTTTTAAGCGATGTTGTTCTCGGTTATTTACCACAGGTAATAGTAGCCGCTCTTATTATACTAGCAGCAGCTGTAGTGGCTGAGGCAATGCAAAAGTTGGTTGTTGGTACTGCTAAAGCTGCCAATATAAAATCAGCTAATTTTGCAGGGAGTATAGTTAAATGGGCTATTTGGATATTTGCTATTTTAGCCGCTATAATGCAATTGGGTATTGTTGTTTCATTCATCAATACTTTGTTTACCGGAGTTATAATTGCTGCTTCTTTAGCTCTAGGTTTAGCTTTTGGTCTAGGAGGACAAGAAGCTGCAGCTAGATATATTGAAAAGGTAAGAAATGATATAGCTGACAAGAACTAAATAAAGAGATTCAAGATATAAAAATTTAATATCAGAAAAAGCCGTTTTAACCTTTAGGTTAAAACGGCTTTTTCGTTATTTTGTGTGTCTTTGCGAGCCTGCCTGCGCAGGCCGGCCCGCCTAGCACACAGGCAGGCTCGCAAAGACATGCAAGCATGATTGAATATCTCGTGTGTTCTGCACCGGGGTAGTTTTTCATAAATCCCGAGTCTCTTTTTCCTTGTTGACTTATAAAAAGAGAGTATAATTAAAATAGGATTATTAGAAGAGCATTATCCGATTAAATTTTTTTAAGGGAGCTCTACATCTTGATACGCTTTGGCGCATCTTTGCGAGCACCCACCTAGAATTATCTAGGGTAATGCTTCTTCCGGTAGTCCTTATAGAGAACCCGCTTTATGGCGGATTTTCTTTTTATTTCTGA